>Ga0136617_10000169_pt1 | contig 49463 bp, 49 predicted proteins | sample AntDrymUQ3222106_2_FD_129672 | JGI IMG/M metagenome (GOLD analysis project Ga0136617, IMG submission 129672) | Polar desert sand microbial communities from Dry Valleys, Antarctica - metaG UQ322 (21.06) | ecosystem: Environmental > Terrestrial > Soil > Desert | place: Antarctica: Dry Valley... | reverse complement strand
CGGAGGCGATAACCCCACGGCACCTCGGCAACATTGGTCCCCGGCCCTGGCCGATGCTTTACGAAGCGGCTCTCTGCTTTCGGCTCGAAACCCGCCACGCTCAGCGCCCGACGAAGTCCCGCCGTATTGAACACCCACCATTCCTGGTTCCCAGGGCGGGGCGCGAACCGGGCCAGGGGACCGCGATGAAGCAGGGTCAACGCCAGGCTTATTTCATCGAGGACGATCACCGCGCCGGTACACACACCCCGAATCGCTTCGAGCGCACCGATCGGGTCGCGCAGCAGATTCAAGGTGTATCCGATGAAGACCAGGTCGAACTGTCCCATGCGCGCCCGGGAGAGATCGTACACGCTCAAGGTCTCCCAGACGGCCCGTGATCCGCGGAGCTCACCTGCCAGGCGAAACCTCTGCGCCGAGTCGCCCACGTCTATTCCCACTACCTCGGCGGCTCCGCGGCGCTCCATCTCGAAGGCCCAGAACCCATCCATAGTGCCGACGTCCAGGCAGCGAGCGCCGGACAGCGTGTCCGGCCAGGGAATGCGGCCGGCCATCGGCCTCAGATCCCACGCCCCCGGCGTCGAGACACCCGGGGCCACGTCTATGGTATGCCACCAGCGATGGCCCGCGATCCGGGACGCGGGGGTCATAGAGGCGGGGTCGGCCTCCCGAACATGAACGAGCCGTAGCCCAGCGTCAGCAGACCGTAGATGGCAACCGTGGACCAGCCGAACTGGTTGGTGACGCCCCAGAACTGCCCCGTGAGTGCCACCACCAGTCCGGCCACGGAGCCCAGGAAGGAGCCGATCACAACCCCCCGTTGAGTTCGCAGGTCGCCGACGTCGCGGATGAGGTATAGCACGAGGCCCAGCTGGACCAGTGCCGCGCCGAAGAAGCGCGACACTAGGGCAATCGGTGGATCGGCCGGCACGCCGTAGAGCGCAAGCATCGGTCGTGGCATGAATAGGAACCCGAGACCGAAGCCGAGCGCGATGACGCCAGCCAGCAGAAGAAGGGATCGCAGTCGCACGAGTGTCTCCTTTCGGGTGACTGACCTACAGGAGTCCGGACGCCGGATTGGGCGCGCCTTCTGCGAAACGGGAAGGACGCAGGGCGGTAGCGTCCAGGCTGGAGAATCTAGCGTCGGTGATCAGCTCGGCCAGCAGGGCGCCGAGCGCGGGGGCGTGCATCACGCCGTGGCCGGAGGAACCGTTGATCAGGTAGAGGTTGTCGCAGCCGGGCGCAGGGCCAATGATGGCATGCTTGTCGGGCGACATTTCGTACAGCCCGGCCCACGAGGCCGCCGCGTCCACATCGACGGTACGGAGGGCCGGCACCCGCTGATGCGCCATGCGGGCAACCGCGGAGAGCCACTCGGGATCGACTCGGATGTCGAACGGCCGTCCCGACACACCAGGACTGGGCCACAGCAGCAGCACCCGGTCGTCCCGTACCCGGAAGTGGAACCCGTCACCGGCAAAGATGGTCATCGGCGTTTGGGGCGGTAAGAGCGTGCATGGCACCGTGGCTGCGACCTGGCGCCGGAGCGGTGTCACCGGGACCGGCACGCCGGCACACTGAGCCAGCCCGGCGGCCCAAGCGCCGGCGGCGTTGATGACATAGGCGGTTTCGATCCGCCCGCCGTCGGTTTCGACTGACACGATGTGGCCGGACCCGTCCACCTGAAATCCGGTGACATTGGTGCCCCATTGCAGCCGGGCCCCGTTCCGCCGGGCCGCGGCGAGGTACCCATCGAGAATCCGCAGCGGAGCGATGTAGCCGTCGCTGGGACAGAAGGTTCCGCCCAGCGCCACGCCCGGAGCAACCGCCGGGCTCAGCCGCACAATGTCATCCGCGTTCACCTCTACCGCCTCGTACAGCCCCGCGTCCCACTGGACCCGGAGAGCGGCGCGAAGGATGTCGAGCTCCGCCGGGGTGGTGGCCAGCCAGAGATACCCGGCAGGCTGGTAGCCGGGGTCGGATCCGATCTCGTCCTTGAAGCGCACAAACTTTTCCCGGGCCAGAAGGGAGAGCCGAACGTTGATTGCCGTCGCATACTGAGCCCGAAATCCGCCGGCTGCGGCGCCGGTGCTTCCCCGCCCGGGTCCGCCGCTCCTATCAAGCACCAGCACGTCGCGCCATCCCCGGGCGGTCAGATGGTAGGCCACGCTGGCCCCCATCACTCCCGCGCCGACGATGACCACAGCCGCCGGTTTCATGCCGTGAACACGTGCTCCGGATGCTTGAAGCTCTTGAACTCCAGAGCGTTGCCGCTGGGATCGAGGAGGAACATCGTGGCCTGTTCCCCGGGTTGCCCCGGGTAGCGGATGCTCGGCTCGAGAATGAACGGGATGCCGGCAGCCCGAATGCGGTCCGCGATTGCCTGGAACACCTCCCAGGAGAGAAGCGCTCCGAAGTGGGGCATCGGCACAGCGACGCCGTCCACCCGCCCGGTGTTCTCGGTTGGGGTGGGTTGCCCCGTGTTGTGAGCGGAGATCTGATTTCCGAAGAAGTCGAAGTCGACCCAGGCTTCTGTGCTGCGGCCTTCCCGGCAGCCCAGCACCTCGCCATAGAAGCGGCGGGTAGAGGCCAGGTCGCGCACGAAGAAGGCGAAGTGGAAGGGCTGGGGCATGGAGCTAAGCATGAAGCGGCCGGGTATGTACCGCAACATTATATTGTCTTCATGCCCCTCACCAGCCGGGACAGTAGCGCCTCCACCCCACCGATGATCAAGCATTGGCGGGAAGTGAAGGCGCAGCATCCGGGCGCCATCCTCTTTTACCGGGTGGGCGACTTCTACGAGATGTTCCACGAAGACGCCGAGCTCGCCGCCCGGATCCTCGATATTACGCTTACCTCCCGCGGCGATGGAGTGCCGCTGGCCGGGGTACCGGTGAAGGCCGCAGGCGAGTACCTGCGCCAGCTGGTAGGTGCCGGCCACCGGGTCGCCATCTGCGAGCAGGTGGAAGATCCCAAGCTCGCCCGGGGACTGGTGCGCCGCGAAGTGATCGAGACACTTACACCGGGCGCGATGATGCAGGAGGGGTGGGTAGCAGGGTCGCGGAATAACTGGCTGGTGGCGGTTGAAGCGGGTAAGCGGGTAAGCGGGGAAGCGGGTAAGTGGGACGGTGAGCCAGGGAGACCAGACCGCACGAGCAGTATTGGGCTGGCCGCGATCGATCTGAGCACCGGCGAGTTCGTGCTTGAAACTCTGAGCCCAAACGGTCTCGAGGAAGCCCTATGCCGACTGGCCCCTTCCGAGATTGTGATTCCCATCGGCGTCACTTACCCGCTTACCCGCTTACCCGCTTACCCGCTGCTCACGTCCCGTGAGCATTGGGAGTTCGACCCCGATCTCGCCCGGGATGAACTGGCTCGACGGTTTGAGCTGACATCCCTCGATGGGCTTGGGGTAGGCCCTGAGGATGCTGCCGCCGTTGGCGCGGCCGGCGCCCTGCTGCGCTATCTCGCTGAGCTCCAGCCTGGTGGACTTCCCCACCTGACCCGTCCCGTGATCAGGCGGAGCGACGCTTTTCTCTGGATCGACGAGATGACCCGCCGAAACCTCGAGCTGGTGGAGCCGCTCCGGGCTGGCACCCAGGGTACAACACTGCTCGAGGTCATCGACGCGACCCTCACCCCGATGGGTGGGCGGCTCCTCCGGCGGTGGTTGCTCTCGCCGTTGCGCGAGCCGGCCGCGATCAACGCGCGGCTCGACGCGGTGGAGGTAAACGTCAGGGACGGTCGCGGACGCGCCCGTCTGCGCGAGGCGCTGGATGGCGTGCGCGATCTCGAGCGGCTGGCGGGGCGGGCAGCAGCGGGCCGGGCCACTCCCCGCGAACTGGGCTCCCTGCGCGATTCGTTTCACCGTCTGCCCGATGTGGCCGGCGCCCTCACCGAGCTTGCGGGTTCGAAGCTTTCCCAGGGCGGGGTGAGCGTCGCTCTATCGGAGGCGACCGACGGGCTCGATCTGCTGGCGGATTTAGCGGGGGTTCTAGGTGCTGCCCTGGCCGAGCGGCTGCCGGCCACACTGGCGGAGGGTGGCGTCATCCGCCCGGGCTACGACCCCGATCTCGACGAGCTGCGCTCCCTCAGGGACGGCGGCCGGCAGTACATCGCCTCATTGCAGCAGCGGGAGCGCGAGCGCACCGGGATAGCGTCGCTCAAGGTCGGGTTCAACAAGGTGTTCGGCTATTACCTCGAGGTCACCCAAAGTCACACCAGTCGCGTGCCCTCCGACTATGAGCGGCGTCAGACACTGGCCACAGCCGAGCGATACGTGACGCCCGAGCTCAAGGAGTACGAGGCCCGGGTGCTGGGCGCCGAAGAGCGGATGGGTACTCGCGAAGTGGAGTTGTTCAGCGGACTGAGGGGGCTGGTGGGCCAGGCGGTGGGTCGGGTCCAGCGGACTGCGGGAGTGCTGGCCCGGCTTGACGTGTGGGCCGGGCTAGCCGAGTGCGCGGTTTCGGGTCGCTACGTACGGCCTTCGATCAACGATGGCTTCGATCTCGCCCTCAAGGAGAGCCGACATCCGGTGATCGAACGGATGATGCAGCGGGAATCGTTCATTCCCAACAGTGCGCGGTTCACCGACGCCGAGCGGGTGTCTCTGGTGACCGGCCCGAACATGGCCGGTAAATCCACCATTCTCCGCCAGATCGGCCTCTGCGTGGTTCTGGCACAGATGGGATCGTTCGTGCCAGCTACCGAGGCATCAATTGGCTCGGTAGACCGGCTCTTCACTCGGGTGGGTGCGAGTGACAATCTCGCCGGGGGACAGTCCACCTTCATGGTGGAGATGAGCGAAACGAGCGCCATCCTGCACAATGCTACGCGCCTCAGCCTGGTCCTTCTGGATGAGATCGGCCGGGGCACGTCCACCTATGACGGTGTGGCCATTGCATGGGCCGTCACCGAGCACCTGCACGATCGGGTAGGCTGCAAGACGATGTTCGCCACTCACTACCACGAGCTGATGCAGCTGCCGGAGCGGCTTCAGCACGCCCGGAACTTTAATGTGGCGGTGCGAGAAACTGGTGATACTGTCGTCTTTCTCCACCGACTGGAACCGGGTGGCACGGACCGATCCTACGGGATTCACGTCGCCCAGCTTGCCGGCCTTCCTCAGGGCGTGGTGGGGCGCGCCCGCGAGATCCTGGCAACTCTTGAGGGAGAGCACCGGATGGTGCCGGGCCCGCCTCCTCCGCTTTCGCGCGATCCGGGGCAGTTGCCACTTTTCGGCGATTCCAGGCCCGATGTCATGATGGAGGAGCTCAAGTCGCTGGACGTGGACACCCTCACCCCGATCGAGGCGCTCAACCGCCTGGCCGAGTTCAAGCGCCGCGCCGGGGAACGAAAGTGAATCTTCTTCGCTTCGCTCAGAATGACAGCCTTGCACGCGCTGGCCTTGCCTTAATGGCTGTGCTCGCGGCCTGTGGCCGGAAGGATGACGGCACCATGAGATTGGTAGATCGAGACGCCCCGGCACCCGTCTCTTCCGCGGAGCAGCCGCCGGTGGCGATCAACCCTGTCTCGCCGGTTCGATATCCCAATGCCCTGCTGGACCAAGGCATCGAAGGGCAAGTCCTGCTCCGGCTGTACGTGGACTCCGCCGGCCGTATAGTCCCCGACTCCACTCGCATCGAGGAATCGAGCGGCTACCCCGCCCTCGATTCCGCGGCCCTGGTTGGCTCGCCTGATCTCAGGTTCTCCCCCGCGCTTCATCAGGGGCGCCCCGTCGCGGCTCCCTTTATCCAGCCAGTCCAGTTCCGCGGCCCCCGCGTCCGTCCCCGAAGCCCGACGCCATGATCTCGCCTCAGCACTTGAAACCCTACGACTCGGTGCTCGATACGGTTGGCTGGACACCGCTCATCCGGCTCGCCCGGCTTGGCTCCGGTATCCGAACGCCGGTATATGGCAAAGCCGAGTACGTGAACCCCGGCGGCTCGGTCAAGGATCGAATCGGGGTCGCCATCATTGAGGCCGCGGAGCGGCGGGGTGATCTCCGGCCCGGGGGGACGATTGTCGAGGGAACCAGCGGGAACACCGGCGTCGGCTTAGCCATTGCCGCAGCTCTCAAGGGATATCGCTGCGTTTTTACCATGCCCGACAAGATGTCTCAAGAGAAGGTCCGCCTGCTGAAGGCGTTCGGCGCCGATGTAGTTATCACCCCCACAGCGGTTCCCGCCGACCATCCCGACAACTACGTGATGAAGGCCAGGCAGATCGCGAAAGAGACCCCGGGCGCTATTCTGGCGAATCAGTTCTACAACGACGTCAATCCCGAGGCGCACTACGCCACAACCGGACCTGAAATCTGGCAGCAGACGGACGGACGGGTGACCCATCTGGTGGCGGGCGCTGGCACCGGGGGCACCGTCAGTGGAGCAGGAAAATACCTGAAGGAAAAGAACCCCAGGATCAGAATCGTGGCCGGCGACCCGGTCGGGTCGCTCTATACCCATTACCACCGATCTCATGCCCTTGGCGACGGTCATCCTTACAAGGTCGAGGGCATAGGCGGTGACAAGATCCCGACCACTATATGGTTCGACTGGATCGACGAGTTCCGTCAGGTCTCCGATCGAGCTTCGTTGACGATGGCGCGCCGGCTTGCCCGGGAAGAAGGGATCCTGGCCGGCGGCTCCACTGGCCTCAATGTAACGCTGGCTCTAGATGTTGCCCGCGAATTGGATGATCCCGAGGCCATGGTGGTAACAATCCTGGCGGACACGGGAGAGCGCTACCTCTCCAAGGTATTCAACGATGAGTGGATGCAGGAAAATCAGATGCTGGAGGCGCCCCGTACGACCATCGAGCAACTGCTCGAACGCCGGCCCGCCGGCGCTCCGCCGCTGGTAAGCGTCACCCCGGCCGCGGCGGTTCGTCAGGCACTGAATCTGATGAGCACGTGGGGCGTGAGCCAGATCCCGGTCGTCGAGGATGGTGGCTCAGTCGGTGGGCTGATCGAAGCCACGCTCATGACCCGGGCGTTGGCCCAGCCTTCGCTGCTGGACCGGCCGGTTCGGGAAGTCATGGAGTCGCCTTTCCCCGAGATCGAGGCCAGCTGTAACACCGACCGCCTCGGCGCAATGCTCACCCGCGAGAGCCCGGCCGCACTGGTCCGAAAGGACGGCAAACTTATCGGCATTGTCAGCCGGTACGACGTGCTCCAGCAATTGATCGGAACACGATGATGCCAACTACGCTGTCACCCTGACCCCGAGCGTAGTGAGGGGGAGGGGCCGGAGCCATGGGTGTGTTATGGTTTCGGTCCCCTCGGGCGCTCAGGGTGACAACGAGGGCGGACCTCCGCGGAAGAGATTGAATGCGCGTAACCGTATTGACGGGTGGGACATCGGCCGAGAGGGATGTGGCACTCGCTTCGGCAGTCCAGGTCATCGGCGCACTCCGCTCCCGGGGTCACGATGTTGCGGTGGTCGACACCGCCCGGGGTTATATCCCCGAGTCGGACGAGAGGGCGCTGCTCCCCGGTATGGTGGGGACCGAGCCGCCGCCGATCGACCGGCTTCACGCACTGGAACGCGGGCTACTGCTTTCGGGCCTGGCCGATCTGGCCGTGGTACGCGATGCGGAGGTGCTGTTCCTTGCACTACATGGAGGCCGGGGGGAGGATGGCACCATTCAGACCCTACTCGAGATGGTGGGGGTGCCCTATACTGGCAGCGGCCGGCTGGGCAGCGCAATGGCCATGGATAAGGACATCTCGAAGCGGCTCTTCCGGGCCGCTGGAGTCCAAACCGCGGATTGGGTGATGGCGCCCGCATCGCGGACTCAAGTGGACCGCGATTTTGGTTGGCCGGTGGTGGTAAAGCCCTCTAAACAGGGATCCACCGTCGGCCTGACCGTGGTCAAGAGCCAGGATAAATACGATGCCGCGGTGACTCTGGCCCGTCAGTTCGATGATGAAGTCATGATCGAGCGTTTTGTGCCCGGGCGAGAGCTCACTGTCGGCGTGCTGGAGGGCGGCACGCTCCCGGTGGGTGAGATCATCCCGCGGCATGAGATTTTCGACTACGAGTGCAAATATACCCCCGGGATGTCGCAGGAAATCTTTCCAGCTGACCTTCCTGAAGCGGTTTCGGCGGAATGCGGGCGGCTCAGCTTGGTGGCCCACGAGGCCTTGAAGCTCGGCGGCTACTCTCGGGTCGATTTTCGCTTGACACCGGCGGGTGAACTCTTCTGTTTAGAGGTGAACACACTCCCCGGCATGACGGCCACCAGCCTCCTGCCACAGGCAGCCGGGGCCGTTGGGATTCAATTCCCCGAGCTGTGCGAACGGATCTGCCGAGCCGCCCGGCGCGTAAGGGTGGAGGATCCCTCGTAGGCTCGGTTCAGAGTTAAAGGCACTCGTCCGATGAAATCGTCTCCTTCGTATCGTATCACGCCATGGGTCGGCCGCCTCATCATCGCCAACGCGGCGGTGCTGCTGCTGCGCATGACGCTGTTTACCTCTCCCGAGATCGTTCAGGCTTTGCAGTTCGCTCCCCGGACCGCTTTTACCCATCCGTGGACCTTCCTGACTTACATGTTCGTGCATGCGGGCCTGCTGCACCTTGTAGCCAACATGCTCATGCTCTACGTATTCGGTACTGCCGTCGAAAGCCGGATGGGCAGCCGGAATTTCATCCTCTATTATCTGTTCTGTGGCGTTGGAGCAGCCGTCTTCTCGCTGCTTCTGGCCGGCATCATGCCGGTGGGAGCCTTTGTGGGCGCCTCGGGCGCTGTGTTGGGCGTGGCGGTGGCCTTTGCCTACTTCTGGCCTGACGCCGAGCTGATCGTTTTCCCCCTACCGGTCCCGATCAAAGCTCGGACTCTGGTGATAGGCATGGTAATAATCGACATCATAGCTTCCCGGCTGTGGCCCAACGATGGAGTGGCTCATCTGGCGCACGTCGGTGGCGCTCTATTCGGTTTGATCTTCTTCCGGGCCCAATGGTGGCTTTCACGCCGAGGCCCCTCGGAGCCCACCAGGCCGGTGGAGCGGGTTGTAATGGTTCAGTCGGGTTCTTCGGAGCCGGACCACCGCACCCCGATAACTCCCATGCGTCCCCGCCGCCGCGTTGATGCCGATCCGGTAACGGCGGAAGTCGACCGGGTTCTCGACAAGATCAGCGAGCAGGGCATTTCGAGCCTGACCCCGGCGGAGCGCCGGTTCCTCGATGAGGTGGCGAAGAAGAAAAAACAGGATCACTAACCTATTGCATCTCAGCCGCTAAATCCGTATCCTCTCGCGTGCTGATCAATCTCCTTCCGGATTTCTTTGCGGTCCTGGAGGCCGCCGATCGGGAAGCGGCATATCGGCAGTATCGCGACGCCCACCGTCTCATCCTCGATGCCTACTGGCGCAATTACGTTCTCGATCCCGACGCACCTCATGCGGACGAGATCGTGGCTGCCACGCTCCGGGCGGATCGCAGCGACCTTTACGGCCTGGCGGCGTCCACCGATATCGTACAGCTCGCCGAGGAGGCGATCGCCCGCGCCGAGGAGCTCATCGGCCTAGACGGGCCGACCGACACATACCTCATGGTCGGACTGGGCGGCGCCAACGCCGGAGAGATGGTCGTGGGTGCCCGGGGAGTGGCGTTCATCTGCCTGGAGCATTTCACCGGCCGGGTCAACCCCGAGACCTACGGTATGGGGCTTCCTCCCGATCTCATTCCCGTCTGGGTGGCTCACGAATTAGCTCACACGGTGCGCTACACCTCGCCGACCAGCTCGAGCGACATGCGCCGGTTGGTGGCAGAGGCGGGTGGCTACTACGACTACTGGGCCACCGGCAGCCGTGCCACTCTCCGGGAGCTGCTGGTCAACGAAGGCTTGGCGGTGCACGCTTCCCAGGCCGTCGCACCCGGCTTCGATGCCGCCGACTACTTCGGCTACCCGCGCCGGCAGTACAACCGGCTCCGCGAGATGGAATCGTTCCTACGACGGGTCGTTGAGCCGGATCTCGAGCGGAGTGGTTTGGGGCTGCGACTGCGCTATCTCTCCGGGGGCATGAGTCCCGCCGCCCGGCTGGTCGGGGGCCGGGTGATTCCTGAGCGAGCGGGCTACTACCTGGGATACCGGATGACCGAAGCATTGGTGGCGGAACGAGGCCTGGCGGAAGCAGTTCGCGCCGGCGCACAGGAGTTCCAGGTCGCGGAGGATGCGGCGCGGGGGATGCAAACAGCGTGAGCGGGGACTGCTAACAGCTTACGTTTTTTCTTGCCGCTCACGCTTTCATTTCCCCACACAAAAGCTACTAAACACCCGATCCAGCACCTCTTCGATATCCACCGCGCCAAGCAGCTCGTCCAGCGCGGTGGTGGCTTCGCGCACCTGGTGCGCGGCGAGAACAGCGTCACCATGGCGGCCCAGATGGGGAATGGCGTCCGCCAGTGCTTCGTGGGCTCGCGTGAGCGCGGCCCGATGACGCTCACGGGTAATAGCGGGCTCCAAATCGGCCAGACTGATTCGATCGCCGAATATCCGCTCGGCGGCTGCCTGGCGGAGATTGCCCAGCCCCGCCCCGGTCACCACCGAAACGCCAAGACCCTCATGCACTTCCCCAGTCAGATCGATCTTGGTGCGGACCAGCACAGTGGGCCGGGCCTCGAGAATTGCTACCTCGTCATCGCCTGGATCCCGCCCCGCCTCCACGCAAAGCAGCACCAGATCCGCGGCGGCGAGATAGCGCCGGCTCACCTCGACCCCCAGCTGGTCGATCTCTAACGGAGCATCCCACAGGCCGGCGGTGTCCGCCAGGCGGACCGGCCACCCCATGAAGTCGGTGTGAGCCTCGACCGCGTCACGAGTCGTTCCGGGGATCTCGGTCACGAGAGTACGGGCGCTGCCGAGAAGCGCATTGAACAGCGAGGACTTGCCCGCGTTGGGGCGCCCGGCGAATACGATCAGGGCCCCCTCACGCAGCCGCTCGGCCGAAGGTGCCGTGGTAATCAGTTGCTGGATCCGGGCGGCCACACCATCGATCTGCCCGGCAATACGCTGGGACGATACCGGTCCATCGTCTTCCTCGGGGAAGTCGATGTCGTAGCTGAGGAGTGCCTGAACCTCTATCAGCGACTCTCGCAGGAAGGCAAGTCGCCGGGACAGGCCACCTTCGAGCTGATGTAGTGCCGCGTGCACCTGGACCGGGACGGTGGCATCGATCAGATCGCCCACCGCTTCGGCCTGTACCAAGTCGAGCTTGCCGTTGAGGACCGCGCGGCGGGTAAACTCACCCGGGCGTGCCGCACGAGCACCAGCAGCCTGGAGCGCCGCGAGTAGACGGGCCGGTACCTGCAGTCCGCCATGGCAGGACAGCTCCACCACATCATCTCCGGTATAGCTTCGGGGGCCGGTGAACACAGTGTATATGCCGCGGTCAATCGGACGGCGGTCGGGACCCAGAAAGGTGGCCAGCGTGGCGATCCGGGCCGGTAGCGCCCGGAATCCATCGATGACCTGACCGGCGATTTCGAACACCCCGTGTCCGCTCAGGCGGATCACGGCCAACGCCGCGCGACCGGGGGGAGTTGCCAAAGCGACAATTGGATCGGAGAGCATGCCGGAACTAGTGTGCGGCGGCGGGCATGTTGCTTAGTCCGCGGAATGGGAGTCGGGTCAGGCCTTCCGCTTGGCCCGTGCCGGCTTCGACTTCGGCTCCGGCGCTCGGGTCTTTACGTCAACGATAGCCTTTGCTGTCCGCTTCTGCCGCTCGCGTGCCAGCAGCCACTGCTGGGGTATGCTGGCGATGTTGCTCACCGCATAGTAGAGGTTGAGGCCGGAGGCAAAGTTGAGGAACAGAAAGGTCATCATCACCGGCATGATGTAGAGCATCATCTTCATCTGCGGGTTGGCCTCCATGCCGATCTGCCCGACCTTGGTCAGACCCCACATCGAGACCCCCATGATGACCGGGATGATGTATATGGGATCCGGTCGGGAGAGGTCCGGCAGCCAAAGGAACGATGCACCCCGAAGCTCGATCGTGTTTTGGAACACGAAGAAGAGCGCAAAAAGCACCGGCATGGGAAGCAGCATGGGCCAGCACCCTCCCAACGGATTGACCCCGTGCTCCTTGTACAGCTTGAACATCTCCTGCTGCACCTTCTGCGGATCGCTCTTGTGTTTCTCCTGGATCTCCTTCATCAGTGGCTGCACCGCCTGCAACTGCATGTTGGCACGCATTGCCTTCTGGTTCAGCGGCCAGAGGATCGCGCGCACCAGTATGCCGAAGATGACGAGCACCAGCCCATAGGCCAGGTGCAGATGCTCGTGCATCCACACCAGAAGCCACCGCACGCCGGCCGCAACCGGGCGGATGATCGTACGGAAACCGGGCCATCCGTAGGGGTTGACGTCGTCGAAGCTGTGACCGATCCGGCCGAGCCGGTCCATCTCCATTGGACCCACGTAGGTCATGTAGCCGAAGGCGCCGCCGGGCGGCAACGGCAGACTGAGATCGACGCTGGCCCTGCTTGGCTCGTCACCCGCCGTCGGAGGTGCCACGGCGGCGGCGCCGCTGATGCCACCACGGGTGCTGTCGAGCGTCAGTACGGCGGTAACGAAGTACTTCGACTTTATAGCCGCCCACTCCAGTGGCCCGCTGATGATCTTAGGCTCGCCCGGCTTCAAGCCCGAGAAGTCGGTCCGCTCCGTCTCGTCGTGCTTGGTGACCAGCGCCAGAGCCCGGCGGTTCTCGCTGGAATCCGCCTCCGTGTTAGCGATCGTCGGCCCCATCCCTACCCTCACGAGTCCACCATTGGGGCCGACCCCCGTCACCCGTCCCTCGACTCCGATCTGGTAATCATCGGGACGGAAGGTGTAGGTCAAATCGACGTTGATTCCGTCACGCGCGCCGCTCAACCGGAGGGCGGTGGGCGTCTTCACGTCCAGGCTCTCGGCGGAGACCGTGAGCGGCCAATCGTGAAAGGGAATGGTGTCACGGCCCAGCACGAAGGTCAGGCCCAAAAGCCGGCTGTCCACCGGAAGGAGCTGCGCCAGAGCGCCCTGCTGTGCCGGCGACATCGAGCGGTAGCGGCTCAGGGTAGCCTCGACCAGCCGGCCGCCCCGGGTGCTGATGCCGTAGGTGTAGAGGGGCGAGGTGATATGGACGGTGTCGGTCGCGCCCGCGGCGCGAGGCGCTTCAGCGGGGAGGCGGGGAGGCGGGGAGGCGACTGCGTTAGTTGTGTCCCGGTTCGGCACAGCAGGAGAACCGCTGTCATGCCTCAGAGAAGAATGGGCTATGCTATCCGCTGGGAGGGCGGTTTCGCTTCCGCGCGTCCCCGCGTCCCCGCTTCCCCGCGGTTGCTTCATAAAAATCGCGGGGGCGATCGCGATTGCCATCATCAGCAGAATCGCCCAGATGGTACGGCGGTCCATGGACTCAGTTCACGGCGTCAGGGGACAGGGTCGTACCCGCCCGGATGAAACGGATGACAGCGGACAAGACGGCGAGCAGCGAGCCAGGTACCCCTCAGTGCGCCATGCCGGGTAACCGCTTCCAGCGCGTACCGGGAACACGATGGAGTGAAGCGGCAGCTCGGCGGCAAAGCGGGGGAAATGGCCAGCTGATATCCGCGGATGATCGAAGCGAGAACCCGGCGAGGCACTCTGAGAAGAAACACGGCTCACCCGGCACCAAGTACGGTCTCGCGCCAGCTGAGGACCTGGCCTTGGAGCGCCTCGAAACTGGCGCTGTAGGCCTCTCGTCGAGCCCTGATGACCAGATCCCACGACGGCTGCCGCTGCTGAACTTCCCGGCGCCATATTTCCCGCAGGCGGCGCCGCAGACGATTGCGGGCCACCGCGGAAGACTGAAACTTGGGAACTACCAGTCCCATCCGTGGTTGGCCCGTTGGATTTTCCATCCAGATCATGTCCAGGTGCTCGAATCGGCGGCGCCGGCCACGGGCGAGGCAACGGCGAATGTCGGAGGCGCGCGCGAGCCGGTGGGCCCGCGGCAGGCGCTCCGAACCCGTCAGGAACCTCCGTGCTTCGACGGAAGCGAAACGGTGAGCTGCCTTCGCCCCTTCTTCCGGCGGCGCGACAGAACCGCACGGCCCCAGCGCGTGGCCATGCGGGCGCGGAACCCGTGCTTGTTGATCCGGCGCTTGTTGCGAGGCCGATAGGACGGCTTCATCTAAAATCCTCCAAGTGAGCCGAGGAAGTTAGTGGGGAGAGCGCGATAGGGTCAAGTTGGCGGGAAGGGCGGGACGGACGGGAAAGGCGCGAAGGGAAAACTGGAGGAGGATTTTAGCATGAGTGGTCGGAAGAGAGATGACTCGGATGAAATTCTTTTTCCTTGCCGCCCTTCCCGAGCTTCCCGCTTGTCAAGTCCCGATTGACATTTCTAGACCCCACCCGTAACATCTCTCGCCCTTGGAAAATTCCTTCCGTTTTCGAGTACCGATGCAGCTGTCCGCAAAAGACGCATGGAAGCGCATCCTCGACGATGCGCATCGCGAACTTTCAGACCACACCATCCGGACGTGGCTCGAGCCCACTGAGGCAATTGGACTCGATGAGGGCCGTTTGATCATCGGGGCCCCGGATCAGTTCGCGGTGGAGTGGAATGAGACCAAGCACGCCACTCTTCTGTCGCGTCTGGCGGAGCCAGTTCTGGGGCAGCCTATCTCGGTCGTCTTTAGGGTCAACGAAGACCGCCAGAAACGGCCCCAGATGGACTTCTTCGTGGCGCCCTCGGTGCCGGCCGTGGTTGCCACTCAAATCAACCCCAGCACTCAGCCGCTCAACGAGCGGTATACCTTCGATACTTTCGTAATCGGTAAATCCAACGAGCTGGCTGCGGCGGCGGCTCACGCAGCGGCCGAGTCGCCGGGGAAGACCTACAATCCGCTTTTCATCTACGGCGCCACCGGGCTGGGCAAGACCCACCTCATGCAAGCCATCGCCCATACCGTGTGTGAACACCACCCCGACACCAGGGTGCTCTACGTGGGCGCGGAGCAATTCATCAACGAGGTGATCGAGAGCATACACAGCCGGACAATGCCCGAGTTCCGCCGGCGCTATCGAACCGACGTCGACCTCTTTTTGGTGGACGACGTACATTTCCTTGAAGGCAAGGAAATGACCCAGGAGGAGTTCTTTCATACGTTTAATGCCCTCTACGAGGGCAATAAGCAGATCGTGCTCACCTCGGATCGCCCACCCAAGGAGCTCCCCGGACTAGAAGCCAGGCTGGTAAGCCGGTTCGAGTGGGGAATGGTTGCGGATATCGGCCAGCCCGATCTGGAGCACCGGATCGCCATCCTCCGAAAGAAACAGGAGCAGGACCACCTCGAGCTGACCATCCCGGATGACGTGCTCCGGTTCATCGCGGAGCACGTACGGTCGAATGTCCGTGAGCTCGAGGGCTGTATCATCAAGCTGCTGTTGTTCGCTTCACTGAAGCACAAAGAGGTGTCCATCGAGCTGGCCCGGGAGGCTCTCTCGGACAAGATTCGCCCCGGTGAGGATGGACTGGCGGCCCCGAAGGCTCTTCCGTCGATCAACAAGGTGCAGGAGGTCGTGGCCCGCCGATGGGGCGTTACGCCGGAAGGACTCAGATCCAAGGCTCGGATCAAGACGCTCACCGTCCCGCGACAGATCGCGATGTATCTCGCTCGCGAGCTACTTGAAATGCAACTGGTTGAAATCGGCCAGGCATTCGGCGGCCGGGACCATTCGACGGTAATTCATAGCGTGGACAAAGTGAGTCGGCAGATGTCGCGGGATCGCAGCTTTCGCGAGCGGGTCGAGCATGCGCGCCAGGAGTTGTGCGCAGAATAATCCCCGCCCGATTCACCAGCTGTGGGAACTCTGGATAGTAGTGGAGATCGAAGCATTGTGGCCGGGAGTCATCCCCACGACACACATGCTGTCGACAGAGCCTAGAGGTCGTAAGTGCGAGCAAGCAAGGTCACTTGTCGCTGCGCTCCACATTTCAAGACCCTCTACTACCACTACTAAGTATTTTAAATGGAAGAGTAGTATCTGGTCATAGCCTCCTGAGGAACGGCATGAAGCTCACCATTACGCGGGAGCAGCTCCAGGAAGGACTCGTGGCGGTAGCCGCCAGCGTCCCTGCCAAGACTACGCTGCCGATCCTGTCGAATATTCTCCTGGAGGCCACCAAAGACGGTATTCGTCTGTCGGGCACCGATCTCGACATCTCGGTAAGCACCACCGTCTCGGCATCAGTAGATCAGGAAGGCGCCATCACGCTCCCGGCGCGCAAGCTGGTCGAAATCGTCCGCGAGCTGCCCAGCGCCGCCATTCGTCTCACCGCATCCGGCGAGCAGCGAGTCACCATCGAATGCGGGCGCTCGAGGTTCAAACTGCTGGGTCTGCCCCGGGAAGAGTTTCCCGCTTTCCCGAGCGTAAAGTTCGACGGTGGCTGGCGCACCTCGTCCAAGGAGCTCCAGAAGCTCATCACCCACGTGGCTTTTGCCGCGAGCACCGAAGAAAGCCGTCCTATTCTCAACGGCGTTCTCTGGGAGCTCCGACCTGAGCGGATGCGCATGGTGGCCACCAACGGCCATCGGCTTGCCCGCATGGACGTTCCCACGGTAGAAGCGAGTGGAGCGTCGCAGGCCGACCTGATCGTACCGCCCAAGGCCCTGGAGCAGATCCGCCGCCTCTTCAGCACCGAAGAAACGGTAGAAATTGCCCGTAGCGAAAATCATCTGGGTTTCCGGTCGAGTACAACCCAGATCTTCACCCGGCTCATCGAAGGTCCGTACCCCAACTACGAGCAGGTGATACCCCGGGAGAACGACAAAGTGGCTACGGCGGACAAGTCAGCGCTTACCGCGGCACTCCGCCGCATGAGTATCGTCGCCAGCGACCAGACCCATCGGATCCGAATGGCGTTTGCCAATGGATCGTGCAAGCTCTCGGTCCAGACTCCCGACCTGGGTGAGGCGCAGGAAGAGCTAAACGTCAGCTATGAGGGCGATCCGCTCGAGATCGGCTTCAATGCCGCCTACCTGCTCGAAATTCTGAAGTACATTCCGACCGATGAGGTCAGAATGACCTTCAAAGCCCCGGAGAGAGCCGCGACGTGTGAGCCGGTAGGATGGAATGACCCTGCCAGTTATCTCGCCCTGGTGATGCCTCTGCGGCTCGTAGATTGAAATCTGGATCGGTGGCGTGAGTTGCCGGCGGGTTGCTGAACTACCAAGCTCCACCTGAAAAACTTGATCTCAGTGAAAGGCCGTCAGATGACCGAACACCACAACGACATCGAGTCCGCCAGCGCTCCGGACGGCGGCAGCGGAGGTTTTGTCGCCTTGGCGGTTCTGGCTGCAGCCCTGGGTGCTGGCGCCGCCGTCTTGCTGGCCCCGGATGAAGGGTCCAAGACACGCAGGCGAGTGGGTCGAGGGTTGCGCAGCCTTCGAGGCGATGCGGCTGAGAGGGTAAGACAGCTCCAGCGTGAGGTCCGGAGCCGCAAAACCAAATCTCGACGAGAAAAACGCATCGTTGCCGTGGCGGGGCTGCTGGTCGGCGCTGGTATTGCCGCTCTGCTAACCCCGAGGGGCGGGGAGGTTCGTACCCGCCTGGGCGGCACTTTGAGTCGGATAAAGGTCGGGGCTATCGATAGAATCGAGCGTCTTCGTCCCCGCCCGGATGATGCCGGCTCCACGACGGCTGATGAACGAGAGGTTCGTAGCGTGCAGGAGCTCGGCCGAGACCCGAATACCGTTTTTTAAGGTCAGCGATTCGGCGGGCGTATTGAAGTGATGGTGTAGCTACCAGCCTGCTTTACCGGTACCGTCTGCCCCACGGCGGGTACGGTGATGGTCATGTCGCCGGCATCGCTGCCGCGAGCAGAGATCAGGATCCCATCCTGCCCAAAATAGTGCACTGCTGTGCGGGTTCCGCTGCCCGACATCTCCAGCTGTTGATCGAACTGCACGCCTTTGCCCGTTCTATCGTAGGACCCACTGCTTTCGAGCTTGATGGCGTTTCGGGTTCGGGGGTTGTCGCTTTCAACCGCCCTATATCTCGTGATTCCCCGCTCGGCGGCGTCGAAGGCATCGGCCCTGACCGGTACGTCGGTAGTGTCGGCCCACTCCATCCCTGTACGCACGCCGCCCGGGGGTAGCGTCGGAAAGAGACTGCGAATGGCGGGACCCACTTGGTCCCCCAGGGTGGTGGACCGGTCCGCTATCAGCCCGGAAAGCTCACCATTGGCGGTGAGAGTGCCCGTCCAACGCGTCCCCCAGGCCGGTACCAGAGAGTCCAAGGCAGCGGGAACCCCGCCCACGGAAGCCTGCAATGAGTCCAGGACGATGGTGGCCTGGTACCCGCCGGTGTCCGGCACCAACGTCACGTTGACAAAGGCTGTGCGATCGATCAGCTGCTGCTGGCTGGCACCGCCCGGCAGCTGAAGAGAGAGACTGTCGTGCCGTTCCAACGTATAGACCGCGCTTCGAATCGGGCGGTAGATCACGCCGGTCGGGGCGGGAACTCCTGGAGGGGTGACGGGTCCGGGGTCAGGGGCCGGGCCCTCGGGTTGACCGCCTCCGGTGGCCGCCGAGCCGCACCCCGCCAGAGCGAACGAGGCCAGCACTGTCAGAGTGCGCTTCACAGTCTGTCCCCGCTCACTTGAGGGTGGTGACCTTGGTGGTTTGCGTGATCGTGATCGGGAGTGGCTCCGGGGCAAACGCACCCGAAATTTTGAGAGACGAATGCTGCTGCCAGCTGCCGCCGAGGTAGCGCCCGTCGGTTCCCACATAATAGGAGCCTTTTCCCCTGCCATTGCCTTCGATCCGTGCGGGGCCGCTCGGTGTGGGCTGAGTACCAGCAACCGATGAAGTGAAGTCCTCAGTGATTAGAACGGCCTTGCGGGTGCCGTGGTTTTCGTTGCCTGCCGCTTTGTAGGCGCTCACCCGCCGGACGGTTACACTGTCCGCTCCGACGCCATTCACCTTGGCCGTGGTATCGGTCCAGCTCTCGCCCAGCTTCAGTCCAGTCCTGATCCAGGGAAAGAAGTCGCTCAGCAGCCCCTGAACCTGCGCCGCCGGAGAGGTGGCGGTCACCGGTTCCAGTCCCAAAGGCTTTCCGGACTTTTCGACGAAGCCGCTAAACACAGCCCCGCGGGCGCTATCGAGCACTGCGGCGGGAATCGGCGTCATGCTGTCTCCGCGCAGCGAATCGATCACCACCCGCATTGCCTTGCCTCCGAGGCTATCGGCCAGGCGGACCGTAACGAAGCTCGAGGTAGTGAAAGAGATAGTCTGTTTGGCGCCACCGGCCCCAGTCGCGTCGATCTCCTGAGACAGCGACTGGTCAATGCGGTACTTGGTGGTGACGGGCGCCCGGGTAACCGAGGGCAACGTCAGAACAGCAGCGACAAGAGCGGTCAAACCAGCGGTATGGAATAGCATTCTGTCTCCCTATAGGAGGCTTGTGACAGGGATAAGCTAACCGGCTGCATTCCACAAAACCAACAGCCCCCCGTATAAATCCGGGGGGCCGCAGCTGGTCATGCCGTAAGCCGAGTTCTGTTTCCCAGGTACATCCTCCCCCTCGCCAGAGGCTCGAAGTCGGAAAGACCGGGAGATGATCATCTGTCTGCGATGGCCGTCGCCGGCCACCTCTAGCAGCCTACCCGCGGCTTCCCTGACCTCTACTCGAAGTTTCGGGATTGTCGGTGTGGGTCACACCTCGCCGCCTATTTGGCCTTGCTCCGACTGGGGGTTACCCTGCCACCGCTGTTACCAGCGGCGCGGTGGGCTCTTACCCCACCGTTTCACCCTTACCCACCGAGGCCTTGCGACCTCAAGGGGCGGTTTATTTTCTGTGGCCCTGTCCGTCGCCTTGCGGCGCCCAGGCGTTACCTGGCAGTCTACCCGATGGAGCTCGGACTTTCCTCGAGCGCCTTGCGGCGCCGCGATCATCGCGCTTGACCAGTTCGTCAATATAGTGGAACGGCGGTTCGGTTACCAGATGTCTAGAGTCGAGGGTCTAGAGCCTAAGTGGATTACAGGCGGTAGCTTGGGTAGACCCTAGACCCTAGACCCTAGACCCTAGACCCTAGACCCTAGACCCTAGACTCCAACTCCAGGCTCCCTCAACTAACCATCCCCACCCGCGCCAGACCGCGCCGTGCCTGGTCCACAAATGGCTGCAGTTCGACATCGGCATCTTTCCACTGGGTCAGCACCTGACGGTACTCCTGGCGAGCTTCCGCCCGCCGGCCCAGCCGCTCGTAGGCGGCTCCTCGCAGCAGGCGCACTCTTCCTAACATGCCCCACCGGGAGTCGAATCCGCCGGTGTGGAGATTGGCCGGCTCGAAATCCTGGAGCACGCGAAGCGTTGTCTCGTAGTCGCCGAGCAGATAGTAAGCCTGCGCCGCGTAGGGGCGGCTGTAGACCGGGTACATATGCTTGGTAATTGCGGCCGAGTCCGGCTCGGAGAGTGCCCGCCGAGCGGCAATTGAGTCGCCGCGGCTCATGGCGAGAAGCGCACGTACTTCTTTGGAGGGCGTCTCACCGGAGATCGCCTGAAGCTCGCCTAGCGCTGTACTGTCTGCGGCCAGCCCGGTGAAGAGGCCGATTGCGGCTGTGGCGCCGGTATGAATGAAATGCTTGCGTTTGTCGGGTGCAGCCATACGCCCGGCTTCCGCGGCGCTCTGCCAGACCTGGCGGAGTGCTGCCGCGGGTGCGCCGGCGGCGGCGTACAGCTCACCGAGTCTGGCGCGTCTCCACGACTCCCCCTTGGGGTCTCCGGCGATCCCGTGTGGCTCAACCAGGACTTCGCGACGTACCTGGTCCGCGAGATCTATGGCCTTCGCAGCATTCTCCAGATCGCCTTGATACGCGAAGACGTTAGCCGCTGCCGCGATGTCGCCCAATACGGTGGGAGTCCCCTCGTAAGGCTCGAAATCCCGGGGCGTTGCGGTGTCCAGGGCGCCGCGCAGCTGAGCTGCTGCGCGATCTACCTCTCCCGAGGCAAAACGGATGCGGGCTTGAACGAACGGCAGTTCGGGGTGAAGCGGGGTTGCTTCCCGGAAACGCTCGACCTCCGAAAGTGCGGCCTGGTAATTCCCGGCAGTGATGTGAGCATTCACCATAGCTCCATGGGCGCGGAGCGTGGTCGGCTGGCTGGCAACCCAGCTCCGAGCGGTATTGAGCGCCTCTCCCCGCGCCCGGCGCACCGCCGCCGCGACTGTGGAACTTTCCATCACTCCGCGGCCGGTAGACGTCCGGGTAATGGCGAAGGAATCGCCCGGTAACAAGGCATAGAATGGATTGCGGACCGCGCTCTCAGTCAGCATGGCGTGCACGTGGTCGTACGCCAATGCGTAATTAGGATCAAGCGAAAGCGCCCGCCTGAAGGAGCGAAATGCCTGAGTCCACGCCGGCGCTAGATTGACCTCCCCGGTGTCGTGAAACCAGGCCTCGCCCAGACCATACCAGGCGTCGGCATCGCCGGAATCGCGCGCCAGCAGGTCCTGATAGAGCGAGCGGGCCTCGGTGTACTCGCCTCCGTAGAAGGCCCGGTAAGCATTGATAACAGTGCGCTCGTGCGCCGGAAGATTCCCCGCGTACTTCGTGGCGCGCAGGATCGTACGGTCGGTGACTGAATCTTCAGTTCCCACCATCCAGCCTCGAGTCAACGCAAGCTTGTAGTACGCCAGCCCGAAAGTCGTATCCAGCGCGATGGCGCGCTCGAGGTCTCGCTGCGCTCCGGCCAAGTCCCAGCGGTTGAGCTGCTCCAGACCCCTCAGGTAAGCCCGAAACGCCTCCAGCGAGCCGGTAGTGGCACGCGCCAGCCCGATGCGGATTTCGTTCGGCGCACCCGAGAGGTCCAGCAGTTTGGCGGCGAGGGCATCGAACAGGGGCCGGACGTCAACAGCTGAACGGTCATCCACCCTTGCCACATCGACTCGTTTGCCACTGGCGACGTCGAATACCCGGGCGGTAAGGTGGAGCGAATCGCCGGCAGGCGTAAAGTCGCCGAGGACCACGGTCCAGACTCCGGCTTCACGGGCGAGCCGTCGGGCCATCTCCAATCCGATATCGTCTCCGACTTTGAGGCCGCGCTTCGCGAGGAGGTCGTGGAGCCGCTCATGGTCCACCACGGTAAGGTCGTTCCACTGGGACAGGTTGAGTCCCAGCATGCTGACACTGCCGTCCCTCAGCCACTCAACTGAGGGTTCGTTCCGCAGGTTGTCGAACGGCAGCACCAGAATAGAATGGCGAGGATTGACCCCGCGCGGGGGACCGGGGCTTCTGCGCGCCAGGGCGACGGTGGCGGCCAGTAACACGATCGCCACGACCGCCAGTGAGATCAGCCGCCGGCGCGGAAGCTTGCGGGCGGGCAGGACCTCACCCGCCACAGCCTTACGAAGCTCTTCACCGGTCTGCCAGCGCTCGGCGGGCTGCTTCTCCAGCGCACGCATCACGGCGAAGGCAAGATCCTTTGGCGTCTCGGGTTTCAGCCGCCCGATCGGGATGGGACGCTCAGCTATGTGCTTGGAAACCACTACCCGGTGGGGTCCCTGGAAGGGGGGGTGGCCGGCCAACATCTCGTAGGCGACCACGCCCAGGGCATAAATGTCGCTGCGACCGTCGATTTCCTCTCCTGCGGCCTGCTCCGGACTCATGTAGACGGGGGTGCCGACCGCGACTCCTTGACCAGTACTCGATCCGCCCGCCTCCACTGCTACCGCCCGCGCAATGCCGAAGTCGACCAGCAAGGCGCGGCCACTGGCCTCCTCCAGCAGGACATTCTCGGGTTTCACATCTCGGTGTACCACGCCGGCGCGGCGAGCGGCATCCAGTGCGGCAGCCAGGTCGGAGACGATGCGGGTCACGTCCTCCGGCGAGAGGGAGCCTTGGCGGGTCAATCTCTGCCGCAGACTCTCGCCGGGCACCTCGTCCATGACGTAGTAGAGGAGACCATGGCCGCTACCGGCCGAGTGCACAGCCACAATGTTGGGATGACGCAGCCTTGCTATCGTGCGCGCTTCGGCCAGAAATCGACGGGTGATCGATTCGTGTGGTGCCAGCTCCGGATGCACGACCTTGATGGCTACCTGGCGGTCCAGAGCGGTGTCCGTAGCGAGAAACACGACTCCCATCCCCCCACGCCCGAGCTCCCGCTCGAGCCGATACTGGGCCCCGAGCGCTGATTGAAGGGAGGCGAAGAGATCGATGGTCGTATCGCTCACGTCAGAGACTGATAGGGGCGCCTCGAAGGATACACCCGCTCTGCGGCTCAGCCATACCACCTGAGGAAGTACAATCGCGTGACAACCGACATTGGATGCTTCAGGGCGCCGGATGGTTGCCGGCGCCAGTCTATCCTGGTTGAGCGCGTTTTTTAACCTGACGAGGCCGAGGATCGTGCCGTTTCGGATTTAAACTCGGTTGACGACCCCGGCGTACTCTCCCGCACGACTTACCGAGAGGACAGCGTGAGTTCTGGCTCAGGGAATGGGGGTTCGCCCACGATTGCTACGGTCCTACTGCCGCTGGAGCGTGCGCGGGTAGAGGCCGCGGGGAGCGGCTGCTTCTCGCTGGTTCACCGGGACTCGATTCCCGATGCGGTACGGATTGTTCGGGAACGGCCGGTGGACGCCGTTCTCGTCTCAGTGCATCGCTGTGTGCCGGAGCAGGTGGACGTGGTAGGCCATCTGGTCCGGGAGTTTCCAGGTATTCCTACGGTGGCGCTGGTCTCCCAGCACGACCCGTCGTCCACTGAGATGTTGCTTCGCCTGGGCGCCTCAGGGGTGCGCCAAGTGGTGGATGTGACTTCACCTGCCGGCTGGAGCAGACTGCGCATGGTGGTGGGCCAACCGGCTACTCGGGCGGTGGCACGGATCCAGGGGCCTGTACTGGAGGCGCTGTCCGACGCGCCCGCCGATACCAGACTCTTCGTCGAAGCCATGATCCGGTTGGCGCCCGAGTCGCCCACGGTAACCAACCTGTCGCAGCGACTGTATGTCCGCCCCAGCACCTTGATGTCCCGATTTGCCCGGGCGGGGCTCCCGTCGCCCAAGAACTACCTGGCTGCCGTTCGCCTGCTTCATGCCTCCTACCTCTTCGAGGCTGCAGGACTTTCAGTGGCGGACGTGTCCTACCGCCTGGAATACTCCTCTCCCCAGAGCTTCGGGCGGCACCTCCGTGCCCTGCTGGGTGTCACCGCGCTCGAGTTCCGCCGGAGGTTCCCCTTTCCCACCGCCCTGCAGCGCTTCACCGAGCTGATGATCATTCCCTATCTTTATATATGGAAGACATTTCACCCGCTTGCGTTGGGCGGCAGGAGTCAGGGGCTGGAGCGAGGAGCTAGGATCGAAGTCTCCCGTATTTACGAAGCACCGCCCTGAGTCTGTCGTGCGGCAGAGCCGGAACCCGCAGGTAATCCGCGCCAGTCATCGTCTTCGCCGCCAGCATAGCATTGATGATGGCGTCCTCCGTCGCCTGCACCGTGGCTTCGTAGATCGGATCGACTCGGCTGTCGTCCAGCATCCCCACCGAGCTTACGCCAGCGCTATCACTGGCCCCGGTCTTCGCGGTCGAGAACGCCAGAAAAAGATCTCCCGAGCCTGCGCCCGCGATTCCCCCCATCCGTCCGATACCGAGGGCGGCCCGGCGCGCCACCCGGCGCAGCTGATGTGGCAGGAGCGGCGCGTCGGTGGCGATGACGACAATGATGGAGCCTTGCTCCCGCTCCTTGTCACCCCCCTGGGGGCAGCGCATGCCGTCTTGCTCGGAACCAAGCGTTGCGCTGGTGTCGTAACATCGCTTGGGCTCGGTAATCTCCTGGCCCACCGGCACCCCCGCTATGCGCAGCTGCCGCCTCAAGCCAAAGTTGCACTGTACCAGCACACCGACGGTATAGCCCTCCGGCCGGGTGGACAGCCGCCGGCTCGCTGTTCCTATGCCGCCCTTAAAGCCGAGACATTGCATGCCGGTGCCACCCCCCACGTTGCCCTCAGCCACCGGGCCAGCCTTTGCGGCGCCCAGAGCGGCGAAGACGTGTTCCTTCTTCACATGAAAACCATAGATGTCGCTCAGGTCTCCATCCCACGTCTCGGCCACAGCCGGCAGGCAACAGTTGAACACCCCGGGCAATCTGGTTCTGCCCCATTCGATCACCGCGTCTCGAACGGTACCGACGCTATTGGTGTTAGTGATGGTGATGGGATAGACCAGCAGCCCGTAATCGTCGATCCAGGCAGTGCCAGTCATTTCCCCATTGCCGTTCAGGCTAAACCAACCGGCAAACACGTGGGACGGGTCGGCCGGGCCGCGCGGAAACACCGCGGTCACGCCCGTGCGAACCGGTCCTATTCCTACTCGAAGCTTGCCCGAGCCGCGTACCAGGGTGGCATGGCCCACCGCCACTCCGGGCACATCGGTTATGGCGTTCAGGGGCCCCGGCGTGCCATCCAGAGGTATACCCAGGTCGTGTGATCGGGCCGGCGCGTTCTGTCCCAGCAATGCGGCCGGGATCAGGTAGCATATTGCTGCGGCGAGTAGAAATAGTCTCGTCATGGGCTCTGTGGCGAGCGAAGGATGAGATAAACCGCACCCACCGGACCACTGAGGGCCCGGCTACTGAGCGTTGGAGCACCGAAATGCGGGAAACGTTACGGGATGTGGCAGCTGGCCAGTCCCTGCTTCTCGAGGTAACGCTGGTGATACTCCTCGGCCCGGTAGAAAGTCGAGGCAGGGGTTACCTCGGTGACGACCGGGCGGGAGAACTGGCCCGAGGCGTTCCAGCGCTCTTTCGACGCGAGCGCCTCGTGCTTCTGTGCCTCGCCGTGGTAGAAGATCGCCGAGCGATACTGCGTACCGCGATCGGGCCCCTGGCGGTTCAAGGTGGTAGGGTCGTGACTGGTCCAGAAGACGTTAAGTAGGTCTTCGTATCTCACCTTTGATGGGTCATAGGTTACTTCTACTACCTCCGCATGACCGGTCCGTCCGGTACAAACGTCCTTGTAACTGGGGTTTGCCAACGTCCCGCCGAGATAGCCCGAGAGGGCATCGGTGACCCCGGGTACTCTCCTGAATGCCGCTTCGACGCCCCAGAAGCACCCCGCACCGAAGGTGGCTTTTTCCAGCTGTGTCATGGTTCCTCTCTCTTGAGTCCATCGAACAACGTATGGCCTACCTGAAACGTTCCCGCCTCAGCTCCAGCCCATCCGCTCGCGCAGTGATGTTATGTGTGCAACATGGTGCCGCCCGTGCCAGGCGTACATGGCTAAGGCCTCGTCGACTATAAAGATGCGGCCATGCTCCGGGTGCCGATACGGGCGGTCGAAGTCAACGGGGCTCAGCTGGCGTAGGAGCATTGTCCAGCGTCGGTGGAGAGATTCGAGCAGGCTCAGCGAAGGCTCGATGTTCCCCACGCGCGCATCGGGCAGCTCAGCCCACCGTGCCTCGTCGTACGGCTTGATTGTGGGCTCCTTCTCGGTCAGCGCCAGCTTGATGCGGGTGTATGCATTGAGGTGGCTGTCCGGCAGATGGTGCACCACTTGACGCACAGTCCAGCCGTTGTCGCGATACGGTGTATCGAGTTGAACCGGCGTCAGACCAGCCACGGCGGCTCGCAGGAAGCCAGGCGCCAGGGAAATCTCGCCTATCCACTGCTCGCGGTGGGCGGCGCTGTTGTCTCCCTCGAACCGGAAAGGCCCGATTGGATAACGAAGGTGGTCGGCTGGATCGATCTTATTCACTGCCATCTCCAGGATCGGCACTGCGTGCCCTGCCGGAAGTTGCAGGCTCCCATTGGCCGGGGGTAAGGGTCGGATAGAGGTTTGCATATTTCGGCCTCAGCCGTGCTTCGCGCATGCTTCGATCCTACCCGGGCGATCATCGGCACGCCATATGGTCAGCGGGTTACAGCGGGCCCCATGATCGGACCGATTGTTTTGCGAAGCAAGATTTCCGAGTGTCCCTGCACCAGGTAGTCGGTTAGCTCGCCTACGACGCTGTAACCGAGCCGCTCATAGAGGCGGCGAGCTCCATGGTTGAACGAAGAGACGCACATGAAGATGTTGGGGGATACCCGCAGGATTCGCTCCTCGGCGAATTCGACTAGCCTGGACCCGAGCCCTTGGCTGCGGCAGCGGGGGGCGATGAAAACCGTCTGAATGTAGCCGACGAAGGCACCGGTCATGCACACGATCAGAAACCCGGCCACACCGCTCTCGTCCCGCGCCAGGTAGACCTCGCGGCTCGGATCACGTACGAGGCTCAGCGCGGTCTCAAAGCTGCGGCCCAGCGTTATCCATGGCTCCGAGCTTGCCATCAGCTGGGCACATTCCCGGGCGTCAGGTTCGCTGTCGAGAGGGGTGACGGAGAGTCTGGCGCGCGTTGCTTCCGAAGATCCCATGATTCAGGCGCCCGGCAGTTCCTGCCGCACTCGCGAAGCTGCAGCGGCCCGCTCCGCTACAGAGGGGTTTGAGGCCAGCCGCGCTTTGCGGAGCAGAGCTCGAAGCCTTCGATAAATGTCGGAGATCACATGGCCCCGGGGCATCGCGGCTGTGCGGGGCAACAAGAGAAAATGAACGTGCCTTAGCCGCTCATTGAAGGACACCGCGTAGATCCGCTCCGCGGTGACCGTCCGTTCCAACGCTCCCACTGCGGCTCTAAGCAAGGGGCCCAGAGACTCGGCCTCCTGGAGGGTGAGTTCGGCAAGAGATTCACAATGCCGCCGGGTCTTCACGATGAGCTCGCCTGGGTCGGTGTAGGGCCCCGTATGGTGGCTGACGTACCAGAGGCCATCGTCGACTATCACGCCGCCTGGGGCTGAGAGATGTCCGGCCACTTCGGCGCAGGCGCTGCACTGCCGTTCCGGCGCTGGCAGGGAGGTCATGCTCCGAGAGCTATCCTTTCCTTGAGAATCCAGACCTTGGTAGCAAAGAAAAGCCGGATCATCGCTAGGTGATCGCCCGAACCCACCAGTACCACGAGATCTTCGCCATCGTTCCCCCGGGTAGTCCTCACGCTCTGCTTCATCCGCATGCGTCCCTTGAGAACGTCGAACCACGCCGGCAGCTTACCCCGCTCATCGGCCCGAATCACGTCCCTGCTTTTCAGTCCAGTGGGATCCGCCAGGGCCACTTTGCAGTACCACTTGCCTCGGGCCTCGCCCTTGGTAGCCTGCAGAAACGTGATGGAGCGGTCGGGCAGCTCCGCCCACGCCTTCACGTTCGGAGTGGTGCGAGGACGGACCTCGACCCGGCCGGCCCGACCGGTTGGGGTCCTGACCAGGAATACCCACTGGTTTCGACCGGTAAAGTTCTCGTCCCGGACTGAGTAGGTCTGCTCCGTTCCTGACACCGTATCGCCACCAAACGTCCAGGTCGAGGGCCGCGCCTCGCCGGCCTCTACCGTGACGCGGTCCAAGCGATACCGTGTACGCCTTGCCATGGCGGCCTCCTGGAAAAGGTGGCGTTCAGGGTGTCTGCAAATGGATCTCGCCGTCGATGCGCAGCGCCGGCAGCACCCCGGGAATCGTCAGGGTTGCATTTACCGCCAGCGCTTCATTGCCCTTGAGGGTTCCCCCCTCCAGCGCTGTCGCCACCGCTTTCTCGATCTCGCGCTGGGCGGTGACGCCGAAGCGCTTGAGAAACTTCCGGACCTCCAGGTTGAAGACCTCCTCGTTCATAAACTCCTCCTGAGGTTCGGAGCCCGGTCCTATGCCCGGGGCAGGTCGCAGCTGGCCGAGACCACCCGTCGGTTGCGAGCGAAGGTGCGGTAGCTCCAGTCAAAGACACTCGAGAGACCGGGCACTCGCGACAGCAGGTAGAATGGATACATCCACCAGAGCCGCCGCATGACGTAGCGATACACCTCGGGGCCCGAGAAGAGGCGGCCGTCGTTCTCCAACAGCCGGATGTTACTCAGAAGCTCACGCTCGCTGAGACCGGTGCGTTCGCTGACCCAGGGGCTTTGGAGCGGCGCAACCGAGAGACCGAGTCGCGCAAACGTTGTGGTCCAGGAGCGAGCCAGGCGGGTGCATACCGAGCAATCGGCATCGTAAAGAACCCACCCGGTGCGCGGCTCGATGGGCTCAGAGGAGGAAGGCATCCGGGGCTCCGTGTTAGGGTCCAAAGGCTGTACGGGCCACTTCCAGACGCTGAGCCTCCACCCGGTCGAACTGCTCGCGGGCCCGCCGCTCCAGCTGCGAGAAATCCAGCTTCCGCAGCTCCGGCACCCGGGCTGAAGCCGCCCCCAGTCCACGCCACAACCCCATCTTTCCCTGTATTCCCAGGCCGAGCGCCTCCAGCGCCTCGAGCAGCTGGAGCTGGCTCTTGCCGGCGTCATCTACCTCGAGCTTGGCCTCACCGAGTTTTTCAATCAGCCAGGCCGCTGCCTTCGAGTATTGCTCTCTTTCCCGCCCAGCCCAACGAGGAGTTGCTTTAGAACCTCCTGATCTTCCTTGATGTCAGCCCGCAGGGCAACGAACATTTTGTCCCGTTCGGTTCCCTGGGACAGCCGAGTGAGGCGGTCCACCAGCTCGCGTGCCGCCACCGAGCCGGCCAGGTGGTCATTGAGGTAGGTGGTAAGGATATCGAGGGTCAGGAGCGGCTCCCCGGCACCTCGTCGCGGAGGGCAAACCACAGACAAGCGAAACCGATCACGATCGCGGGTCCTACCAGATCGGCCCCGGCTATCATCCAGGACCCTTTCAGTCGAGCCATGAGCGGCAGGCTGTGCCTCAGGGCGGAGATAGCCAGGGGCACCACGCTGCCCACAATCGAGGCGATTACGACGACCAGGAGTGAGCGCTCCCTGGGCCAGCGCCATACCGCTGGGGCCACCAGCGCAACGGCGATCGCCGAGCCGAGCATCATCCAGAATCCGTCGTACACTTTGAACTCCGGCATCGAGGCATTGCCCGCGGCCCGGGCCGCCCACACGAAAGCGGCAGCCGCCGCGACCCCCGCCACCAGCCGTCCAATCGCGCGCCGGTTCACGGGCTTCCCAAGCCCAGCTCGCTGGCGGTGGTTAAGGTGACCACCCGCCGGCCGTCGCTCTCGAGGACTTCTCTGCCGCCCTGGCCCCGGTCTACCACTGCGAGTATACCGAGGACGGTTCCACCGGCGGCTTCGATGGCGGTCACTGCCTTCCTGGCGGAGCTGCCCGAGGTGATCACGTCTTCTACGACGACCACTGCGTCGCCCGGCTCGAAGTTTCCCTCTATCCGGCGGCCGGTTCCGTGATCCTTGGATTCCTTCCGAACGCTGAAAGCGTCGATTGAAACGGCTGTGGAGGAGCTCGCGGCTGCAATGGCGTAGGCAACCGGGTCGGCGCCCATGGTCAGACCGCCCACCGCGGCAGGGCGCCAGCCGGCAGCGCTGATCGCCTCCCACCCCATACGGCCGATCAGGACCATGCCCGCAGCCGACATGGTTGCCGGCCGGCAATCGATGTAATAGGACGACCGCTGTCCCGAGGACAGCACGAAATCTCCTCGCTTGACCGAGCGCGCCAGGAGCAGCCGGCGCAGCGACTCATCGTCGGTCACTCCCCGCTCTTTCGGAAGAGACCGGCGAAGAAACCTGACCGCTTTGGCGCTTCCTCTCGAACCGCCGCGCAGAACGCGCCGGCGAATTCGTCCACCGTCTTGCAACGCTTGGAGAGTTCCCGTTCGAGCCCCCGCATGACCACAGCTTCAACGGCCGTCGGAAATCGCAGTCCCTTCCTGGCATCGTTCAGGGGAACCGGCGCTTGCGTGAGTAGTTGCTGAAACAACTCTCTGGGGCTTTTTCCGGTAAATGGCAGGCATCCGGTGAGCAAATAATAGGTAATCGTGGCTAGGCTGTAGACATCCGCCTGCTCCTTCACCAGCTCGCCGCTCAAGGTCTCGGGAGCAACGTACTGGAGCGTACCCACAAAGAACCCCGCCCGGGTGAGCCGCTCCTCGGGGTTGGAATCGGAGTCGCGTGCGATCCCGAAGTCGAGCAGCTTGGCGCTCTGTTCGGCTGGGTTATACATGATGTTGGCGGGCTTGAGATCCCGGTGGATGATGCCGGCATGGTGGGCCGAGGTCAGCGCCGCGCCAATCTGCTCAACGATCTTGGCCACCAGAGATGGCGCGAGAGGCCCCGAGCGATTGACGAACTCGGCCAGCGGTTCGCCTTCGGCCCACTCCAATGCCAGATAGTGTAGCCCCTCGGCCTGGCCGTAATCGTAGGCGCGAACGATGTTGGGATGGCTGACGCGGGCGCCGTACTCAGCTTCGCGCAGGAAGCGCTTGATGGCAACCGGGTCTTGCGACAGGCGGGAGCGAAGGATCTTCACCGCCGCCATACCAAGCTCCGGGTGCTCGGCGCGATAGACGGTCGCTGTACCGCCTTCGCCGACATATCGCTTGAGGAGGTATCCGGCGACAGTCCTTCCGACCAACGTGTCTCCGCTCATGCAGTGGCCAAGCTAGTTAATCTACGAGGAGGCAGCAAGTTGGATCCATCCAAGCCGGCAAAGCGCTTGACGCCTCTTGCCTGCCGCCGCTAACCTTCGCCGGCCTCCAATTCTGCACATCCACTGCGGTTCGCTCAGGGGTATCTCATGGGTCGGGTTGTCTTAACGGTACTGCTCGGCGGAGCCGCCCTCGGTTGCGGGAGCTGGAAGCGGGTCGGAACCCAGGACGGTCCTGCTCCCGCCGACCAGCTCACCCAGCTCGTAAACGTCTCCAGCTTTTACCAGAGGCTGGGCCGTCTTGCCGCTGCTGAGCCGCTTCCTTTTGTGGGTAGTGTAGCCTTTGCCGCGGGTCCGGCAGACTCGGTGATCACCGCGCTGGGTCTGTCGATCGAGAACCGCGCTCTCGCCTTTCAGCGGGAAGGCAACCTGTTCGTCGCCCGCTATCGGGTAACCATCTCATTCCAGCAGGAGGGTGCCCGGGCGGTGGATCTGGCGCGCGACGAAATAGTTCGAGTCCCGACATTTCAGGAGACTCTGCGGGCAGAGGAGAGCATACTCTTTCAGCAGATACTTCGGCTCACACCGGGCAAATACAAAGTGCAGGTGACGGTGCGGGACGCCGGCTCCACAGCGGAGAGTCGGGCCCAGGGCGAGTACACAGCACACTCCTTCAATCCGGGCACTACCTCAGCTCCGATCCTGGCCTACCAGGCGACCGGTCGGGGAGCGCTGACCGATCCGCTCTCCGTGGTGCTCAACTCGCGGGGGGCCGTCGGGTACGGGGCCGACACACTTCTGGCGTATGTCGAAGGTTACGCTTTCCCCGAAGCCACTACGATCCCATTCCGGGTTCAGGATGAGCAGCAGAACGTCGTATATACCGATTCGCTTCGGTTCCGGGGCGGAAGGCCGGTTGAAAGCCAGGTCATCCGGGTGGCGCCGGACAGCATCTCACTCGGTGAGCTCAAGCTCGTGGTGGGCTCCGGGACGGATCAGCGCAGTGCCTCCGCGCTGGTCTCTTTCTCGCAGGCCTGGGTGATCACTAACTTCGATGAGATGCTCGACCTCCTGCGCTATTTTGGGGAGGATGACCGGGTGAGCGCAATGCGAAAGGCGCCGCCTGCCGAGCGCTCCAGTCTGTGGCGGGAATTTTACGCCGAAACCGATCCCAACAAGACCACACCCGAGAACGAAGCGCTGAATCAGTATTTCGGCCGGATTAGTGCCGCCAACTCCAGATTTACCGATGAGGGCACCACCGGGTGGCGAACCGATCGCGGCGAAGTATTCATCGCCCTTGGCGCACCCGACGAAAGCATCGAGACAAGTCCCGGCACCGCGGGCCGTGTGGTTCGCTGGACCTACCTCAGTCATCGCCTATCACTGTTCTTCCAGGACGAAACCGGTTTCGGACGGCTGCGCCTGACTCCCGGATCCCGTGCGGAATTCGAGCGGACCCTGAACCGGGTGCGGCGACAGGGGTAACAAAAGCGTGAGCGGTAAGCGGGGTGATTCGGAGCGCGCCCGCTCACTGCTCACCGCTTACGTTTATTTTCCTTGCATGCACGCGAACCACACCCCGCCCCAGCTCTTCCTCATAGACGGATACGCCCTCATATACCGCGCTTTCTTCGCGATGATCTCGCGGCCGCTCCGCACAGCCAAAGGCGAAAACACCTCGGCGGCCTGGGGAGTAGTGAACTTCCTGCTGCGCTTGAGAGAGAAATACCGCCCGGATTACGTAGCATGGGTAAACGACGCGGGAACCTCGTTCCGGGAGCAGCGCTACGCCGATTACAAGTCCACGCGGGAAAAACTCGACAATGAGCTTCAGGCCGACTTCAATCGCTCGGTCGAGCGAATCTGCCAGCTGCTGGAGGCGTTCGGGATTCCCCTGATCGCAATACCTGGCTATGAGGCCGACGATGTAATCGGCACGCTTGCAGCGGCCGGTGCCGAGCGTGGGCTTCAGGTTGTGATCGTCTCAGGTGATAAGGACTTCTATCAGCTCGTCGGTCCCCGCGTCGCGCTGCTGAATCCAGGACGAGGCGGCCCCGCCGCAGTGGACGAAACCTGGGTTGATGAAGGGAACGCTTCGGAACGCCTCGGGGTGGAACCACGCCAGGTAGTGGACTTTCTGGCGCTTGTCGGGGACGCCTCGGACAACATTCCCGGGGTCAAGGGGATCGGTGAGAAGGGCGCTCAAAAGCTGCTCAGCGAGTTCGGAGACCTGGACACGATTCTGGTTCGCGCCGCCGATATTACGGCAAAACGTCCCCGGGAAGCTTTGCTGGCACAGGCAGACAATGCCCGACTTTCGCGTGAGCTCGTCACCATCAAACGCGACGTACCGGTGACGCTGGATGCCGGAGCGCTGATCCCGCTTGAGCCTGATCGTGAGGCCGTGATCCGGCTGCTCACTGAGCTCGAGTTCTACTCGCTGGCTCGCAAGCTGGCAGGGCACGTGGGTACTACCGGCTCCAGCGGGGAATCACGTGAGTCGCAGTACGCAGATCCAGCGCCGAGCGAAACGAAGGACCCAGAGCAGCTGGAGGCCACCTCGCCGCTGGCAACCCTCACTGCGGAGGAAGCGGCATCCTCTTTCTCGGCCGAGTCGTGGCTAAGCCTCTCTGATGTTACGGGCCCCTCGACGACCTCGGTTTCTGTCATCGACGACCCGAATGATCTTCCTGCACTGGTCGACCGTCTCAGGGGCGCCCCAATCGTCGGGATCGGTACCGAGACCACCTCACCCGAGCCTCACGCGGGAGAGTTGGTGGGACTTTCCCTGGCCGCCAGTCCGGAAGAAGTCTGGTATCTGCCGCTAGCTCACCGGCCCTCCGGTGGCGGCTCCCTCGGTTCTCTGGGAGCCGCCAGCGATGACGACCGTTCGGTGCGTAATCTTCCGCCGCTCACCCATCCCGCATGTGCCGCTCTCTATGGGCTGCTCACCGATCCTGCAGTGCCCAAGGCCGGTCACAACATCAAGTTTGATTGGCAGGTGTTGCGGAGGGCGGGAGTGGAGCTAGCCGGGGTGGCCTACGATTCCATGCTCGCGAGCTTCGTGCTCGACCCGGGGCGCCGCTCCCATGCCATTGACACCTTGTGCCTGGAGCATCTCGGGCGTGCCCTGCAGACCTACCAGGACATGGCGGGGAAAGGAAAGTCGGAAATTCCCTTCGACGAGGTTGCGGTGCCTCAAGCTGCAAACTACTGCGGCATGGACAGCGCTACTGTACTCGGGTTGCATCGGTTTTTCGGGCCGATGCTGGCCGAGATGCAGTTGGAGCCGCTGCTGCGGGAGATCGAGATGCCGCTGCTCGAGGTGCTGGCTGATATGGAATGGGAAGGGATCTCGATCGATCTCGCCCTGTTCCGCCGGCTCAGCGAGGAGCTGGGAACTGACCTGCGGCGCCTGGAAGGTGACATCGCGCGAGTTGCCGGCACTGATCTGAATCTCAACTCTCCCCGCCAGCTTGCAAGCATCCTGTTCGAGCGGCAGCAGCTGCCGGTGCTGAAGAAGACGAAAACCGGTCCCTCGACCGATGCCGATGTTCTGGAGCAACTCGCCGCCATGGGACACGAGCTGCCACGGCTCATTCTGGAGTATCGCGAGCTTCAGAAACTCAAAAGCACTTACGTTGACGCTCTTCCGCAGCGGATCAACCGAACCACCGGACGGATCCACACCAGCTTCAATCAGGCGGGCGCTGCCACTGGCCGGCTCAGTTCGGCCGAGCCGAATCTTCAGAACATCCCCATCCGCACGCCAAGGGGAGAAGCGATCAGGGCCGGATTTGTTCCCCGCAACGGCTGGGTATTTCTGGTGGCCGACTATTCTCAAATCGAGCTCCGAATCATGGCTCATTTGTCGGGAGACCCGGCCTTTATCGAAGCCTTTCGCCAGGGTGGGGACATTCACCGACAGACAGCCGCCCTGATATTCAACGTGCCTCTTGCCGACGTGAGTGGCGATATGCGCGCCCGCGCCAAGACTATCAACTTTGCTACGATATACGGGCAAGGACCCTTTGCTTTGAGCCGCCAGCTCGGAATCTCCCTCGAGGATGCGAGAGGATTTATTGCCCGGTACTTCGAACGGTTTTCCGGTGTGCGTGCCTTTCTCGACCGTCAGATCGAGCTGGCCCGCCAGCAGGGATACGTAGAAACTCTCTTCAAGCGCCGTCGCTACATCCCGGAGATTAAAGACCGGAACTTCAACCAGCGCTCCTACGGCGAACGCAACGCGCAAAACTCGCCACTCCAGGGCTCAGCAGCTGACCTGATCAAGCTGGCGATGGTGCGGATTCATCGCGCCCTCCACGAGCGGGGACTCGAGAGCCGGATGCTGCTCCAGGTGCACGACGAGCTGGTTTTCGAAGCTCCTCCCCATGAGCTCCAGGCGCTGGCCGGGCTGGTACGGGAAGAAATGGAGAATGTTGCCCCCCTCCGGGTACCGCTGGTGGTGGACATTGGAACCGGCCCCAACTGGCTCGAGGCCAAGAGCTGAGTACGCCTCGCGCAGAACTTGCATGCTCCGCCGGAGCCCGGTCGGCCATAGCCACTTCTGGCCGGCCTTTACACTCTCAGAATCGCATCTTGGAGACCTATGAGGTTCGCGGTACTCCCAGTAGTAACGTTCGGGCTCTTTGCGATGGTCATTGCAGACCGGTTGTCGCACGCCTTGGCGGCCACTCCCGTCCCGGCCGCAGAATTGGCGGGCGAGACCCGGAGGGGCACCGCTGACGGATCGGAGTTCCCCACGGGCACCCATACAGAACCGAACTCCGCGGCTAAGGGGAGCACGAGCCATACCCCCACCATAGACCGGCTGGCTCGTCTGGCTGTGCGCCAGCAGATCAGCCGTGAAGCTGGGAGGACCTACCTCGATTCTCTGATCGGCATCACTGATTCCCTGGTCCGGCGCTGGCCAGATCGCGGTGGAGTGCCGCTCAAGGTGTCTCTTATAGAAGGCGGCCCTTCGGACTACCACCCTCGTATGGCACGGTTGGTCAACGATGCGTTAGACAGCTGGCAGAATACCGGTATGGGCGTTCGCTTCGATGCCGTTTCGGATACGGCTGAGGCGGATATAGTGGTTCGTTGGATAGACAACTTTGGTTTAAACCGGGCCGGCCAGACAGACCTCACTTGGGATCAAGCCGGCCGAGTTCGCAAAGCAGTCATCTCTCTGGCGCTTCGCACCAATGCTGGGTTTCCACTGCCGGACCCGGCGCTACTCGCCGTCGCTGTCCATGAGACCGGCCACGCTTTGGGACTTCCGCATTCACCCGACTCTAATGACGTTATGTACCCCGCCACCCGAACCGGCGTCCTTTCGCAGCGCGATCGCCGAACCGCACAAGTGCTCTATCAGCTTCAGCCTGGCCCGCTCCGCGACACGGGTACCTCGCCGTGAATGCCGGGAGCAGGCTGCCGCTTCTGATGGCCGTGGCACAACTGTTCATTTCGGGGGCTGTGCCTGTCCACGCGCAGTCAATCGGTGAGATCGACGCTATCGTACGCCGGGGGATCAAGCAGGGCATCTATCCCGGGGCTGTGGTTGTTATCGGTCGGAGAGACTCAGTGCTCTATTCCCGGGGTTACGGTCACTTTACCTGGGATCCAGCATCGTCAGTTCCAACTCCCGACTCAACTCTCTGGGATATCGCCTCAATCACCAAGGTGATGGGGACGACCAGCGCTGCCATGCGGCTCGTGGATGCAGGCCGCCTCGGCCTTGATGCGCCGGTGCGGCAGTACCTTCCGCGCTTCTCCGGAGGAGCCAAGAATCGGGTTACCGTCCGGATGCTCCTGGACCACACCAGCGGCCTTCGGGCATATGTGCCGTTCTTCAAGCAAGCCAGAACCCGGGATGCAGCCGTATCCTTACTCTACTCTGAGCCGCTGGTCCGAGAGCCGGGTGAAAAACCGGCATATAGCGATCTCAACGCCCTTCTCCTCGGTCTGTTGCTGGAGAGCGTCTCCGGAATGCCGCTTGACCAACTGGTTACCCGTGAGGTCTTCGAGCCGCTGGAGCTATCGGGGACCGCATACCGTCTGTCCGCGCGAGCACGGCGCAGAACGGTCCCTACCGCAGTCTGGCGCGGGCATCCGTTGCAAGGACAGGTGAATGACCCCAATGCTGCGTTATTTGGCGGCGTCGCAGGCCATGCGGGCATTTTTTCAACCGGGAGCGATCTCGCACGCTACGCGCAAGTGTGGCTGCGCAATGGAGTAGGCCCCCGGGGCCGGTGGGTCAGTCCGGCGACGATCCGCAGATTTCTCACTCCGGGTGCCAAGAGTGGGCCTCGTCTGTTAGGCTGGGATACGCCCGAGCTGGACGGAAAACAGCCGAGCCTGTTCGGCACTCTTATAAGCCCGGCCGCGTACGGCCACACCGGCTTCACCGGCACTGAGCTTTGGGTCGACCCGGCCCACGACTTGTTCCTGGTGTTTCTGACCAACGGAACGTTCGATCCCAGGGGGCGCAACTCCCATCAGGAGTTGCGAATCGTAAGGACTTCGCTTTCCGACGCCGCCATCAGACTGGTTCCACAGGTCTGCCAGCAGGATCTGGTTGCCGAATGCTGAGCTCGGACTCATTATCCTTATACAGGATACTGTTGGTAGTCCAACGCTCATCCCTCCGTCGAGTGTTCCATGTCCACCGCCCCCACAGCCGAAGCCATCCGGAAAGCCATTCGCGCGGTCAAGGATCCCGAGCTCAACCTCAATATCATCGACATCGGTCTGGTCTATGAGGTCGATGTGGACGAGGCTGGAAACGTTCAAGTTCAGATGACCCTTACTTCACCTGGTTGCCCGGCAGGTGCTGAGATTATCGCCGACGTAAAGCGGGTAGTGGGAGATATGGCAGGCGTGCAGGCGGTGGAGGTGGAGTTGGTGTGGGAGCCGTACTGGACGCCGGAGAAAATGGACCCGCGGGTGCGGACCTTTCTTGGGTTCTGAGCAGCTCCAATCAGGCAGCTGACCGCTGTAGCGCGGTAAGGAGTCTCCCGCCGATCTCTCGTAGCTGCCAGCGCCGGAGCTCCGGCACCTGGGCCAGATGTTCAGTCGTGGTTGGATTCACCCGGGCAATCGCCTCGAGAGTACCGTTGGGGCACAGAACGCCTGGTGCCAGATCGTACTGGATGGCAAGCAGGTTCCGGGCAGCCTTGAGTCGCTCCAGCCGAGCCTCGTAGGCTGGATCAGTGGCCCGTCGCGGCGGCCGTTCCATTCGCGGGAGCTCCGCGTCCGGGACTAGCCCCCCCCGCTGCACCGCCGCCAGTATCTCGCGTCCCCGCCGCTCGGCCTGCTCCGCTCCTATTCCCCGGATCAACTTCAGCTCCGCCATGTCCGCCGGGGGCGACTTTGCCATCAGAAACATCGGCTCGTTGTTGAGTATCCGAAATGGCGCCCTGTCGGTACGCCGGGCGAGCTGATCTCGCCACTCGTATAACTCTCTCAGCACAGCCAGAGACCTTGCCGTCAGCGCCTTGGCCCCCTTGAGCCGCAGGTACCCAGGCTCCTCGGCATGGGGCGGAGACCACCGAACTTCGGTTGCCAGGGCGAACTCCTCTTCGGCCCATTCGAGACGGCCTTGCTGCTGCAGCCGATCGCGCAACACATCTCGAAGTTCCGGGAGGTGGCGGGTATCGGCCGCGGCATACTCCAGCATCTCAGGGGCAAGTGGTCGGGCCGACCAGTCCGCCCGCTGGAAGCGTTTGTCCAAATGCACACCTAAGTATTTTTCCAGCAGGGCCGCGAGACCGACCCCAGGCTCGTTCAGCAGCTGAGCCGCGATTCGCGTGTCAAAGAGATTGTAGGCCTTGAAGCCGTGCTCGAGGTTGAGCAGCCTGAGATCGTAGTCCGCATCGTGAAAGACGATTTCGATGCCCGGGTCGGCCAGAACATCGGCGAGTGGAGCCAGGCTGACTACTGCAAGCGGATCCACCACCGCGGTTTCCCGCCGGGATGAAAGCTGCAGCAGGTAGATTCGGTCGTGAAAACGATGAAAGCTGGCGGCTTCGGTATCCACCGCCAGAAGCGGCTCGCCTTTGAATCGTTGGAAGAGGCTCTCGAGCTCGGCCTGACTTTGTATCAGGCGCGCCGGCGGGTGTGACCGGTCGACAGACTGGGGGGCAGCGCTCACTCCGAAAGGTTTACCGGCACGCCACCCGGCGCAACCGCCTTTCAGTCCGCTTTGGCAACCAACTCCAGGCCGGCGGCAATCTCATCTAGTGCCTTCGACAGGGCCTTGTAGAAGTCGGCGTCGGGCTGCGGTGTGGCACCCATGCCAGCTTCCACCTGGAGTTTGCGGGCAAGCCGGGCAGCGTGACGAATGTAGTCGGTGGAGGGTTTCATGCTCGGGAAGGGCGGGAGGGTCGGAAAGGTCGGGAAAGTCAACTGGCAACTGAGCCCGAGAGAATTGAGAGAAGAATATCACCTCCCCCTGTATTCTGCCTCCTGTCCCTCCCGTCCCTCCCGTCCCTTCTGTCCTTCCCGTCTTATCTTACCCTGCATGTCCACTCCCGAGATTGACCTGGTCGTCTATCCAGACGAATGCGACGCATTCGGACACCTCAACCAAGCCTCATTCCTCAGTCTGTTCGAGCGCGCCCGGTGGGAGATGCTGCGTGCGGGGCCAGGCATGGATGTGTTTACCAGGAACGGGGCCTGGCCTGCGTTGCGGAAGACGGTAATCGACTATCGAGCCGCTGCTTTCCCCGGCGATGTACTTCGCTTTCAGCAGGTGCTAACACACGTAGGGCGTACCAGCTTCACGATGCGCCAGACCGCTCGGCGGGTTCGAGACGACAATCTTATTGCTGGCGCGGAGTTCGTGTTCGTCTGCATCGATCGCGACGGGAGTCCCACTCCAGTGGCTCCGGCCTTTCGCGAGTACATGAAAGCCGGGGGTGACACGCCCGGCGGCGTGCAACGGGTTACCGTAAATGGAGTAAATCTGGCCGTCGAGGTGCGCGGCGAGGGGCCGGCGGTGCTGTTCATCCACGGGTATCCTCTGGACCGCACCATCTGGCGGGAGCAGATCGAAGCTCTGGACGGCTTCCGGCGCATAGCGCCGGACCTGCGAGGAATGGGCCAGTCGGATGCCCCTGATCTTGGTTATAGCATGGCGGTCTATGCGGCTGACCTGGCCGCGCTGCTGGATGTCATGGGTGTCGACGAGGTGGTCCTCTGCGGGCTCTCCATGGGAGGATACGTTGCGCTCGAATTCCTGCGCCAGCAGCGGTCTCGAGTGCGGGGCCTCGTACTCATGGATACCAGAGCCGACGCGGATACTCCGGAGATTCGCCGAGCCCGTGACTCAGCTGCAGCGACAGCGAAAGATCGGGGAGCTGCGGCCATAGCCGATGCGATGCTTCCCAAGCTGTTTGCCCCAGGTACGCTTGACCGTCGCCCGGATCTAGGGGAGCGTCTGCGTGCGCTTATGGCGGGAACTCCCGTTGCCGGCATCGCCGGCGCGCTGGCCGCCATGCGCGACAGGGAAGGAAGTGAGACCCTGCTGATGACCCTGACGGATTTACCGACGCTCGTGATGGTGGGGGAGGCCGACAGCCTGACGCCTCCAGCTCTGGCTCGAGCCATGGCGGATAGCATTCACGGGGCTCAACTTGTCATCATTCCTGGAGCTGCCCACTTGCCCCCGGTCGAGCAAGCTGAAGCAACTACCGCCGGGCTACGCAATTTTCTCGGTTCGCTGAGTTGAAGCTATGGTGTAGATGCAGAGCCTAGCGCTGCGGCCTTCCCGGTGGATTTTCGCGATTGAACACGTCCTTATTTTTTTCGACGTACGTTACCATGTCGGGGGGCACATCCTCCTCGGGAAAGATGGCCGTTACCGGACACTCCGGCTCGCAGGCGCCGCAATCGATGCACTCATCAGGATGGATGTAGAGCTGGTCCTCGCCCTCGTAAATGCAGTCTACCGGACACACATCCACGCAGGCCCGATCTTTCACCCCGATACAGGCTTCAACGATCACGTACGTCATGCTACGGCTCCTCCCGCCGGTTTGGGCCAGGATCTCACTCCCGAAAAATGTATACGGAGTGTACTGGTGCGGCGCAAGGCCTTTGGGCCGCGCTTAGAGGGGGGGGAGGGACGAGGTTTTTTGACTTCACTCGACCGAGCCTCGTCCGGGCAAGCTGTCTACAAACTGGTGGCGTAGGTCTCTGATCTGGATTCCGGCGGACCGTATCGGCCCCCGGGCCCATGAAGCCGATGCCATTCCTCACGCAAACAAAAGGGGTCAAGCCCCTGTGGCCGGTCGACTGCCAGAACCCCATCCAGATGATCGATCTCGTGCTGGAGGAGCTCCGCACGGTCTCCCTCGACTTCGACCTCGGTCCATTCACCCTTCAGATCCTGGTAACGGACCCTGATCCGGTGTGCGCGCGAGACGCGAACGAGCAGATTGGGAAAGGAGAAGCAGTCGTCCCAGACTTCGAAATCCTCATTGCCTATATCGATGATCTCAGGGTTGATCAATGTCCATGGCTGGTCCATCTCCACGTTGATTACCCGGACCGGTGCTCCGATCTGCGGCGCTGCGATGGCGCGACCGCTGCCGAAGCGCGATTGCCAGTCGCGTAACGTTTCACGCATGTCGTCCATGATGACCCGCACCGCTGTCGACCTTGGTTTCGTGATAGGCTCGCATTTGGCGCGCAGGATTGGGTCGCCGAGGAGGCGGATGCGGTGAATCGTCATGACGGAGTTACTCGGTTGGTGGGGACTCGGGTTCAGTACCTAATATGGGAGATCACAACCCACCTGACCAGCGGCAAAACTTCGCCTTAATAGTCTCATTAGCTACTACTAACGCCGCTCACGCAATCTATTTCTTAAGTGACAACGGGTGCAGTAACCCAATATCACTCATATGTTTGTAGATTAAACCAAAAAACCGCGCGAATTGACAATCCCGACTGAAACACTTAGGATTTGGAATGCACCCATCGCTCCCTCGGACGGCTGCCGCCAGCTCGGCACGGCCCCTTGCTCTCAGAGGCGCACGTGGCACCGTGTTACTCCAGCTCAAACAAGCTCACCGGCTGACGGCCAAGGAGCTGGCGTCAAAGCTGGGCGTTTCGCTGAATGCCGTCCGGCACCAGCTGAAGCAGCTCGAGGCCGAGGCACTGGTTGAGTATGAGCGGCAGCACCGCGGGGTGGGAGCGCCGACCTTCGCCTATCGCCTGAGTCCGGCTGGACAGTCGCTGTTTCCCCGCAGGTATGAATCGACTTTAACCGAGCTCCTCGACTATGTCGTCCGCAGGGAGGGCCGGGCTGCGGCCGTGGCAGTTCTGGAATCCCGCTATCACGCTCTCACCAGCCGGATCCAGGAGGAGCTTGCCGGGGCAACGCCGTCTGAGCGGATGGCTGCTGTAGCTCAGCTGCTGTCCGACGATGGCTACATGGCGGAAGGTACTGCGTCAGCGAGTAGCGGAACCTTGATCGAGCATAACTGCGCCATCCAGGCTGTGGCAGAGCGGTTTCCTGAAATTTGCGCGGCCGAAGCGAGATTTCTGGCTGCCGCGCTCGGCGCCGAAGTTGACCGGCGCGAACACATTTTAAGCGGCTGCAGCGCCTGCGAGTATCGGGTGCGGTTCAGCGCCGCAGATGAGGCGGCGGGTAGTGCGCACAAGCCCAACGCCGATGCCCAGGAGAGCGCATGAGCTCATCAGTCGAAGCGCTGGTTAACAAAGAATACAAGTACGGTTTCGTAACTGATATCGAGGCCGACTCCGCGCCCATGGGTTTGAACGAAGACATTATTAGGCTCATCTCGAGCAAGAAGGGAGAGCCCGGCTGGCTGCTGGACTGGCGGCTCAAGGCCTTTCGGGGTTGGCTCAAGATGACCGAGCCTCACAACTGGCCCAACATCAGCTACACCCCCGTCGACTATCAGGCGCTCCGTTATTACTCGGCCCCTAGGACCGCGAAGCCGCTGGGGAGTCTGGATGAGGTCGATCCCAAGCTGCTCGAGACATATCAGAAGCTTGGTATCCCGCTCACCGAGCAAAAGCTACTTGCCGGTGTGGCGGTTGACGCCATTTTCGACAGCGTCTCCGTCGGCACAACATACAAGGCTAAACTGGCCGAGGCGGGAGTCATCTTCTGCTCCTTCGGCGAGGCGGTGCGCGAACATCCGGACCTGGTGCGGAAGTACCTCGGCTCCGTGGTGCCAGCCAGCGATAACTTCTTCGCCGCGCTCAACGCTGCGGTCTTCAGTGATGGCTCCTTTGTATTCGTGCCCCGGGGGGTGAAGTGCCCCATGGAGCTCTCCACCTATTTCCGGATCAATGCTGCGGACACAGGGCAGTTCGAACGCACCCTCATCATCGCTGAAGAAGGTGCGTCGGTGAGCTACCTGGAGGGATGCACTGCGCCGAAGCGGGACCAGAACCAGCTTCACGCCGCCGTGGTCGAGCTGGTAGCTCTCGACGACGCCAGCATCAAATACTCCACCGTGCAAAACTGGTACGCTGGTGACGAAGAGGGAAAGGGCGGCATCTACAACTTTGTTACCAAGCGCGGAAAGTGTGTTGGTGTCAATTCCAAGATTTCCTGGACCCAGGTAGAGACCGGGTCGGCCATCACCTGGAAGTATCCCAGTGTCATTCTCCAGGGCGACAACTCGGTAGGAGAGTTTTACTCCGTGGCTGTAGTGAACGGGAGGCAGCAGGCCGATACCGGCACCAAGATGATTCACCTGGGCAAGAACACCCGGAGCACCATCGTCTCAAAGGGGATCTCCGCCGGACGGGGGCAGAACAGCTATCGCGGCCTGGTCAAAGTTCTGCCTAAAGCGGCAAGCGCCCGCAACTACACCCAGTGCGATTCGATGCTCATAGGAAACCGCTGCGGTGCGCACACGTTCCCTTACATCGACGTCCAGAACTCCACCGCCTCGGTGGAACACGAGGCCTCAACCTCGAAGATCGGCGAAGATCAAATCTTTTATTTGAAGCAGCGCGGCTTGAATACCGAGAATGCCATTTCAATGATCGTCAACGGCTTCTGCAAGGAAGTGTTCAAAGAGCTACCGATGGAGTTCGCTGTGGAAGCGCAGAAGCTGCTGGGGGTGAGTTTAGAAGGAAGTGTTGGATAAGGAGAATACGAGTGCTGGAAATCAAAGGCCTCCGGGCCCGGGCGGGAGAGAAGGAGATACTCAGGGGAATAGATCTTACCGTCAACGCCGGTGAGATTCATGCCGTCATGGGGCCCAACGGGTCAGGCAAGAGCACGCTGGCACAAGTGCTCGCCGGTCACCCCGCTTATGAAGTGACGGGCGGCGAGGTGCAATACGATGGCAACGACCTGCTGGATATGGATCCTGAGGTGCGCGCCCAAGCGGGCATCTTCCTCGCTTTCCAGTACCCGGTCGAGATCCCCGGCATCAGCAACGCGTATTTTCTTCGCGCCGCCTACAACGAAATCCGCAAGGCCCGGGGCCACGAGGAAGTGGACTCGATGGATTTCCTGGATCTGCTCGAAGAAAAGCTGCGGCTGGTGGAATGGGGGCCCGAAATCATGAGCCGGGCGGTGAATTCCGGCTTCTCCGGTGGCGAGAAGAAGCGGAACGAGATCCTCCAGATGGCGGTGCTTGAGCCCAGGCTCGCCATCCTGGACGAGACCGACTCCGGGCTCGACATCGACGCCCTCCGCATCGTGGCGAGTGGAGTCAACGCGCTTCGCCGGCCCGACAACGCCACCATCATTGTCACCCACTACCAGCGGCTGCTCAACTACATCGTACCCGATCGGGTCCACGTACTCTCGGCCGGCAGGATCGTAAAGTCGGGTGGGAAGGAACTGGCTTTCGAGCTCGAGGCCAAGGGCTATGAGTGGCTGGAGCAGGAGGTAGGTGCGGCCTCGTGAGCGAAGCGTATTTGCAGGAGTTCGGGGTGAGGAGCGGCACAGCCACCGCGGATGGGCCCGAGTGGCTGGAGCCGGTCCGCCGTGCCGCCATCGAGCGATTTGCCGCAACGGGCTTTCCCACCAGTCGGGACGAAGACTGGCGATTTACCCCCCTCGCGCCCATTGCCCAGGGGACCTGGCGCCAGGCCGTTGGCTCCTCTCACGGCATTGCCCGAGACCAGCTCGAGCCTTTCACCTTTGGACGTCCTGAGTGGACCACTGTGGTATTCGTCGACGGAGCCCACAGCGAAGCGCTCAGCTCCGCCGGCAGGCTTGGCCATGGTGTTCGGGCCGGAAGCCTGTTCGAGGCCCTCCGGGCCGACGGGGGCCTTCTTGAGAAGCATCTGACTCGTCACGCCTCGATCGAAGCGAGCCCATTCACCGCTCTCAATACCGCGTTCATGCGCGATGGCGGCTTCGTATACGTACCGGCCAATACCGATCTCATACGTCCGGTCCACCTCGTGTTTGTGACCACGGCGGGGGCGGCCGGTACCGTTACGCATCCACGCAATCTCGTTGTGGTGGAAGCCGGCGCCAGAGCGTCGGTGATCGAGAGCTACGTCACTCTAGGGGAAGGAGCGCGGTACTGGACCAACGCGGTCACCGAAGTAGTCGCCGGAGACAACTCCTGGATCGAGCACACCCGCATCCAGCGCGAGAGCGAACGGGCGTATCATGTCGGGCTCACCCACGTGGAGCAGGAGCGCGACAGTCACTATCGCTCCTTCTCCCTGGCAATGGGCGGTGCACTGGCACGTCACAACCTCACCGCCCGGCTCAACGGCGAGAACGTCGAGACGCTCATGTACGGGCTCTACCTTACCCGGGGCGACCAGGTGGTGGACAACCATACAGCCATCCATCACGATCAGCCGAATTGCCGGAGCTGGGAGGTCTACAAGGGTGTGCTCGACGGGCACTCGCGAGCTGTGTTCAACGGCAAAGTGTTCGTGAAGCCGGAGGCGCAGCAGACCGACGCCAAACAGACCAATCGCAATCTGCTGCTCAGTGACACGGCCAAGGTCAACACCAAGCCACAGCTGGAGATCTTCGCCGACGACGTGAAATGCACCCACGGAGCGACTGTTGGTAGGCTGGACGAAGTAGCCCTGTTCTATGCCCGCAGTCGCGGCGTGCCTCCCGACAAGGCGCGACTACTCCTCACTTACGCGTTCGCGGCCGAGGTCACCTCCGAGGTGGTGTTGGAGCCGGTGCGTGACGAGCTGGAGCGGCTGGTCCGCGAGCGGCTGGGGGCGCGATGAGCGGGGCGGCGGGGCGGCGGGGCAGTTGGGCAGCAAAAGCGCAGCCAGATGGCGTCCTCTCTTCATCGCTGACTGCCCCGCCGCCCCGCCGCCCCGCTGACCCCTTCGACATCGAGCGGGTACGCGAAGACTTCCCCATTCTGCGTCAGCGAGTTCGCGGCAAAACTCTGGTGTACCTCGACAACGCAGCTACCAGCCAGAAACCCCAGGTGGTAATTGATGCGGTCAGCCGCTTCTATACCGACGAAAATGCCAACATTCACCGCGGAGTCCACTACCTCAGCGAGCGAGCCACCGAGGCGTACGATGAGGTCCGCGAGACCGTGGCTCGGTTCCTCAATGCTCGCTCCGGCCGGGAGATAATTTTCACCGGGGGCACAACCGACGGTATCAATCTGGTAGCCCAGAGTTACGGGCGGTCCCAGTTGAAACCTGGCGACGACATTTTGATCACAGTAATGGAGCATCACTCGAACATCGTTCCCTGGCAACTCCTCTGCGAGGCGACCGGTGCTCGGCTCCGAGCCGTGGCGATCACCGGTTCAGGAGAGCTGGATCTGGATTCCTTCGAGCAGCTACTCGGCGACCGGACCCGGCTGGTGGCGGTAGCACATGTCTCCAACGCATTAGGCACCATCAACCCGGTCAAGCAGCTCATCGCCCTGGCACACGCCCGTGGCATACCGGTCTTGGTTGACGGTGCCCAGGCTGTCCCGCACCTGCGGGTAGACGTGCAAGACCTCGATTGCGACTTCTTTGTCTTCTCCGGGCATAAGGTTTATGGCCCAACCGGGGTGGGTGTGCTGTACGGCCGGGAAGCTCTGCTCGAAAAGATGCCCCCCTATAGAGGGGGAGGCGACATGATTTCAACAGTCACGCTACAGCATTCGACATGGGCTCCGTTGCCCGCGAAATTCGAGGCCGGAACTCCGATGATCGCCGAAGTGATGGGTCTGGGGTCAGCTCTCGAATACGTGACCCGGCTCGGTCTCGACAGTATCGGCAGCTGGGAGCACGAGCTGTTGAGCTATGCCACCCAAAGGTTGGGTGAAATCGAGGGGGTACGGCTTATCGGCACCGCCCGAAGCAAGGCCGCGGTAGTCGGCTTCCTGCTCGAGGGGGTACACCCGCATGACATCGGAACCATCCTGGATGATCAGGGCGTCGCCATCCGGGCGGGCCACCACTGTGCGCAGTTGGTAATGGAGCGATTCGGGATTTCAGCAACGGCGCGCGCGTCATTTGCTTTCTATAATACTCCTGCTGAAGTGGACTCTCTCATCGCCGGTCTCCACACTGTCAAGAAGATGTTCGCTTGATGGGCAGCCTAGGCGCGCTGTATCAAGATATGATCCTGGACCATAATCGCGCGCCGCAGAACTTCCGGCGGATGGGGAATGCCAACCGCAGGGTAGAGGGGAATAATCCACTGTGTGGTGACCGGCTCACCGTTTGGCTTCGAATGGAAGATGATATTATCCAGGACGCGGCGTTTCAGGGTTCGGGTTGCGCTATCTCCAAGGCCTCGGCTTCGCTGATGACGACCGCAGTCAAGGGCAAAACTCGGGTAGAAGCGGAGGCGCTGTTCGAGCGTTTTCACCTGCTGGTCACCGGTTCTCTCCGTCAGGCGGAGGCTGAATCGCTGGGAAAGCTGGCAGTGTTCTCTGGCCTGTCCGAGTTTCCCGTGCGGGTGAAATGCGCCAGTCTCTCGTGGCACGCCTTGAAGGCGGCGCTCGCAGAACCGGATGCGGAAGTCTCTACGGAATAGGCAGGAGCCGGGAGGGGCGCTGAGCCGCGTGGTTAGTGAGTAGCGTTCTAAATGCAATGTCGTTCAAACTGCTATATAAGGAAGAGTACCGATGCCATACAATCCCGCCCTGGTCGCCCCGATGCGGGCGGAAATGACTCGGATGGGTGCCCGGGAGCTGACCAACTCCGCGGACGTCGACGCAACGATTGGGGACCAGAAGGGGTCCATGCTGGTGTTTGTAAACTCCGTGTGCGGCTGCGCTGCGGGGAATGCCCGCCCTGCGCTTGCTTTGGCCCTGAACCATAAGCCCCTGCCACAACATGTAGTTACAGTGTTCGCCGGCCAGGATCTGGACGCGGTAGCTAGAGCTCGCCAGTACTTCGGCGAATATCAGCCCAGCAGCCCTTCGATCGCACTACTGCGAGACGGCGAGGTGGTTCATTTCGTCCACCGCCACCAGATCGAGGGGCGCTCTCCTCAGGCGATCGCCGCGGACCTGACGGCGGCGTTCGACCGCTTTTTCGGTGCTGCGGTGGCATGATGTCAGGGCACATCTTCCACCCTGGGCATTCAGAGCTGCACGGCATAACCGTCGTGGTAGAGACTAAGGGTCCGCTCACATACGTTGGCCGATACGACAGTGAGGATGAGCGAGGCGTGCACATGCTGGATGTCGGGGTCCACCATGACTCGGCCGGTGACTCCAAAGAGGAATTTGTACGGAAGAGCGCCAAGTTCGGCATCCGGAGCGAGCATAAACAGCTGATCGTTCCGCTCGCCGAAGTAATCAGGATTACCCGTTTGGGTTCGATGGCTGGGTGATGGCGTTGTACCGGCGCCTAATGCTTACATTGGCGAGTGTCACGCCCTTGGCTTCATGTGGGACGGGCCCATCGCCGGACGTGACGGGCACGTGGAGTTTCGCTTCCACTTGGGGCGGCGGCGGGTTCGACTGCACGGTGTCCGGCACCTTGACCCTTACTCCCGCATCAGGCTCTATGTCCGGGATCCTTGTTGAGGAACAGGTACACTGCGTGGACAACGGCACGCCGATCACCGTGGCGCCAGGGAGCAAAGATTTACTTGGAGAGGTGAAT
>Ga0136617_10000168_pt1 | contig 49538 bp, 40 predicted proteins | sample AntDrymUQ3222106_2_FD_129672 | JGI IMG/M metagenome (GOLD analysis project Ga0136617, IMG submission 129672) | Polar desert sand microbial communities from Dry Valleys, Antarctica - metaG UQ322 (21.06) | ecosystem: Environmental > Terrestrial > Soil > Desert | place: Antarctica: Dry Valley... | reverse complement strand
CTCGTCGAGCTGATCCTGAACCCAAGACAGTAGGCGGTAGCATGGGCAGCGGCGCGCCCTGCTGGACCGTGATCCGGAACCGGCGGTGCACCACGCGCGAGGTTCCGCGCCGTGTCCGATCCGCTCCTTCCCCAGGCTTCCCGGCCCGATTTTGCCCGCGCCAATGGCTGGGATAGCCCATACCCGACCTTCAGCGGGGCCTCGGCGCCTGCCTACGTCGGTCCGGTCACCTTCAGCCAGCGCGACCTGGTCCAAGAGGCCGAAGCGCTCATGCACCGACGTCCGGACGTGGTCATCGTGGGTGCTCCGTTCGACGACGCCGTGAGCCATCGACCGGGTGCCCGCTTCGGTCCCCGTGCCATCCGCCAGGCGTTCTACAACCATGGCGAGCACTCGCTCCAGCTCGACGTCATGCCCTTTCACGAGCTGGACGTGGTGGATGCCGGTGACGCTGACATCGTGCCCGCTGCGCTCGAGCGCGGACACGCCATGATCTTCCGTAAGGTCCTGGAGGTAGCCTCGAGCGGCGCCATCCCCATCATCCTGGGCGGCGACCACTCCATCACCTGGCCTGCTGCCAGCGCCGTGGCGCAGGTCCGCGCGCCGGGCAGCATCGGCATCGTCCACTTCGACGCCCACGCGGACACGGCCGATCAGGACTGGGGCAATCTGGCCGGTCACGGCACGCCGATGCGGCGCCTCATCGAGTCGGGCGCCGTGCAGGGCCGCAACTTCGTGCAGGTCGGCCTGCGTGGGTATTGGCCAGCCCCGGATGTCTTCGAGTGGATGCGCGCCCAGGGCATGCGCTGGCATCTCATGCGCGAGATCGAGGAACGCGGCGCGGAAGCGGTCATCGACGACGCCATCGCCGAGGCGCTGGATGGGCCCGAGTCGATCTACCTATCACTGGACATCGATGTGCTCGATCCAGGCATGGCCCCGGGGACCGGCACGCCGGAGCCCGGCGGCATGCTGACGCGGGAGATCCTCCGGGCGGTGCGACGCATCGTGGGCCGCGTGGAGCTCGCCGCCATGGACATCGTGGAGGTCTCGCCGCCCTATGACCATGCCGAGGTGACCGCCATGGCCGCCCACCGCGCGGCTCTCGAGTGCATCAGCGCTCTGGCCGTGAAGAAGCGCGACGGCCATCCCGTTCGATTCGAGGGAACGGTCGTGTCCCCGCTGCCGGTCGAGGTGGTCGAGGCGGCCGAGGGGGCCAAGGGAGCCGAGGTACCGGAAGTGGCCGAGGACGTCGCGCCGGTGTCGGCGTGAGCCGGCCGGCGACGGAGGTGACGGCAGGTCGCTTCGAAGGTCCCCACGCCGACGTGAAACGGCAGTTGGCCGAGGCCATCGACCGGCACCGCGACGAGATCCTGGCGTTGTCGCACCGCATCCACCAGCATCCTGAGCCGGCCTTCGAGGAGCGGCAGGCCGCGAACTGGGTGGCGGAAGCCGTGTCGCGCCACGGTTATCAGGTGGAGCACCCGGCCGGCCGTCTCGAGACCGCGGTCACGGGCCGGATGCCGGGCGGCCTGGGCACGGACGGGCCGCGCATCGGGATCCTGGCCGAGTACGACGCCCTGCCTGGCCTGGGCCATGGCTGCGGTCACAACACGATGGCCGCCAGCGGCGTGGGCGCCGCCATCGCGCTGGCCGGCGTGGCCTCTCAGCTCAGGGGTGAGATCGTCTTCCTGGGCACGCCGGCCGAGGAACGCGGCTCGGGCAAGCAGTTCATGATCGACGATGGCCTGCTCGACGGGCTCGATGCCGCGCTGCTCTTCCATCCCAGCGACCGGACGCAGGCGGCCTGCGCCCTGCTTGCCAGCGAGGACGTGGAGGTCACCTTCACCGGCTTCCAGGCACACGCCGCGGCTGATCCCTGGAAGGGTCGCAACGCGCTCGACGCGCTGGTGATGCTGTTCGGCTCCATCGGCCTGTGGCGCCAGCAGCTGCGCCCGGACGCGCGCGTGCACGGCATCGTCATCGAGGGCGGCACGGCGGCCAACATCATCCCCGACCGGACCGTGGGGCGCTTCATGATCCGCTCCACGGACGAGATGGAGTTCGGCCGCATGCGCGAGCGCTTCCGACAGCTGGTCCAGGCCGCCGCACTGGCGGCCGAATGCGAGGGAGAGGCGGTGTTCTCCGGTGGCTCGTCGACCATGAAGGACAACGCCACGCTGCGGAAGCAGTTCCTGACGAACATGGCGGCTTACGGCATCTCGGACAACGCCGTGCTTCCGCAGCAGCTCGGCTCGTCGGACATGGGCAATGTCAGCCAGGTGCTCCCGGCCATCCATCCATCCATCGCCATCTGTGACGAGGGCGTGCCGGGGCACTCCATCGAGTTCCGTGACGCGGCCGTGCTGCCGCGCGCCGATGAGGTGACCCTGGTGGCCGCGGCGCTCGTGGCGCAGACCGCCTGGGACATGTTCGCTGATCCCGGGCTGGTGGCCGCCGCCTGGGCCGAGTTCCGTGGTGACTGAGACAGAGCCGCAAACGACGCTGGCGCGCTACTACGACCTGGACCTTCTGGAGGATCCCGGCGATCTCGCCCTCTACCAGGCGCTCGCGCAGCAGTCTGGAGGGCCGATCCTGGAGCTGGGCGCCGGGAGCGGGCGCCTGGCGCTGCCCCTCGCCGCGGATGGTCACGCGGTCACGGCCGTCGACATCGACCCGGCCATGATCGCCCGCGCTGGCGGGGCCTGGCAGCGTGAGCCGCGCACGTCCCGCGGCAGCCTGGAGCTGGTCGAGGCCGACATGGTCGACCTGGACCTGCGGGGGCGCTTCGGTCTGGTCATCCTCGCCCTCAACACGCTGCTGCTCCTGGCCGATCGAGCCTCCCAGCAAGCGGGGCTGGGAACGATGGCGCGCCATCTGTCGCCGGACGGGCGCGCCGTCGTCGACGTCTGGTTGCCCACGGCGGGCGACCTGGCGCTCTACGACGGCCGGCTCTTGCTGGAGTGGCAGCGCGATGATCCCCAGACTGGGGAACGGGTGACCAAGTCGGCCTCCGCCCTGCACGACGCGGCCACGGCTACCGTCACGCTGACGCAGCTTTTCGACGCCTGGCCGCCGAACGGCGGGGCGCTTCGACGCGTAGCTCGAACGGACACGCTGCGTCTGATCGGCGCCGATGAGCTTGTGGCCATGGCCTCCGCTGCCGGACTGGCCGTCGAGCGACTGGCGGGGGACCATCAGATGGGCGACTTTGGTCCGGGAGCGGAGCGGACGGTGCTCGTGGCCCGGTTGGTATAGTCGCGACGTGGGCGCTCCCTCGTCGCAGATACGCCTCTTGCTGGTCGAGGATGTGGCGCAGGTGGCGCAGTACATCCGCAACCTGCTGAACGCCCAGGACCAGGTCAAGCTTCTTGACGTCCTGACCGACGGTCGCAAGGTGCTCGATCAGATCCGCGAGCTGCGCCCGGACGTCCTCATGGTCGACGCCCTGCTCCAGGGCAAGCTCAACGGTCTGGAGGTCGCCGAGCGCGTCCGTCAGGCGGGCCTGGACATCCCCATCATCACGCTGACCGTGCCTCAGAAGCCGGTCAAGGCGGGTCCGGGAATGGGCATCGTGAAGGTGCTGGCCATGCCCTTCTCCGGTTTTGATTTCATGAATGTGCTGACCGCCGCGCACGCCGAGCACCGTGCGCTGGCGCCGGAGGCGCTCTCCCGCGTCTACAGCGTGTTCGCGGCCAAGGGTGGGGTGGGCAAGACCACCATCGCATTCAACCTGGCAGTGGCCGCCCGACAGCAGGGCTACACGGTGGCCCTGGTCGACGGCAGCCTCCAGTTCGCCGACCTGCGGGCACTGCTCCAGGTGGCCGACGGCGCCCCGTCGTTGTTGCAGCTGCCCACCGACCGCATCACCGAGACGGACCTTCAGGACGTGATGTGGCGCGATCCCTCGGGCATCGACATCCTGCTCGCGCCGCCGCGGGTAGAGATGGCCGAGATGGTCACGGCGCGTGACCTGGAGAAGGCGCTGTCGCTCCTGCGGCGTCTCTACAACGTGGTCATCATCGACACCCCGACGCACATCAACGACACGGTGCTCACCTTCTTCGACGCCAGCGACGGCGTCATCGAGATCGTGACCTATGACGCCACGACTCTGCGCAACTCGCGCATCATGTCGGAGACCTTCGCGGCCATCGGTTATGCCCGCGAGCGGATCCACTACCTCGTGAATCGGTCCGACGCCGCCGGCGGCATCGACCCTCGTACGCTGAGCGAGCAGCTGGGCGCGGAGCCGGAGTTCCATCTGGTGAGCGACGGGCGGCTGGTGGTCGATGCCAATAACCAGGGCGTCCCATTCGTCCTGGTCGAGCCGGAGGCACCGATCAGCAAGGAGATGACACAGATAGCCACCGGTCTGCTGAAATCTCGAGTGCCGGCCGGGGCGGTCACGCGCTGAGCGCGATGTCCGACGAGCGGCCCATCGGCTTCTTCGATTCGGGTGTGGGCGGGTTGACCGTCCTGCGCGAGGTCCTGCGCAGGCTTCCGGCCGAATCGACCATCTACCTCGGGGATAATGCGCGGGCACCCTACGGACCCCGCTCGGACGAGGAGGTCAGGCGCTTCAGCTCCGAGTGCCTAGACGAGCTGGCCGCGAGGGACGTCAAGGCCATCGTGGTGGCCTGTAACACCGCCAGCGCCATCGCCTTGACCGAGTTGCGACAGCGCTATGACGTGCCCATCCTGGGCGTGGTCCGGCCGGGTGCCTCAGCGGCCGTGCTCTCGACCCGCAGCCGGCATGTCGGTGTCATCGCCACGGCTGCCACGGTCCGCTCGCGCGCTTACTTCGGGGCCATCAAGGATGAGGATCCCTTCGTGGAGGTCTACGAGCACGCCACGCCCGAGCTGGTGCCCATGGTGGAGGCCGGCGTCCTGGATGGGCTTGAGGCAGAGGACGTGGTGCGCCGCTCGCTGGCGCCGTTGCTGGAACCCCGTCACGATGTGGAGGATGCGGTCTTTCCCAGGCCGCCCGGCGCGGGCATCGACACGCTCCTGCTGGGCTGTACCCACTACCCATTGCTGGCCCCCTTGATCTCAGGGGTGGCGGGCCCCGGCGTCGCCGTCATCGACTCCGCCTCCGCTACGGCAAGTGCGCTCGCTTCGTTGTTGGAGGTGAACGGTCTGGGTGCGCGGCGCGATGCTCCGCCCCGGCACGTCCAGTTCACCACCGGTGACGTGGCCGTCTTTCGGCGCACCACGGAGCGGCTCTTCGGGTCTCTGTTCCCCGCGGTGGAGCCGGTGGCGCTGGTCGGGGTCGCATGACGGGACGGTTCTCCGCGGTGGCGCGAGAGACAAGAGGAGCGGGCCTTTCGGGACGAGCCGCCCGTATGGGCATGGCCCTGGGTGCCGGCATCGCAGCCTCCTACTTCGCGCGCCGCGCGCGCCGCATCAGCGAGGAAGGCCTGGTCGACTGGGCCGGCGTCGAACGCATCGCGACCTCGCGACTGCGCCGCCTTCCCGGCACGCTCACGACCAGCGAGCTGCGGGCCAGCGAGCGGTCCTATGCCGATGCCATGGCACGCATCGTGCCTGTCCTCGAGGCGCGCCTGGGACGGGAGCTGCCCGGCGTGGTCGATCGACATGCCGTGGTGGACCGGGCGGGGTGGGCGCGCGCCAACCTGGTGACATTCCGCGTGCTGATCGAACGGATGGAGCGCCATCTGGAGCTTCCCGGCGGGTCGGGCACCATAGGTTCGGGCGTGGCAGCCGTGGCCAATCGTTTCCTGACCACCCAGCAGATCGGCTTCCTCCTGGGTTACCTGGGTGGCCGTGTGCTGGGCCAGTACGACGTCGCCCTGCTCTCCGCGGAGCAGGCCCCTGGGCGTCTCCTATACGTCGAGGAGAACGTGCGGGCCACGGCCCGCCAACTGGGCATCCCGCTCGAGGACTTCCGCCTGTGGATCGCGCTGCATGAGACCACCCACGCCTTCGAGATGGAGGCACACCCCTGGCTGCGGCCCTACCTGAAGGAGCGCCTGGAGCGCCAGCTGACCCTCTTCCTCGACGATGCCAAGGATGTCCAGCGCCAGGGCCTGGGATCCCTCGTCCGACGTTGGCGCTCGGCCGCCGCGGAGGGCGGGCTGAGCGGCCTGCTCTCCGCCGAGCAGCGTGGTCTGCTGCGCGAGACACAGCTCGTGATGAGCTTGATGGAAGGCTTCAGCGACTGGGTGATGGATGACGTGGGCGCCTCCATGATCAAGGACGTGCCCGGTATCCGGGCTCGCTTCGACGCTCGCCGGGCACAGCGCCGGCGTGGGCTGAACAAGGTCATCGCACGGGTCACCGGCCTGGACATGAAGATGGAGCAATACCGGCGAGGGGAACGCTTCGTGTCAGGTGTGGCTCGGGCCGGTGGCGAGGCAGCCATCCGCCGGCTGTGGGATGGCCCGCATGCCCTGCCCACCGACCGCGAGTTCGATGATCCGCCGGCCTGGGTGCGTCGGATGGTGCCGAAAGCGCCCGCCGGCTTCATTCCCTGATGAGGAGCCAGGATGGGCGGGCGGGTCCCGGCTCCGGCCCCGAGGGTGTGCCGGCGGCGATCGCCCTGTCGCCCATCCTCTCCGCGCGTTACCGCCAGGTCGACCTGCAACGGATCGCTCAAGCGGCCCCCGGTGCGCGTCTCGTGAGCGTCTCGCTGGAGGGACTGGCCGACGGCCCCTTGGACGACGTCGAGGTCCTGCTGCGTGGCCCGCTACCCGCCGGCGTCTTCGATCGGCTCATCACGCGTTGCCCTGACCTCGCCTGGGTCCACTCGGCGACGGCGGGAGTGGAGCGCGTGCTGACCCCCGCTGCCGCCGCCAGGGGTCTGGTCATCAGCAACGCGCGCGGCGTCTTCAGCGCGCCCATCGCGGAGTACGTGCTGATGATGATCCTGGCCGTCAGCCGGCGGCTGCCGCAACTGTTGGAGCTCCAGCGGGAGCGGACCTGGCAGCCGCTCGAGGCGATCGAGATGCGCGACGTGACCGTGGGCGTGGTGGGACTGGGCTCCATCGGACGTGCCGTGGCGGAGCTTGCCAGCGCCTTCGGGTCGCGCGTCATAGCGACCCGCCGCCGGGACGACGCTGGCACGTCCGGCGGACCCGATGGCGAGGCGCTGCCCGACTCGGTCGAGGTCCTGCCCGCCCACGCGCTGCCCGAGCTTCTGGCGCGCAGCGATTTCGTGGTGCTGGCGCTGCCGCTCACGCCGGAGACGGAGGATCTCTTCGACGAGCAGCGACTCTCGATGATGAAAGCCAGCGCGTGGCTCATCAACGTAGCCCGAGGTCGCCTGGTCGACGAGCGCGCCCTGGTGCGCGCTCTTCACGATGGGACCATCCGCGGTGCGGTGCTGGATACTCTCCGCGACGAGCCGCTCGCGGCCGAGTCGCCACTCTACGATGTGCCCAACCTCATCGTCACCCCGCACACCGCCTGGACCAGCGGTCGGGTGCTCGATCGGAGCATCGATCTCTTCTGCGAGAACCTGGTCCATTTTCGGCGGGGAGAACCGATGCGCAACGCCGTCGATCCGAAGTCGGGGTACTGACCGAGTGCAGGTCTGCATCGTGGGGCTGGCCGGAGCCGGCAAGAGCACCGTCTTCAACACGCTCACCCGGGGCCACGCGGAGACCGGCGGGTTCGGCGGCATGACCGTCAACACGGGCGTGGTCAAGGTCCCCGATGAGCGGCTGTCCCGCCTCACGGAGCTCTTCAAGCCCAAGCGCGAGGTCCCGGCCGACGTGACCTACGTCGACCTGCCGGCCCCGCCCTCGGCCGTGGAAGGGAGACCGGCCGACATCCCGGCCGACCAGCTGGCCCGGCTGCGCAACGCGGACGCGCTGCTCCACGTGGTGCGCGCGTTCGATGATCCGGCCGTCCCCCATCCGGATGGCACCGTGGATGCCTGGCGGGATCTGGAGCGGCTGGACCTGGAGCTCGTGCTGGCCGATCTGGGGGTCGTCGAGAAGCGCCTGGAGCGTCTGGAGGGCTCGGGCCGTCACGGCACGCAATCCGAGCGGGAGCAGAACGAGCGCGAGCGCGTCGTCCTGGAGCGCATCCGGCCGGCGCTCACGCAGGGCACACCCATCCGCGACCTGGAGCTCGATCCCGACGACAGCCGCATCATCCGCGGCTTCCGGTTCCTGACCGAGAAGCCGGTGCTGGTGGTGCTCAATGTGGGCGAGGGTCAGATCGCCGAGGCAGCCTCCATCGCCGCTGACGTGGTCGACCGCTATCCGCACCGCCAGAGCCGCGTGGTGGCGCTCTCGGCGCGCATCGAGATGGAGATCGGTGAGCTGGATCCCGCCGAGGCCGAGGTATTCCGTGAGGACATGGGGCTCACCGACCCGAGCCTGGAGCGCGTGATCCGGCTGTCCTACGAGCTGCTGGGGCTGATCAGCTTCTTCACGGCCGGCCCGGACGAGACACGGGCCTGGACGATCCCCGACGGCTCCAACGCGGTCGATGCCGCCGGCGCCATCCATTCCGATCTGGCCCGCGGCTTCATACGGGCGGAGGTCGTGCTGGTCGAGGACCTACTGTCCCTGGGGTCCATGGCGGAAGCGCGGCGCAACGGCAAGCTGCGCTCGGAGGGCAAGACCTATCGGGTGCGGGACGGAGACGTGATAGAGGTGCTTTTCAACGTCTGAGGCGTTACGTCAGGCGTCACCCCAGCGCCGGTCCTCCGGCTCCAGATCGACCAGCAGGCTGCGGAAGCCCTCGTCCTCATCAGGTGTCCGCGGGGCGTGCAGCTCGTCCACCGCGACCACGGCCGTTTCACCCTCTTCCGCCGACACGTTCACCGCGACACGCAACTGGCGGTCGTCAACGACCAGGAAGCCGTGATGGCGCGCCAGCTCGGCCGCGATGGCCTCGCTCAGCGTGTCCTCCTCGAAGCGCTCCAGGACGGCGCTCCGGGCTTCGAGCACCATGCCCAGGAACTCCTCCTCGTCGAACTCCGAGTCGTGGGACAGCAGCACGTCGGTGAAAAGCTCATCATCGCCTTCGTGCAGCTCGTAGAAGTAGAGCGCTCCGTCGTCACGCATGGGCATGGGCTGCAGTATATGGCGGCCTGCGTTCATCCAAGGCGCGTGTCCAGGCAGCCATGACCGCTCCCGACATCGTGGTCGTCGGTGCCGCTTCCCGCGACCTCCATGCGGCTGACCCCCGCGGCTGGCGGCTGGGTGGCGGGGTGACCTACAGCTCCCGGCTCCTTGGTCAGCTCGGCTTCTCCGTCGGCGCCCTGATCGGCCTCGACGCGGCAGCATCCCGGGCGCGGGAAGTGGCCGGGCTCCGCAGGCTCGGCGTCATGACCGAGGTGGTGCCGCTGGGGCGTGGACCGATCTTCGACAACCAGCAGACGTCACAGGGGCGCTCTCAGGTCGCGCATTCCGTCAGCGATCCCCTGCCGCCAGAAGCGCTGCCGGCCGCATGGCGCGATAGCCGTGCGTTCCTCCTGAATCCGGTGGCCGGGGAGATCGGCGAGGCGTGGGTCGATGCTCTGGCGCCTGAGGCGCTGGTGGGACTCGGCTATCAGGGCCTCCTTCGGACGATCCTGCCCGGGCAGGTCGTGGCAGCTCGTCCGCTGGTCCTCGGCCGGCTCTCGCGCCGGGCCGACCTGGCGGCGCTGAGCAACGAGGACGTCCGAGCTGGCGCTCCGCCACTGCGACGGCTCCTTGAGCGGGACGGCCAGCGCCTGGTGGTGACCGAGGGCGCCCGTGGCGCGCTGGAGATCGCGCGCTCCGACGGGCGGTACCGTCTGCGCTACATCCCGGCGGTCCGGGCGCGACGAGGCACGGACGCCACCGGCGCCGGCGATACGTTCCTGGCGGCCTGGCTGGCGGCCACGCTGCTTCTACGGCGCGCCAACGACGCTCGCTCCCTGGCGCTGGCGGCCGTCTGCGCCAGCCTGTTGGTGGAGGGAAGAAGCATCTCGCAGGACGCGATCCGGGAGCACAGCCGAGGACTCACGCGGCCGGACGGCGCGGAAAGCTGAGCGAGGCGACAAGGCGTCGCAGCCGCGGCGTCCGACGCTTCAGGTCGCGCTCCACCCAGTGGAGGGGCAGCCCCAGCGCCGCCCGGCGCGTCGCTTGCGTGGCTGCGCGCGAAGCCGCCTCGAGCGCCGCCACCGGGTCACGCTCGTGGTGCTCCATGTGCTTGGCCACCTGGATCCAGGCGATCCCGCTCAGCCGGCCGCCGGTCTCAGCCAGCGCGAGCCACGCCGCGAAGGCTTCCGGCCGTCGGCCGAGCCGCGCCAGCGCCCTGGCACGCTCCATGGCGAGGCGCTCGTGGAGCGGCACGGCCCATGGGTCCGCGGCGGGAACGGACGGAGCTTCCCTCACGGCTGCGTCGAAGCAGTCGAGCGCCTCCGCGAGGCGACCTCGCCGCACATAGGCGCGCCCCAGGCCGCACAGGTCACCCGGATGCATCGCACCGAACGCCGACGCATCACTCAGTCCCGCGGCCAGGACGTGCAGGAGTCGCGCCAGGGACGCGATGTCCTGGCGGTTGTGACGAACCACGTCGCAGAGCAGCCACCCTTGTCCGGTGCGCAGGAACCGGAAGTAGCGCTCCGGAATCAGTGCTCCCGGCAGGTCCCCTGTTCGCTGCACCCCGGCCACGCCGGCCTCCACGGTCGACAGCCGAGCGTCGGAGAGGCGGTGCCGCCACATCTGCCTGGCCAGGGGTAGCAGGTCCAGATGACCGGCATGTGCCGGCGGCCCTTGGCCGTGCAGCCGAAAGCGGCTCTCCAGCAGCGGCCAGTCGAACGAGCGACCGTTGTAGGTCACCAGCCAAGCGTCGAAGGGGATGGCTCCGGCCAAACGGTCCAGCAGGGCGGGTTCATCGGCGTGATCCGGCAGGACCAGCTGTCGCACGGTGAACCGTTCGCCGTCCCACAGTCCCAGGCCGCACATGAACGGCACGGTGCCGGCCGCCGTGCCAAGGCCGGTCGTCTCCGTATCCAGGCAGACGAGCGGCCGTCCCGGCTGCACGGGATCGGGGAGTCGGGCCAGGGGCATGCGAGACAGAGGCAGCCACCCGCTGCGCTCGACCTCCACGATCGTACCGCTGGAGCCGTGGATGGCGCGGCCACCGATGGCCTCGGCGAGCTCATCGGCCCTCCGTGAGACTCGTCCCGGGGAGGCGAAAGCCGCAGCCATCCCGGCGGCGATCCCTCGAGCGGTCGTGGGGCGCAGGCGTTCCAGGCGTCGTGCCCGGAGTGCTAGAGCGGAGGCGTCCATGGGCAGAGAGGCTGCGGGCCGCGCGCGTCAGCTAGCGTGGCACGGGTAGCGCGGGTGGCACGGCCGGAGACCAGCCACGGATGGCCCGGCACTCGGCCGAAAGCCCGTCTGGGTCATGCGGCGCTGGACCTGATCTCGTCGTCGCCTCGGAGAAGGCCGAGCAGCCGCTCCGCCAGCAGCCGGCCGTTCCCGCCGGTCTCGCCACGCGGTCCCGTGCAGGCGGGGCAGCCGTCCCGGCAGGGACAGCCAGCCACGAGTCCCAGGGCACCATCGACCAGCTCCCCGTGACGCTGGAAGAGTCGAGCGGCCATGCCCACGCCCCCGGGCACCGACTCATACAGATACACGACCGGTCGCTCGGCGTGCGGCGAGCGGATCTGCGCCACCATCCCCAGGTCCCGCGGATCGCTCATGAGCAGGATGCTGGCCACGGTCTGCAGGGCGCGCCCGGCACCCACCAGCGCCACGTCCAGATCGGCGCGGCGCCATCCGGACGCCACGCCAGGGTCGAGAGCCAGCCAGTAGGCCGTCGTGTGAAGCTCTATCTCCGGCAGGTGGATGCGACCCCAGCCCAGGTTCTCGTTGGTCTCCAGGCGCAGCTTCTTGTAGATCGTGGCCAGGCTGGACACCATCACCTCGCCGTGAGCGCGCGTCCCGCCAGCCAGCGGCGCTTCCTCGAAGGTCTCCAGGGGCTTCAACGTGACCGCCAGCTCGGCCTGCGTGTAGTGCTCGACATCGATCGGTCGCACGTATGCCTTGCGCTCTTCCCAGTCGAGTCGGTCGACGTGGAACTGGCGCGATCCGTGCAGGTAGATGGCGTTCTCATGGACCAAAGTGCGAGCGGAGAAAAGGTCGACCTCGCCGATGACGCGCGGGCGCTGGCCGCCGGTGTCGATGATGACCACGTTCTCCGGCGCGGCGACACGGAGGGAGATCTCCGAGGCGGGGAAGTTTTCGCTGGCCCAATACCAGCGCCCATCCTCAGCCTGTCGCACGTGTCCCTCCTCGGCCAGGAACGCGAGCAGGTCGTCCGCCGGCGCAAGCCCGAATCGCTCGCCCGCCGCAAAGGGCAGCTCGAAGGTGGCCGCTCGCAGATGGGCCAGGAGGATGTGAAGGTTGTCGGGGTCTATCCGAGCCTCCTCGGGAGTGCCCTCGAAGAGGTGCTCGGGGTGCGTGGCCACGTACTGGTCGACCGGACCGGCACCGGCCACCAGGACGGCGGCACTCACCTCCTGGCGGCGTCCGGCGCGGCCGATCTGCTGCCACGTCCCGGCGATGGTCCCGGGGTAGCCGCTCAGCACCGCCACGTCCAGGCGACCGATGTCGATGCCCAGCTCCAGCGCGTTGGTGCTGACGACGCCCAGGATCTCGCCCGAGCGGAGGCCGGCCTCGATGCGGCGGCGTTCCGACGGTAGGTAGCCACCTCTATAGCCGTGCACGCGGTCCAGTGGACCGCGCCCGTCGCGGAGTGCCTCGCGCAAGCCGGTGAGCAACAGCTCCACGGCCACGCGCGAACGCCCGAAGACGATGGTCTGACGCCCGGCGCGGAGAAAGGACAGGGCCGCGCGGCGAGCCAGGCCCGACGAGCCGGCCCGGATGCCGGAGCGCTCATCGAGGAGTGGAGGGCGGAGCACCACGATGTGCTTCTCGCCCGACGGCGCCCCGTTGCGGTCCACGACCTGGATGGAGCGACCGGTGAGTCCCTCCGCCAGCTGACGCGGGTTGCCGATCGTCGCGGAGCAGCACACGATGCGCGGCGTGGAGCCATAGTGGGCGCAGATGCGTGCCAGCCGCCGCAGCACGTTGGCAACGTGGCTACCGAAGACGCCGCGATAGGTGTGAGCCTCGTCGATCACGATGTAGCGCAGCTGCTCGAAGAGCTGGAACCACTTGGTGTGATGAGGCAGGATCGCGCCGTGCAGCATGTCCGGGTTGGTCACCACGACCTGACCCGCGGAGCGGATGGAGCTGCGGATGGGCGCCGGCGTGTCCCCGTCGTAGACCGCCGCCTCCAGCTGCAGATCGGCCGCTCGAGCAAGCTCGCGCACCTCCGCCAGCTGGTCCTGGCTCAGCGCCTTTGTCGGAAAGAGGTAGAGCGCCCGTGCCGCCGGATCCTCGATGACCGATTGAAGCACCGGCAGGTGATAGCAGAGCGACTTGCCCGACGCGGTGGGGGTCACGACAGCGATGTCTCGATCGGCGCGAAGTGCCTCCATCGCCTCCACCTGATGTCGGTAGAGGCCGGTCAGACCGCGGCTCTCCAAGGCTGCGCGGAGGCTGGGCTGCAGCCAGCTGGGGAAGGGCTGCAGGTCGGCCGGTCGAGCGGGTAGCGTCCGCCGGGCCGTCACGGCTTCGCCGATGACCGGATCGTCGAGGAGGCGATCCAGCGCCTGACGCGTATCGAGGGGCGCATAGAGTCGCATGGGAACCTCCCAGATAGAACATGCGTTCTGTTCGGATGCGAGTCTATCAGCTCCCGGTGTCGCCGATGACGCTCGGGGGCACACTTGTGCCAAGCCCCGCTGACTGTTGACACGTCAGCTGCCCCACATCTACGCTGGACCGGCATGAGTGAGCAGGCAGCGGAACCCTCCGGGACGACCCCGAAAGGCTCTCGGAAGCAGCCCCTCGAAGGAGAGGGGATCCCGGTGCCGCCTCGTGGGACGTCCTCACGCTCTGGTCGGATCTCCCGTCGGTCGGCGGCCATCAGCGCCGGCCTTCTGGCGGTCGTTTGGCTGGTGGTCGTCTTCGGCAGCGCGCTCGCTGACGTGAGCGCTGCCAACCAGCGAGTCCAGCAGGTCCGTGCCGACAACGCCGCCCTGGAGGAACGCGTGGCACGGGGCCGGGCGGAGATCGACCTGATCCGGACGGATGATTTCCTGCGCCTACAGGCCCGGGCCTTCGGCATGGGTCAGCCTGGCGAACGGACCTTCGCGCTGGAGGCGGGCACGCCGCAGATGGAGGTCATCGTGCCACTCGGCAGCACCCCCGACCTGCCGGCCCCCCGGTCGCCGCTCGATGAGTGGCTCCAGCTGCTCTTCGGCTAGGGACCCTCTCGTCCGTCGGTCAGGTCGAAGGCTTCGCGGCGGACGCGCTGGTCGAAGTACAGCACCGTCAGGGCGAGGGGAAGCAGCGGCGCGAAGGCGACCGATAGCAAGGCCCCGATGACGGTACGCACCAGCAAGGCGGCCTGGCTGGACTCGCCGAAGACCAGATCCGCCAGGGCCAGTCCCAGGATCTCGCTGAGCAGTCCCCCGATGACCGCGACCGCGAGGGTCACCAGGAACAGGATGCCCAAAGTCCGCCAGGCCGAACCGGCCGTCAAGCGCCAGGAACGGACCAACGCGCGCAGCGGACCCGCCTCTTCCAGCGCCACCACGACGTTGCTCAGAGCCCATCGGATGGAGATGACCAGCGCGGCGGCCACGAACGCCACGATGACGATCAGGGCAAGGAACACGCCCAGGCCACCTCCGCGCGGATCGACGCCGCCGAGCAGAGCCAGGAGCACGGCGATCATGAGCCCGCCCAGAAGGAGACCCACGAGCCCTAGCGTGCTGAGGACGACGGTGCCCACGATCGCCGGCAGACGCCGCAGGGCTCGCGACCCAGCGTGGCGGACCGAGGGACTCAGCCCGCGGTAGTCGCGCTCCACTACGTCGCTGAAGGCGGCACCCGCCACCGCCCCCGCCAGCCCGACCAGCAGCGATGTGGCGAAGACGACCAGCGCCGCCTCGGCGATGCGTTGGGTCTGCTGCGGCGAGAAGGCGACCGGCTGGGGGATCAGCCGCGTCCCGACAGGTACAGCCAGGGCATCGAGGACGGCCGTGACCAGCTGAAGTCCGGCCGCCGCGTTGAGCAGCCAGGCTGGGAGCAGGAACAGGGTGGCCAGCAGCAGCAGGCGCCCTGTGTGCCGTCGAGCCAGGCGCGCGGTGATCTCCAGGATGCCCCCGAAGGCGACCGGCGGCAGGCGGCGGCCACGCGTCGCTGGTGGCGGCTCGATGGGTCCCCAGGCGTTCCGGCCGGGCGGCTCATTCACCGCGACGAGTCTTCACCGCCAAAGTCTAGCGAGCCTCCGACGAGCTCCAGGAAGTAGCATCGTGCGACCGGCGACAGGACAGAACGAGGACGCACGACCTATGACAGGTGGGCTGGGGCGGCTGTCCGGCCAAGGTCTGGCCCTTCGGCGCGGGTGCGGCTGCCTTCCGAGGCGGGCGCGCTGCGCCGGCGCGCCGTGCGCGACGGCTCTTTGATCGCCGGGTGGCTCGTCGCCGCCTGGATCATGGTCGTCATCCCAGCCGTCGGGCGGAGCCTCGGCTATGACGCTTACTCGTACTGGTTCGAGGATCTGGGCCTGCGGTATGCGCTGGCCGAAGGCGGCCTGTCTACGCTGGGCGCGTTTCGCTATGCGCCACCGGTCGGTCTGCTGTTCAGCATCTTCGCCGTGCTGCCATGGTGGCTCTTCCTGTGGCTTTGGATGCTGGTCTCGCTGGCTGCCGCGCTGTGGATGGGCGGACGCTGGACGATACCGGTCCTGGCGCTGCCACCCGTGGCCCTCGAGATCTACCACGGGAACGTCCATCTTCTGATGGCCGCCGCCATCGTGCTCGGGTTTCGACATCCATGGACATGGGCGTTCGTGCTGCTCACCAAGGTCACCCCGGGCGTGGGCCCGCTCTGGTTCGGCATCCGGCGAGAGTGGCGATCGCTGTCCATCGCGCTGGGCGCCACGGCGGCCGTGTGCGTCGTCTCGCTGGTCGTGGCGCCGGAGCTCTGGGGGCGCTGGCTGGCCACGGTCGGATCGAACGCTGGGCGGACGGCCGACCTCAGCGTCCCGCCTCCGTCTGCCCGTGCGCCTCGTTCTCGCGACGATCCTGGTGACCTGGGGCGCCTGCACCGACCGATCCTGGACGGTCGGGGTCGCCTGCATGCTGGGACTGCCCAGCCTCTGGCCGCACGGACTCGTGGTGGCCTTGGCGGCGCTGCCCTTCCTGACCGGAGGGAGCGCGCTGCACAAGGCTGTCGCCGCACCCGTCGCCACGCGAGAGCTCTGGTCCCGGCGCCGCTTCTCGGCCGTGACGGGTCTGGCGACGGCCATCGGTCTGTCTGTGGTGCTGCTCGCGGGCGCTGCACTCGAACGGGCGCTGCTCTGGGCCTCGGCGGCGATCTTGGCTGTCGCGGGGCTGCCCGTCCCCGGCGACTGAGCGGCAGGGTAGGTCCCGCGGGGTGAGCCCGGTGCGGGGCATGCGCTAGAATCGGAGGTCGTGGCGGGGTAGCTCAGTGGCAGAGCTACGGACTCATAAGCCGTCGGTCGTGGGTTCGAATCCCACCCCCGCCACCATCATCCCAGTCGAACCTGTGCGCCTTGCCATCCGGCAGGCCCTTCGTACCGTATCCAGAGGTAGGGGCGTCGCGGTCCTATACTTGCGACCCCAGCCGGCGCAGCCGCGTCGGGCCGGATCCGGAGGCCTCTTTCCCTTGAACAATCGGTTCCTACGCAACGGCCTTGTCACCCTCGTCCTGGTGGTGGGCACGGCAGCGCTCCTCTACACCTTCCTTTTCCAGGGCAACACCATGCCGCCCATCCCCTACAGCGGGGTGGCGGGTTCGTTCCTGACGCTGGTCGAGGAGGGCCAGGTCAGCAAGGTCGTCGTGAAGGGTGATCGCCTTCAGATCACCACGACAGAGGTCGGCGAGAACGGGCAGCCGGTGATCGCCAGCAGCCAGCTTCCCAGCCCGCTGACGGATGTCAGCGAGAGGATCACCGAGGTTTGTGCGGGGCCGGGCGCGCAGTGCCCGGCCGAGGGCATCGCCGTCTCACCCATGCCCGCCGACGAGGGCGGCGCCTGGATCGGCCTGCTCCTCACGGCCTTTCTGCCCATCCTGCTCATCGGCTTCTTCATCTTCTTCATGTTCCGCCAGGCACAGGGCACCAACAACCAGGCCATGAGCTTCGGCAAGAGCAAGGCACGCATGTTCCTGGGCAACAAGACCGTGGTCACCTTCGCCGATGTGGCCGGTGTCGACGAAGCCAAGATGGAGCTCCAGGAGGTCGTGGAATTCCTGAAGTATCCCGAGAAGTTCAACTCGCTGGGAGCCCGCATCCCGCGCGGTGTGCTCCTCGTGGGGCCCCCCGGCACGGGCAAGACCCTGCTGGCTCGGGCCGTGGCCGGCGAGGCCGGAGTGCCCTTCTTCAGCATCTCCGGCTCGGAGTTCGTGGAGATGTTCGTGGGCGTGGGCGCTTCGCGAGTGCGCGACCTCTTCGACCAAGCCAAGCGCAACAGTCCCTGCATCGTGTTCGTGGACGAGATCGACGCGGTCGGGCGCCAGCGCGGTGCCGGCCTGGGCGGCTCGCACGATGAGCGCGAGCAGACGCTCAATCAGATCCTGGTCGAGATGGACGGCTTCGACACCAACACCGGCGTGATCGTGGTGGCCGCCACCAACCGCCCCGATGTGTTGGACCCGGCCCTGTTGCGGCCCGGTCGCTTCGACCGCCAGGTCATCCTCGATCGTCCCGACATGAAGGGACGCCTGGAGATCCTGCGTGTCCACTCCAAGGGCAAGCCGCTCGACAAGTCGGTCGACCTCCAGGGCGTCGCCCGCCAGTCGCCGGGCTTCTCGGGTGCCGACCTGGCCAACCTCGTCAATGAGGCGGCCATCCTCGCCGCGCGGCGCAACAAGAAGGTCATCACGACGCCGGAGTTCGGCGAGGCGCTGGAGCGCGTGGTGGCCGGCCCGGAGCGCAAGAGCCGGGTCATCAGCGACGCCGAGAAGGCCATCATCGCCTACCACGAGGGTGGCCACGCGATGGTGCAGCGGATCCTGCCCAAGTGCGACCCTGTGTCCAAGGTCAGCATCATCAGCCGTGGCATGGCGCTGGGCTACACCATGGGCCTGCCCATGGAAGACCGCTACCTCCAAAGCAAGGCCGAGTTCGAGGACAAGATCGCCGGGATGCTGGGCGGCAACGCCGCCGAGCGGCTCATCTTCGGGGACACCACGACCGGCTCGTCGAACGACATCGAGAAGGCCACCAATGTGGCTCGTCGGATGGTCACGGAGTTCGGCATGAGCGACAAGCTGGGGCCCCTGGCTTTCGGCAAGCGCGATGAGATGGTCTTCCTGGGCCGCGACCTGGGCGAGCAGCGCAACTACTCGGACGACGTGGCCAAACAGATCGATGAGGAGGTCCGCGCCATCATCGACAAGGCCTACGCCCGCGCGATGGACGTGCTGACCCGCCACAAGGACCGCCTCATCCAGCTGGCTGAGCGGCTGGTGGCAGAGGAGACGGTCGAACAGGAAGCCTTCGAGGCGATGTTCGCGGACCTGCCCGATCCACGCAAGGAAGCCGGGGAGGGTGGCGGGATGACCGCTCGTCCGCTGCCGCAGCTGGAGCCTCGACCGGAGAAGCCCAGCGGCCTGCCCGCTCCGTCTCCGTCGCCCTCGCCTTCGCCGGCCTGATCGTCGGGTGAGCGACGTCGTTGCCGCCATCGAGTCGTACCTGGAGAGCACCGCTGAGGAACGCCTGGACCAGTACCAGGCGTTCCTTCGCATCCCCAGCATCTCAGCGCTCAGCGAGCATGCCACTGACGTGACGCAAGCGGCGACCTTCCTGGCCGAGGCGATGAGTGCCATCGGGCTGGAGAACGTGGAGGTCTCGCCCACCGATGGCCACCCGGTGGTCTACGGCGACTGGCTCCACGCGAACGACGCCCCGACCGTGCTGGTCTACGGCCACTACGATGTCCAGCCGGTCGATCCGCTGGATCTGTGGGTACGGCCGCCCTTCGAGCCGCGCATCGAGGACGGCTGTATCTACGCTCGTGGTGCGGCCGACGACAAGGGGCAGGTGCATCTCCATCTTTGGGCGGCACGTGCCTGGCTGGAGACGCAAGGCCGGCTTCCGGTCAACATCCGCTATGTCTTCGAAGGCGAGGAGGAGTCGGGCTCGGTCAACTTCGACGCCTGGCTGGAAAGGAACCGTCGGCGGCTCACGGCCGATCTGGCGGTCATCAGCGATTCGGGCTTCTTCCAGGACAATCACCCGGCCATCACCATCGGCCTGCGGGGCCTGATGTACGCCCAGATCGATGTCACCGGGCCCAGCCAGGACCTCCATTCGGGCACGTACGGCGGCCTCGTCCAGAACCCGGCCAACGCCTTGGCGCGCATCCTGACCGGGCTTCGCCAGCCCGATGGCCGCGTGGCCGTGCCCGGCTTCTACGACGAAGTACGCGGACTTTCCCCCGCCGAGCGCGCCGAGTTCGCCCGGCTCGACTTCGACGATGCCAAGCTGGCCGCCGATATCGGCGTACCCGAGCTCTTTGGTGAGCCGGGCTTCGGATCGCTGGAGCGTCGCGGCGCCCGCCCCACGCTGGACGTCAACGGGCTGTGGAGCGGCTTCCAGGGAGAGGGCTCCAAGACCATCATCCCGGCTCACGCCCACGCCAAGGTCTCGTGCCGGTTGGTGCCCGACATGGACCCCGCCCGAACGTTCCAGCTCGTGCGAGACCGCGTGCTCGCCGATGCTCCACCGGGCGTGGAGGTCGATGTGTGGCTCATCAACGATGGCATGTGGAGCCTGACAGGCATCGATCATCCGGCCACGCGTGCCGCCGCCCAGGCTCTCGAGGCCGTCTTCGGGGAGTCGCCCGTCTACCTTCGCGAAGGCGGCTCGATCCCCGCCGCCGCATCGTTCGGGTCGGTGCTGGGGCTGCCTGTGGTGCTCCTCGGGTTCACGCCGCCCGACGACCACGCGCACTCGCCCAACGAGTTCATGCGACTCGACAACTACGAGGGTGGGATCCGCACCGTCGCGCGGTACTGGGAGATCCTGGGCGCCGGTCTCGGCTGAGAGTCGCTCCCGTCGCCCCATGGGGGTACGGATGGCTTCGGTGCGGTAGGAGGAACGGCGAGTCGTCGCGGTGGGCCGGCGCGGCTAGGCTCGGAAGAGTCGTCGCCTGTCCCTGAGGAGCCACGTGAACATCAACCGCTGGACCCGAGGTCCTGTCGAGCCGTCCGCGCCCCTAGTGGCTGAGGCACCGCCTTTCGCACCGCTCTGGAGCCATCCCGACGGGCCCGCTTCCGACGAGCTTCCTTCCGATGGATACGAGCCGCTCGGTGCATCAAGGGTCGATGGGCCGCGCTTCGCATTCGTGACGGAGGCCGATGCGGCCGAAACGATGGATCCGGCGGAGAACGTATCCCATCGACTGACGAGCCTCGCACCGTCTTGGCCGGGCGTCCCAGGCTTGCCCGACCCGACGAGCGAAGACCCGTCCGGCTGGGAAGACGAGCCTTCCGCTCTTGGCCAGGTCGAGCCCGCATCACACTCCCCAGCGGAGCCGGATGCCGAAGCATCGCAAGGTCATGTGCCAGCCGAAAGCGCTCAGCCGTCGCCCTCCTGGCAGGTCGACACCGGTCTGGCCATGGTCCAGCCGCGCAGCGCCAGCGAGGTCCTGCGCACGCTCGCGGAGAAGGTCAGCAGCGGCAACGTGGAGCAGTACCAGCCGGTGCCGCTCGGCTTCACGCCCTTGGACAAGACCATCGGCGGCGGGCTTCGAGCCGGCGAGCTGCTGCTCATCGGCGGAGCCCAGGGCACGGGCAAGACCACCATGGCCATGCAGATGGCTCGGAACATAGTGCTGGGTGGCCAGGCCAGCGTGCTGTACGTCTGCTTCGAGCATGACGAGGAGTACCTCCTGAATCGCGTCATCGCCATGGAGTCGGTGCTCTCGCAGCTCCCTCAGACGACCGGTGGCGTGAAGCTGGGCGACGTACGCAAGGAGATCCTGGGCACGTGGCTGGCACAGGGGGAGGAAGAAGCTGACCTCTCGGCCAATCCACGACTGCGCCCGGCACTGGAGCGGATCGCACGCTACGGCCCGAACCTGTTCCTCTTGCGAGGCTCACAGACGACCAGCACGATCGCCAACCTCCACGAGTTGGTGAAGCGCTACAAGGTCCTCTCGGGGGACCGCAGCCTGGTCGTCTTCGTCGACTACATGCAGAAGGTGCCGGTCCTCCCGGAGCCGAGCACGGAGACCGAGAAGGTCACCGCCATCGTCAACGGACTGAAGGACCTGGCCCTCTCGATGGACGTACCCATGGTCTCCATCGTGGCCGCGGACAAGGAGGGCCTCAAGGCGGCGCGGCTGCGCAACCACCACCTGCGTGGTTCCTCGGCCATCAACTACGAGGCCGACGTCATCCTGATCCTGAACGAGAAGTACAACATCGTGGCCAAGGTGAACATCGAGTTCAACCCGTTCCAGGCGCAGCGCTTCCGCGACTGGGTCATCCTCTCGGTGGAGAAGAACCGCGGCGGTCAGACCTCGGTCGACCTGGAGTTCCAGAAGCACTTCGAGTACAGCTGCTTCGACGCCAACGGACGCGCGGTCCAGGAGAAGCTCATCGAGGAGCGGCTCTACAACGACTGAGGTCGTGGCGCCGGTAGACTCGGATGATGCTGGCAGTGGCTCCTCGGCCAGAGGTCGTGTTCCTGGATGTCGGTGACACGCTGCTGCGTGCCGATCCGTCCTGGCCGGCGGTGTATCTATCGGCCCTGTCGCGCCACGGCATCAGGCCGACTGCCGAGGATCTGGGAGCAGCGCTCAAGGAAGCCGCCGGCGGACCCCGGTGGGACGGCACCGTGCCCTTCGAGACCACGGCGGAGGCGTCGTATGCGCGCATCGTGGCCTTCGACCAGCGCGTCCTGGCTGGTCTCGGCCACCCGAACCTTCCCGATGATGTCTTCCGCTCCATCCACGCGGCCTTTCGTGAGCGGTCGGCCTGGCACCTCTATCCGGATGTCGAGCCGTCTCTTGACGTGCTTCGCGAGGCGGGGATCCGTCTCGCCGTCATCAGCAACTGGCTCTGGGAGGCGCCGGAGCTGTTCCATGACGTGGGTCTCGCGCGGCATTTCGAGCAGCTCATCGTCAGCGCTCGCATCGGATACGACAAGCCGCATCCCGAGATATTCCGCCACGCCCTGCAGCTGATGGGCGTCGTGCCGGAGCGGGCTCTGCACGTCGGCGATTCGTACCAGGCTGATGTCCTGGGAGCACGTGCCGCCGGGATCATTCCCGTGCTGATCGACCGCAGCGTGAGCGACTTCGCCCGCTTCGTCGGTGCCGTGCCGCCGGGCGACGATGTGCCGGTCATCACCGACCTGTACGGTCTCCTCGATCTCATCGGGCTGGCCGTCCCGTCCGCCGCAGGCCGCGGCTGAGAGAGCGCCCCGCCCACGGAGCGGCTTGCTGTTGGGGCGGCAGTTCCTCCGGACCCTGTCCGCTATCGCCTGCGGCGGTCCTGTTCGCTGTCGTCTGCGGCGGTCTTTTCCGGTATGAGTGAAACGACCATGGCGCCGAAGGGCCTATCACCTGCCGTCGAAGCTCGAGGCCGCCCGATGTTGTCCAGCCGATAGCCGTCCACGGTCGGGACTCAGCCGTCAGCGGCTATCTGGACCGTCCCGGCGCGTCTCTTCGGTCAGCTTATGCTCAAGATCGACCGTCTTGCGGCCTTCCGAAGGCTTGGCATTTCGGTGATAGCGGAAAGATCGGTGGTATGGAGCACCGCATGCCGGCCAGACGCCGCCCAGGTGCCGGCCAGACGCCGCCCAGGTGCCGGCCAGACTTGCGCGACGGCAGCGACTCACCAGGGATGCGCCGAGACGGCGTGTCCGGGGTAACGTGGCGACATGAGCGCCGATGAGCTCGTGCTGGGGGTCCCGCGCGCCCGCCTGCCCGGTGGCGGAGGCTGGCACGGTGTGGTCTACGGCGACGTAGCGCCGGTCCTCGCGCTCATCGACGCCGAAGGCACCTACCGCCCTCGGGGCGAGGTCGAGGAGGACGCCGCCTGGAAACAGGTCATCCCGTACGTGGTGCTCCGCGACCGGGGCAGCATCTTCCTGATGCGTAGGTCCCGTGCCGGCAGCGACGCGCGGCTCCACGAGCGCTACTCGGTGGGCATCGGCGGCCACGTCAATCCGGAGGATGGCGGCCTCGCCGGCGGCCTGCGGCGAGAATGGGACGAGGAGCTGGTGGCAGACTGGGAGCCGGAGTTCCGGCCGGTCGGCCTCCTCAACGACGATTCCGACCCAGTGGGCGCGGTCCATGTGGGCGTGGTCTACAGCGTCGAGGCGGCCGGTCGGCCGGCCAGCGTCCGGGAAACGGACAAGCTGGAGGGCGGGTTCGTGGCTCCGCTGCAGGTCCTGCGTGTCTACGAGCGGCTGGAGACCTGGAGCAGCCTGGTCTATGACTTCCTCTTCGAGCGGGCACGCGGCATCCGTGCCTCGGAGTCACCTCCGGCGAGGTGAGATACTCGGCGCAGTCCAGTGTCATGAAGACCCGCGCACTCTCCCGCGTCCTCGCGCCGCTCCAGGCAGCCTGTCTGTTCGTGGGGCTCATCCTGCTCCTGGCCGCACCGACCCGGGCGGCGACACCGGGAGCGGTGGTCATCCTGCCCACCACCGGCGTGGTCGACCAGGTCATGGCCAGCTACCTCAACGACGGCATCGCCCGAGCGCACCGCGAAGGGGCGGCGGCTGTCGTGGTCCGACTGGACACGCCCGGCGGGTCGCTCGACTCCACCCGCGAGATCGTCAAGACCCTGCTCGAGGCCCCGCTGCCGGTCGTGGTCTGGGTGGCGCCCTCGGGCAGCCGCGCCGCAAGCGCGGGCACCTTCATCACGCTGGCAGCACACGTCGCGGCCATGGCCCCGGGCACCAACATCGGTGCGGCCACCCCGGTCAGCGGTCAGGGCGAGGATATCGAGGGCGCGCTGGGAGACAAGGTCCTGAACGACGCCATCGCTTCGATCACGGCCATCGCCGAGTCCCGCGGCCGGCCGGTCGAATGGGCGGTCTCCACAGTGGAGAAAGCGGCGTCCTACACCGTCGACGAGGCGCTCGCGGCGGGTGCCATCGACCTCAAGGCGGCCTCCATCGAGGAGTTGCTGACGGCCATCGACGGCATGACCGTGCAGGTCAACGGGCAACCCGTCACGCTCGAGACCGAGGGTGCCTCCACGGAAGAGCTGCCCATGAACCCGCTCCAGCAGTTCCTGCACCTGCTGACCGATCCCAACATCGCCTTCATCCTCTTCACCATCGGCTTCTACGGGATCATCTTCGAGCTCCAGAGCCCGAACTTCGTGACTGGCATCCTGGGCGCCATCGCGCTCATCCTGGCCTTCATCGGGTTCGGCAGCCTGCCGCTCAACATCGGGGGACTGTTGCTCATCGGACTGGCCATCGTGATGTTCGTGCTGGAGCTGACCGTGACCAGCCATGGCCTGCTGGCCATCGCGGGGATCGTCTGCTTCGCGCTGGGTGCCGCCGCGCTTTACACGGAGCCGGGCACGCCCACGGCGCCGGACGTGGCGGTAGCGACCCCCATCATCGTGGTCATGACCGCGCTCACGGCGGCCTTCATGACCATGGTCCTGTACTTCGCGCTGCGCACACACAAGCTGGCGCCGGTCGCCATCGGCGGCACGTCCCAGGGTCCCGTCATCCCGCTCGGTACGCCAGCCGCGGTGCGCCGGCCTCTGGCGCCCGAAGGTTCCGTCTATGCCGTCGGCGAGGAGTGGACGGCGCGCACCGTGGACGGCGCGGCGATCCCCCGAGGCACGCCGGTGCGCGTCGTGGGCCAGGACGGCCTGACCCTGCTGGTCGAGTCGGCTGACGCGACTTCCGCCGGTGTGTGACGATAGGCAGGCGTAGCAGGAGATCAAGTGGATCCGGTCACCATCGCCGCCGTCGCCCTCGTCGCGGTCGTCGTCCTCGTCCTCGTCTATCTGTCCGTCCGGATCGTCAACGAGTACGACCGTCTGGTCGTCTTCCGTTTCGGGCGAACCAACCTCTCCCTGGTCAAGGGCCCCGGTCTCGTCTTCCTGATCCCCCTGGTGGACCGCCCGGTCCGCGTGGACCTGCGCGAGCAGTTCATCGAGGTGCCCAGCCAGACCACCATCACTCGCGACAACGCGCCCATCAACATCGACTTCCTGATCTACTGGCGCATCACCGACCCGCTCTCCAGCGTGGTCAAGGTGGCCTTCTTCGCGGGCGCCCTCCAGGGCATCGCCACCACCACGCTGCGCGCCGTCATCGGCGACATCCTGCTCGACGACGTGCTCTCCAAGCGCGATCAGATCAACGAGGTGCTGCGCGCCAAGCTGGACGAGCAGACCGAGCGCTGGGGCGGCAAGATCACCACGGTCGAGATCCGCGAGATCATCCCGCCGCGCGACGTCCAGGACGCCATGAACCGGATGCTCTCCGCGGAGCGCAATAGACGTGCAGTGATCACCGAGTCCGAGGGCGCGCGACAGGCCAACATCAACGTCGCGGAAGGCGAGAAGCAGTCGGCCATCCTGCGCGCCGAAGGTCGTCGCCAGGCCTCGATCCTGGAAGCGGAGGGCTTCAGCCAGGCACTGGAGCGGATCTTCCAGGCTGCCCGCACGGTCGACGAGCGCACCATGACCCTGCAATACCTGGAAGCGCTCAAGGCGCTGGGCGCCTCACCGTCGACCAAGTTCATCCTGCCCCTGGAGCTGACAGACCTGGCCCGGCGCGTGGGCGACTACGTGGATCGCGGCTTCAGCGCCGCCAGCAGCGTACGGAGCGGCCCCGCCGCCGAGCGCACCCCCGACTCGCCGTCCATGGGCAGCACCGGCGGGCAGCGAGCCGGAGACGTACCTCCGCCGTCAGCGTAGGTCTGACGGCGCCGCGCCTCTGGAGGGATCCCGGCGGTCCATGCCCAGGGCGCTCGAGTGGCGGGCGGAAGCGGGCGATCCGTCACGATCGGCGAACAGGATGGATCAAGCCGCATGGATCGGATCCTCCAAGCGCGACCGCAGGTGCCGCGGACGGTCGCGACACCGCGCGTCTCGCTCTCCCTGAGCGAGGTCCCTTTTGGTCCACGACCTTGAGCTGGGCGTCCTGATGGTCGCGGATGGCTCCAAGCCCGTTGGGAGGGGCGGTCTGTTCGTTCATCGTGACGATCCGCCATTGTCCGGCGACCGCCAAGATCTCGTGACGGCTCGGTAAGCGCCGATAGATCCAGAGGAGAGCTGGCGCGAAGGGCCGCCGCCTATCTTTCCGGCATGCTTGCGACCCTCGTCACCGCCGTTATCAGTGGTCTTCGCGGTGAGCTCGTGCGCGTCGAGGTCGATGTCGCGCCGGGCCTTCCGGTGTGCCATATCGTGGGCCTGCCAGACGCGGCACTGTCCGAGGCGCGTGAGCGCGTCCGTGGCGCGATCCGGAACAGCGGCTTCGAGTACCCGCTTTCGCGGATCACCGTCAACCTGGCTCCGGCCGACCAGCGCAAGCGTGGAGCTGCGTATGACCTGGCCATCGCGGTGGGCATCCTGGTCGCGTCCGGTCAGATCCGCACCTCCGGGGGCGCATGGGCGTTGCTGGGCGAGCTCTCCCTGGGCGGCGCCGTGCGCCCCGTGCCGGGGGTGCTGCCCATGGTCGCCACGCTGGCGCGGGCGGGGTACGGGCGTGTCGTGGTCCCGGCCGCGAACGTCGCTGAGGCCCGCCTGGTGACGGGCGTGGAGGCAGCGGGCGTGGACGGTCTGGATGATGCGGCCCGGCTGGTGGCGGGACCCCGCGGGCGGCGCGCGGCACAGGCCGAGCGGCGGCCGGACCTGGCGGTCTCTGGTGCCGGCAAGACCAGGACAGCCGCCATGAATGGATCGGACACGCGCGCGGCGCCGAGCGCGGCGGCGTCCCGAGGCCTGCCCGATCTGGGCGCTGCGTCCGATCGGGTCGATCTGTCCGACATCCGAGGCCAGGCACATGCCCGCTGGGCGCTGGAGGTAGCTCTCGCGGGCTCGCACAACCTGTTGCTCGTGGGGCCGCCGGGTGCCGGGAAGACGCTGCTGGCGCGATCCATCCCCGGCCTGTTGCCTCCGCTGGACGACGAGGAAGCGCTGGAGGTCACCGTCATCGAAAGCGTCTCGGGCCGGTTGATGCGCTCCGGCCTTCGGCGCGATCGGCCGTTCCGCGCCCCGCACCACACTGCGTCATATGCGGCGCTCGTCGGTGGCGGTCCGCACCTGTCGCCCGGTGAGGTGACGCAAGCCCATCGCGGGGTGCTCTTCCTGGATGAGCTGGCCGAGTTCGATCGCAACGTGCTCGACGCGTTGCGCCAGCCGCTGGAGGATGGTAGCGTCGAGCTGGCCCGCGCTCGAGGCTCCATACGCTATCCCGCGCGGCTCCAGTTGGTGGCGGCCATGAACCCGTGTCGCTGTGGCTGGCACGGCGACCTTCAGCGGGCGTGTCGATGTGGCGATGGGGAGGCCGACCGCTATGTTCGGCGGGTCAGCGGGCCACTCATGGATCGATTGGATCTGCGGGTGGAGATGCCCCGCGTGTCGCCGTCCGATCTGGTCGGCGCCGTGCACGGGGAATCGAGCGCTGTGGTGGCGAAACGCATCGCGGAGGCCCGCGCGCGCGCCCTCCGACGCGACCTTCATCGTCCCAATGCCCACCTTCCGGGCGCAGCGGTGGTATCCGCCTGCCGGCTGGCGCGCTCTCAAGAAGGGCTGATGCGGGACCTGGCCAGCGCCGGGGGGATGACGGCACGTGGCGTGCATCGAGTCCTGCGCGTAGCCCGGACGATCGCCGATCTGGGCGAGCGCGAGGGTGTCGCTGACGAGGACCTGCTGGCGGCCGCTGGACTGCGCGACCCGGCAGCCCTTCCATCACTGGCTGCCTGACCGCTGCTGACCATGACGATGACGATGACGGAGCGCGACGCGTGGCTGGCCCTGGCGTCCGTATCGGGCGTGGGCGAGACCATCTTCTGGGGTCTCGTCGCTGCTCACGGCGGCGCCGCCGAAGCGCTTCGGGCGGTGGCCTCCGGCTGGAAGCCCAGGGACGACGAGCTGCGCATCGTCCGGCAGACGCGCGTGGGCATCACCGAAGCGTTCCGAGGTCAGGGGACCGTCGCGCGCCGGGTGGAGTCCCTGGGCCTATGGTCCGTGACGCCACTCGATCGCGGGTATCCCCAGCGGCTGCGCGCCGTCGATCCGCCCCCCGCGCTCATCTTCGGTCGGGGCGACATCGACTGCCTGACGGCGGAGCGGACGATCGCCGTGGTCGGCACCCGCCGGCCCACCTTGATCGGCCGCCAGATGGCCGCACGGATCTGCACGCGACTCGTCGAGGCGGGGGCCGTGGTGGTCTCCGGGCTCGCCATCGGCATCGACGGCGCTGCGCATGCGGCCACGGTTGCCGCAGGCGGCCGGACGGTGGCTGTGATCGGCGGCGGCCACGCCCATCCTGGCCCGCGCGCGCACCGAGCGCTGGGCCGAAGCATCGTGGACACGGGCGGGGCGATCATCTCCGAGCTGGCGCCCGATACCCTGCCGACCCGCGGGACCTTCCCTCGGCGCAACCGGATCATCAGCGCCCTGGGCGACGCCACGATCGTGGTCGAGGCGCCCGTGCGGAGTGGCGCACTGATCACCGCGCGCCATGCGCTGGAGCAGGGTCGGTCGGTCCTGGCGGTGCCCGGACGGCCGGGCGATCCCTCCGTGGCGGGCTGCCTGGCACTGCTGCGCGACTCGCCCGCTCGGCCGTTGACGGGCCTGGACGAGATGATCGTCGACCTTGGGTACGACACGCTCCCTGAGGGCGAGACGGTCAGCGGACGGCTCTCTCTGGCGGCCGCGCTGGGGCTGCTGGGAACGGCCGAGCGCGCCGTGGCAGAGCGGCTGGTGAAAGGTCCGGCGGGCGCTGATGCACTGGTCAGCGAGACCGGCCTCACGCCGCCGGTCGTGTCTGGGGCTATCACCCTGCTGATGCTGCGGGGCTGGATAGCCGCGATGGGTCCAGCCTATCTCGCGGCCGGACCTTTGCTTGCCGCGGACCTGCGGTAAGGGTGCACCGGGACCTCCGGATGCCTGCCAAAGAGCCCAGCTTGCGTCTACGTTGGAGCCATGATCAAAGACGTCGTCATCCACATGCAGAACGAGCAGCCGCTCAAGGCCGACCTTCAGCAGATGCCTACGGCCTCGGATGCCTGCCTGATGTGCACCAACCTGCGCCAGCTGAGCGGCACCAAGCCGCGCTGGTCGGACCACATCGACTCCTGGTTCATGATCCCCATGACCGTGATCCGCTTCGTCGAGGTACCCCGGAGCTCCCTGTCCGGCGTGGAGGGCGTCATGTCGTCCGATCCTGGGTCGCTCATCGATGATGAGCCGCACGTCTTCGAGGACGTCGAGCCAGACGCGGATCTGCTGCGCCGCATCCGCGAGGCCTGACGAGGGCGTCGACCGGCCAAGCCGAGCTCCTATCGGATCAGGACGGACGCGCGCGCACGCTCGCGCGAGGGCATGCTGGGGGCCGATCCGTGCTTGCCGGGAGCGGCTGACCCGGTGCTAGACTCCCGCCGATGACGAAGAACCTCGTGATCGTCGAGTCGCCGGCCAAAGCGCGGACGATCGAGCGCTACCTGGGGGAGGACTTCCAGGTGCTCGCCTCCTACGGCCACGTGCGAGACCTGCCGGAGAATCCCGGCAAGGGCAAGTTCGGCGTGGACGTCGATCACGACTTCCAGCCCGAGTACGTCATCACCGAGGACCGCCGCAGCCACGTGGAGAAGATCACCCGCGAGGCGCGCAAGGCGCAGGCCGTCTATCTCGCCACGGACCTCGATCGGGAGGGCGAGGCCATCGCCTGGCACGTGGCGGAGGCCGCCAACGTGCCGCTCGACAAGCAGCACCGCGTCACCTTCAGCGAGATCACCCAACGGGCCATCCTCGAGGCTTTCGCGCACCCCCGCTCCATCGACGGGAATTTGGTCGATGCGCAGCAGACGCGGCGTATCGTCGACCGCCTGGTCGGCTACACCCTCAGCCCGTTGCTCTCGCGCAAGGTCCGCGGCGGGCTGTCGGCCGGTCGGGTGCAGTCCGTGGCGGTGCGCCTGGTGGTGGAGCGCGAACGAGAGATCGGCGCGTTCCAGGCGCGCGAGTACTGGACGCTGGAGGCGCTCCTGGCCTTGCCCGCCGGTGATGTCTTCAGCGCTGACCTGGTCAAGATCGACGGCAAGACGGCGGAGGTGCCGGACGAGAGCAACGCCGCCGAGCACTCCGCCGCCATCCGGGCGGCGCGACCGATCGTCGATAAGGTCTCGGTCCGCGCCAGCAAGCGCGGCCCGGCGGCACCCTTCACGACCTCGACCCTTCAGCAGGAGGCCAGTCGCAAGCTCTCCTACAGCCCCAAGCGCACGATGTCGGTGGCGCAGCGACTCTACGAGGGCATCGAGCTCGACGGCGAGCCGGTCGGCCTCATCACCTACATGCGCACCGACTCGACGGCCATGGCGGGAGATGCCCTGGGCGAGGCACGCCAGGTCATCGCCGATCGGTATGGCGACGAGTACACGATGCCCAAGGGCCGCGTCTTCAAGACCAAGTCGAAAGGTGCCCAGGAGGCCCACGAGGCCATCAGGCCGACCAGCTTCGGGCGCGACCCGGAGTACCTGGAACGGCACCTCAAGGCCGACGAGCTGCGCCTCTACCGGCTGATCTGGCAGCGAGCCCTGGCCTCGCAGATGGCCGAGAAGCGTCTCGAGACGACCGCCGCGGAGCTCTCCGCCGGTCGTTACGGCCTGCGCGCCAGCGCCACCAGGACGCTCTTCGATGGCTTCTCGCGGGTCTACACGGAGGGTCGTGACGACGAGGCCGCGGATGAGGAGGAGCGTGAGCGCCAGCTGCCGCCGCTGGCAGAGGGGGACGTAACCGACGTTCGCGACGTGACCCCGACGCAGCACTTCACGGAGCCGCCGCCGCGCTACAGCGAGGCATCCCTGATCAAGGCGCTGGAGGAGAACGGCATCGGCCGGCCTTCCACGTACGCCGCCACCATCTCCACCATCATGGATCGCGGCTATGTCCGCGTGGAGGAGCGACGGTTGCGCCCGGAGCCCATCGGCGAGATCGTCACGGATCTGCTGGTGGAGCACTTCGGTGAGTTCGTGGACCTGGGTTTCACGGCGGAGATGGAGAAGCGGCTCGACGAGGTCGCCCGGGGCGAGCTGGCCTGGGTGCCGCTGCTGCACGAGTTCTATGGACCGCTCAAGGTGCTCGTGGACACTAAGCGCAAGGAGCTGAAGCGCGCGGACTTCACCACCGAGCCGTCCGACGAGGTCTGCTCGGAGGGCCATCCCATGATCAAGCGCATGGGCCGCAACGGCTGGTTCCTGGCCTGTTCGCTGTACCCCGAGCACAAGGAGTCGCGGCCGCTGCCCGGCGAGGAGCCGGAGGTCCTGGAGGCGGAGGGCGTCGGTGAGACCTGTCCCACCTGCAACGAGGGAACGCTCGTGGCCAGGCGCGGCCGATTCGGCGTGTTCGCGGGTTGCTCCCGCTACCCCGACTGTGACTACATCAAGAAGACCGGCCCGCCGCCGCCTCCGCCGCTGCCCTTCGAGGTGGAGTGCCCCAAGTGCGGGCAGGGGATCCTCACCGCGCGGCGCGCACGGCGAACGGGAAGCGTCTTCTTCGGCTGCTCCCGTTATCCCGCCTGCGATCTCACCACCAGCCGGGAACCGGTGGGGGCGCTTCACGACGCCGATGCCGGACCAGTGGCACGCAATGGTGAGACCGGCATCTGCCTGCGCTGTGGAGCGGACGTCCCGCTTCCTGATCCGGTGCCCGTCGGAGAGAAGCTGCCCGGCGGTCCGCCCGACCCGGCGGCCATCGCGCCACGCGGCCGCGGTGGAAGCGCCAAAGGGCGCGCCGCGGGTGGCGTCAAGAAGGCAAGGGCCGCCACGTCGCGTGCCGCGCCGCCCGCCCGCCCGGCGCGCCGCCGGCCGCCGGCCGCCAGCGCCGCGTGAGCGGGCCGGAGAGCGTCCCGGAGGGGGCACGACCGGCACTCGATCGGTTCCTCCGCTCACTCGCCGCGCGTGACGCCTCCGAGCACACGCGGCGGGCCTACGCTGCCGGCGTGGGTCGGTTCATCACCTGGCTTTCTGAGCATCCCGAGGGCGCTCGGGATTGGCGTGACCCTTCCCGCCGGCAGCTGCGCGCATACCTGGGGGCGCTCGATGCGCAGGGGCTGGCGCGTCGCTCGGTGAGCAGCCACCTGGCCGCCCTGCGCTCGTTCTATCGATATGCACGCCGCCAGGGCTGGGTGCCCGGCGATCCATGGTCGGCCGTGACCACGCCGCGGCTGCCGCGCCGCCTGCCGGCGGTGATGGAGGTCAGCCAGGTGGAAGGGGTGCTCGACGTCATCGGCGGCGGCAGCGCCCCGCTGCTCCTGCGCGACCGCGCCATCGTCGAGACGGCCTACGGCGCCGGTCTCCGGATCAGCGAGCTGTGCCAGGCGCGCCTGTCCGATCTGGATCTGCGCCGTGCTGAGCTGCGCGTCATGGGCAAGGGTCGCAAGGAGCGCATCGGATTGCTGGGCGGACCGGCCATCGATGCGCTGAACGAGTATCTGAGCGAGGGGCGTCCCGTGCTTCGAGCCGCGGCCGACGGGCCCGACCCGGGGACGCTGTTCCTGAACGCGTCGGGTGGCGGGCTCACGGTCCGGGGCCTGCGCTATCGCGTCGACCGTCTCTTCCGGCTGGCCGGACTGCCGCGCGGCGCGTCGCCGCACACGCTGCGGCACTCCTTCGCCTCCCATCTGCTGGAGGGCGGTGCCGACCTGCGCGTCGTACAGGAGCTGCTGGGCCACGCCAGCCTGGCCACGACGCAGGTCTACACGCACGTCTCGCCCAGCCGGCTGCGCAGCGCCTACCGCGATGCTCACCCGCGGGCCAACCTCGAGACGCGCCCGCCCCGACCGTGACGGCTCGGAACCTCGCGCGGGCGGGGGCCATCGTGGTGGTCGCCTACCTCGGCTCGCGTGTGCTCGGCTGGTTGCGGCTGGTCGTGATCGGCAACCTCTTCGGGGCCGGGTCGGATCTGGACGCGTACTTCACGGCCTTCCGGATCCCCGACCTCATCTATCAACTGGTCGCGGCCGGGGCCGTCTCCTCCGCGCTGATCCCGGTCCTGGCCGGCCTCCTCCATCAGGGCAAGCGCGATCACGCGTTCCGGGTCGTGTCCACGGTCATCAACGCCATGCTCATCGCGCTCATCGGCGTCTCGATCGCGATGGCCGTCTTCGCGCCGCAGATCGTGCCCATCCTGGCGCCGGGCTTCGACGTGGTCACGACCGAGCTCACCGTTCGCCTGACCCGGATCATGCTCGTGTCGCCCATCCTGCTGGCCATGGGCGCGGTCCTCTCCGCGGTGCTCAACGTGGAAGGCCGTTTCGGTGCCGCCGCCATGGCTCCGCTTCTCTACAACGGGGCGATCATCGGCTGCGCCCTGGTCCTCGCGCCGTGGCTGGGCATCGACGCCCTGGCCGTGGGCGTGGTGCTGGGTTCGTTCCTCCACGTCGCCGTGCAGCTTCCGGCTCTCCGCGGTTATCTTCGCTACGACCTCGTCCTGGACCTGGGCGATCCGGCGGCGCGTCAGACGTTCCTGCTGATGGGGCCGCGCGCCATCGGGCTGGGAGCCAGCCAGATCACCTTCATCGTCAATACCTCGCTGGCGACCGGCCTGGCCGCCGGGTCGGTGGTGGCCTACAACGTCGCGTTCACCATCCTGCAGATCCCCATCGGGGTCATCGGCTTCCCGCTGGGGGTGGTGCTGCTGCCGGCCATGTCCAAGGCGCTGGCCGCCGGGTCAGTGGCGGAGTTCGGGCGCGTCGTGGTGCAGGCGCTGCGCCTGGTCCTGTTCGTGATGCTCTTCGTGACCGTGGTCGGGCTGGTGCTGCGTCGCCAGACGGTCAGCCTGCTTTTCGACTACGGCAACTTCGACGCGCAGGCCCTGGCATTGACATCGGATACGTTGGCCTTCTTCCTGCTGGGAACAGCCGCCCACTCCCTGAACGTGATCCTGGCCAGGGCCTTCTACAGCGGCCAGGACACGCGCACGCCGGTGTTCGTGGCGGTCGCCTCGGTGGCGGTGAACGTGGTCATCTCGGTGTCCACGGTGGGCTTCCTGGGGCTATCGGGGCTGGCCCTGGGCATCGCACTGGGTGGCTGGCTGGAGGCCACCGTCCTCGCCTTCTTGTTGTGGCGACGCAGTGCTTCGCTCGACATGGGCTCCCTGATCACCGCCCTGGGCGTGTTCGCCGTGGGAGCGCTGCTGGCCGGTGGCGTCGCCTTCGGCACGGTGCGCCTGACCGAGCTGGGCCTGGGCACCGACCCCGGCAAGCCCGGTCTGCTGCTCCAGGTGGCCCTGGCCACGACGGCCGCGGCAGTGACGTACCTGCTGTACGGTCGGGCCGTGCGTGCCCCCGAGCTGGACCGCTCGCTGGGGTTGATCCGTTCGGCCGTGCGGCGCGGATGAACGAGCGACGAGGGTAGGACCCCTGACTCCGGCCTGCGGCGGATGCGGTAAGGTCGCCGCGGGCGGGCGTTCCGCACTGCTGGAGGACCTGTGATCGGACTGGGAGCAAGCGCCGCGCGGCGTCATCCGCTGCTCGAGGACCCGTCCGTCCGCCGAAGTTGGGCAGGACGCGCGGCCGAGCGGCTGGCTGACTGGATCCTGCTCGTCGCCGCGATCGCCACCGTATGGCAGCTGACGGCATCGCCGCCGCTGATCGCACTCATCGTCATGGCGCGCCTGCTGCCGCGCGCCGTGCTGCGACTCTGGGCCGTGCCGCCGGGCCTTGGCGGGTACACGTCCAGGCTCTATCCCCTGATGACGCCCATGCGTGCCGTGCTCGCCGGCGGCCTGGTCCTCGTGACGGATGATCGTGGCGGGATAGCGTGGCTCGTGGGCCTGTTGGTGCTTTACGGTGTGCTGTCTGCACTGTCTGACGCTCTGCGTACCGAACGGATCGCCGCGCTCGTGCCGCGCCTCCATCTGGGCGCAGCTGCCCGACTGGATGCGGCCATCGAACGCAGCATGATGGTCCTTGGCACGGCCAGTGCGGCGCTGATCCTGACGGCCGCGAGCGTGCAGGCGGCCTTCGCCGCCGCGGGGCTCCTGCTGGCCGGCGCCAGCGTCCTGACACTGGAGCAGGCCCGCGGGGTGGCCCGGGGTCCGGACGATCCGCTGAGCAGGGCTGGCGTCCGGGACGGCATCCGGCCTGCCGGCGGACCTGCCTGGGACCTCGTCAGGACACGTCCCTCGTTGACGCTGATGGCCGGCGCGGCCTTGGCCGCCGGAGCGCTGGCGACGAGCCTGACGGTCGCCCTGGTGGTGATCATCAGCGAACGGCTGGATGGCCCTGTGTCGTGGCTGGGGTGGTCGCTCGCGGCGGTCGGAGCAGGAGCACTGATCGGTCCCTTTGCGACGGCGCGCATGCTGGCCCACTTCCCTGCCTCGCTGCTGGTGGCTGGTGCGGTCGCCGTGACGGCGCTGGGCGTGATGCTGGCCGGCTTGACCGGCTCTCCCATAATCGTGCTGGCGACCCTTTTCACCCTCGGCCTGGTGGCGGTCAACGGTGACGCCATCAGCGCGACCGTGACGCGGCGCCTGACTCCCTCCGAACGGCTCGCCGATACCTCGCGGGCCATGATCGCCGCGACGGCCTGCGGGCAGTCGATCGGCGCACTGGCCATCGTCGTGGCGTCCCCGTCCCGGGGCGTGACCGAGGTGCTGCTGGTCATCAGCATCGCGAGCGTGGTCCTGATGGGAACGCTCCTGCTGGTGACAGAAGGCCCCCGCCTCCGGGCGCGGCCGGCGGTCTCATGAGCTTGGCGCAAGCGGTGGCCGGTCGGTGACCGAGGTGCCCGCGACGGCACGACGGGATGTCATGGAGGGACAGCACCAAGCGGCCTTGGCGACGGGCGATGGGCGGCGGATCAAGGGACTCGAGGCATGGCTGGCGGAACAGGTGCAGCTGGAGGTCGAGCAGGTCGTGCTGCCCGTCAGCGGCGAACGCTACGGCATCCGCAGACCCGATCAGGCCTCGCGCGATCGACTCTTCCAGGAAGCCCATGCCGACCCGGACAAGCAGATGCCGCATTGGGTGAACATCTGGCCGAGCGGTGTGGCCCTGGCAGACGCGGTGCTGGAACGGCGCAAGGAAGTCGCCGGCCGCCGCGTGCTGGAGCTGGGCTGCGGCCTGGGTGTCACGGCCATCGCCGCCTTGAGAGCGGGCGCCATGCTGGTGGTCTCGGACTATGCCACGTTGTCACTCAGGAACTGCCGCTACAACGCCCTCCTGAACGCGGGCCGGCCGCCCCGTCTGCTGCGCTTCAACTGGCGAGAGCCGAGCCTGCCGAAGCCCCTCCAGGTGGACGCCGGCCGGCGGTTCCCGCTGATCCTGGCGGCCGATGTGCTCTACGAGGGCCGCGACGTCGCGCCGCTGCTCGCGCTCATCGAGGGTCTTCTGGCCCCCGGAGGCATGCTCTGGCTGGCCGAACCGGGACGGAGGACGGCTCAGCGCTTCCTGGACATCGCCGCGGCGGCCGGCTGGGAATCGGACAGCACCTCGGCGAACGGTCCCTGGCCGGACGGCAGCACGGCGCGCATCGACATGCATTTCCTGCGGCGACCGACCTACCTCGACGAGGTGCCGTCAAGCCTAGGCGGCTGGCGCAGCTGACGATGCCTGCGCCGGCTGACCCCGAACGGATACGTCGCGATCCTGCTGCCTGGGATGCGTTCGTGGCCGCCGCGCCCACGGGCTCCTTCCCGCAGCTCACGGCCTGGGCCAGGGCCAACGCCGTCAAGGGCTGGCGCGTCTCTCGCCTGGTCCTCGAGCCCGCGGGTGGGGTCATCGGGGCGCAGCTCCTGGTGCACCGGATGCGCCCCAGCCCATGGTCACGGGCGTACGCGCCGCGGGGACCGATCGCCCAGACCTTCGATGCCCAGGGCGTCCGCGCCTTCACCGGGTCGGTGCGGTCGGCAGCGCGCCGCCTCCGGCTCTCCCATCTGATCATCGATCCCGAGTTGCGAGCCGGCCATCCCGCGGCGGAGTGGCTGGCGGCGGAGGGCTGGCGGCCCATCCCTGCGATGCAGATCAACAAGACCCGGGTGGTGGACCTCACCAGGTCCCAGGAACAGCTCTGGTCCGGCCTGCGCTCGAGTGCGCGGTGGTCCGTCAACCGGGCACGTCGAGACGGGTACGCCGTGGAGGACGCGGGGGAGTCAGGGCTCGACGACTTCGAGCACATCTATCTGGAGACGGCGCGGCGGGTCGGCTTCCAGCCCGGCGCGGCGTTCCGTGCCGTCTATCGCGAGTTCGCGGCCGATGGCGCAGCGCGGCTTCTCCTGGCTCGAGCCCCGGGGGGAGAGGCGGTGGCTGCCCTGGTGCTGCTGGCCTGCGGCCCCCGGCTCATCGAGCTGTACGGTGCCTCCACGGTGGCCGGTGCCCGTGGGCGGGCCAACTACCTGCTGAAGTGGGAGGCCATCCGCTCGTCACAGGAGCGTGGCTTCGAGAGCTACGACATGTGGGGCACCGATGAGCGGGGCGTGGCCGAGTTCAAGGCGGGCTTCGGCGGCGAGGAGCGCGAATACATCGGTGCCTGGGAGCTGGTCACCGATCCGCGCGGCCGGTGGCTGATGGACGTGAATGCGGATATGCGCCGCCTCATCGGCTCGGTGCGCGATATCAGCAGCCGGCGGGACACCGTCGGCGGTGTGATGGACTCATCGTCCGACGGCGAGGCGCGCAGAGACCCGGTCGTAGCCGTCCTCCACGTCAGCGACACCGCCCCCGCAGGCTGGGACGAGCTGACGGTGCGGTCATCCGGCGGCCATGTCATGCAGGGCACGGCGTGGGCAGAGTATCGACGGTCACAGGGTGCCCGACCTCGGTTCGTGACCTTCGATGATGGACGGGCGGCCCTGCTCATCCTGCGCTCCTCCCCGCTGCTGCCCGGCGCCACGGCGTCCGTACGACGTGGCCCGGCCCATGCCGGGGATGATCCGCAGCGTGTCGCGGCACGGGCAGCGGGGCTCGCGCGGTACGTGCAGGAGCAGGGCGTACGGGACCTTTTCCTTGACCCTGAGCTGGACGCCGACCCGCGCTACGAAGCGGCCATGGACGGCTACGGTTTCCGGCCCGCGGCCGAGTTCCAGCCGTCGATCCACGTCATGCGTCTGAGCCTGCCTGAAGGCAGCACCGAGGCGTCGGTCCTGGCCGGCTTCACGAAGTCGACGCGCCAGCGCATCCGCGCCGCGGAGAAGGCAGGCATCACCGTTCGCGACGACACCGAGGGTCAGCTCATCGACGCCTTCGGGCAGCTGCTCGTCGAGCGAGCCCGTGATCTCAGGATCGACATGCGGCCCGAGACGGGATATCTGACCGCGTGGCGCCATCTCGTGGCCGCCCGGCACGCCCGGCTCCTGGTGGCCGAGCACGACGGCGAGCTGCTGGGTGCCCTGTTGGTGTTCGTCCAGGGCGGCATCCTCTCCACGGCGTACTCCGCGGACCACGCCGCGCTCCGCCGTCGTTTCCCAGGGACCATGCACCTCGTGCGCTGGAGCGTGATCCGGGAGGCGCTGGCCTTAGGCATGCCGGCCGTGGAGCTGGGTGGCGTGGACCTGCCCGGTCATCGCGACCCGCCTCGCCCCGACGAGCCGAACCATGGCCTATTCGAGCACAAGCGGTCGTTCGGGGCGGAGTGGATCGTCCGGACACCGGCTCGCCGCATCGTCCTTAGACCGTGGGCCGAGCGGCTGGCCGTGACCCGTCAGCGTGCCCTGGCACGGGCGCGCTTCCTGCCGGTCCGTCCGTGACCGGGACAGCGTCCACGGGCCGGTCAGCAGGCCCCGCAGCACTGGTCGACCTCCGGCGCCACGATGCTGCCTGGGATGCCTTCGTGGCCGGGTCGGCCGCGCCGTCCCATCTCCAACTGACAGCCTGGGCTCGGGCCAAGGCGCCCAATGGCTGGCGTTCGGTGCGCGTCGTGGCCGATGGCGGCTCCGGTCCCATCGGTGCGCAGGTCCTGCTTCGAAAGCTGGGTCCCGGTCCCTTCTCGCTGGGCTACGCGCCGCGAGGCCCCATCGCCACGAGCTTCGATCAAGCCAGCATCACGGCCTTCACCGAGGCCCTGCGGCGAGCAGCCCACCATCACCGGTTGACGCATGTGACGGTCGATCCCGGGCTGGAGGGAGCCGGTCCCGGTGAGGTGCTGCGGGCGGCGGGCTGGCGGGCGGCCGATGCGGTGCAGCACCGTAGCAGCCGCGTCATCGATATGGCCCCACCAGAGTCCGAGCTGTGGTCTGGGATGCGCTCCAAGTGGCGCCAGTACGTGCAGAAGGCTCGCCGCTCCGGCTACGCCACGGAGGATGCCGGCGAGGCGGGCCTGGCTGAGTTCTTCGCCATCATGATCGATACGGCGCGACGGCGTGGCTACATCCACCGCTCCTCGGACGCGTACCGACACACGTATCGAGCCTTCGCGCTCTCGGGCAGCGCACGTCTGCTCCTGGCACGCGCTCCGGGCGGCGAGGCTGTGGCCACGCTGATGCTGCTGTCCTGCGGGCCACGGATCAGCGAGGTCTACGGCGGCTCGACGCTCAAGGGGGCGGAGGGGCGTACCAACTACCTGCTCAAGTGGGAGGCCATCCGCTCGTCCCGTGAGAGCGGTCTCAGCAGCTATGACGTTTGGGGTACTGACCTGCCCGGCCTGGCCGTGTTCAAGGCCGGTTTCGGTGGTCGGGAGGTGGCCTACTCGGGCACGTGGGACCTGGTGACGCTGCCGCTCCTGCGCGAGGGTCTGGTGCGCGCGCGACGTGGCTATGTTCGGCTGGCTCGATTGCGCCACGGATCGCAGACCATGGCGAGCCCCCGCATGGGGGCCTCCGCCGATGGGTGACGGGCTGCGCCATCCGCTGGGGGAGCTGGTGGGCTTGCTCGAGGCACGCGGTCTGCTTCGGTCGGTGCTGGCGGGAGGCGACACATCGCCGTCTGGCGTGGTCATCACGCACGTCAGCCAAGATTCGCGTCGGGCAGGACCTGGCGTGCTCTTCGTCGCGGTGCCGGGCCAGCGGGCTGACGGCACTGCCTTCGCGGCCGCCGCCGTCGCGGCCGGGTCGCCAGCCATCATCGCCGAGCGCGCCGTGCCGGGTATCGCCGTGCCGCAACTCCTGGTGCCCGCGGCGCGCCCGGCCGTGGCCCTCGCCGCGGCCTGGGTGGCCGGGATGCCCAGCCACCGCCTGGGGGTCATCGGGATCACGGGCACGGACGGGAAGACCACCACGGCCCACCTGCTGCGTCAGGTACTGGGGGCCTGCGGCCGGCCGGCCGGCCTGATCGGGACCATCGATGTCGTCGTCGGCGGCCGGAGCCTGGGCAACGCCGGACGGTCGACCACGCCCGAGGCGCCCGAGCTCCAGGATCACCTGGCCGCCATGGTCGAGGCGGGCGATCTCTTCGCCATCGTCGAATCGACCTCCCACGGTCTGGCCCAGCACCGCGTCGCTGAGGTCGCCTATGACGTGGGCGTGCTGACCAACATCAGTCACGAGCACCTGGAGTTCCACCGGACCCACGAGGCGTATCGAGCCGCCAAGCGACTGCTCTTCGAGCGGCTGGCCGCCGGACCGGGAAACCCGGAGAAGGGATGGGGCAAGACGGCCGTCATCAACCGCGACGATCAGTGGGCCGGCGAGTTCATGGATGCGGCACGCCGTGCCGGAGCGGAGGTGCTGACCTACGCGGCTGATCCAGCCTCCGGAGCTGACGTACGTGCGGCAAGCATCCGTGAGGACCCCGCGGGGATGGTCATCGCGATCGAGACGCCGCGCTGGCGTGAGAACCTGCATCTCCGTCTGGCGGGCCGCTTCAACGCCCACAATGCGCTGGCCGCGATCGGCGTGGCCGAGGCGCTGGAGCTGGATCCGGGTCGTGTCATCGCCGCACTGGGCTCGGTCGAGGCAGTGCCGGGGAGGATGCAGCGCATCGAGGCCGGGCAGCCCTTCGGCGTCATCGTCGACTACGCCCACACGGCCGATTCCCTGGCCAAGGTACTGGACAGCCTCGGCCCGCTGGCGGCAGCCGGCGGCGGAGGCTTGATCGCGGTGTTCGGTTCGGCCGGTGATCGGGACACCCTGAAGCGGCCGATGATGGGACGCGTGGCCGGCGAGCGATGCCGCCTCGTGGTGCTCACCGACGAGGATCCCCGCAGGGAAGGCCGCGGGGCGATCCTGGATGAGATCGCGGCGGGTGCGGAGGCCGCCGGCAAGCGCCGCGACCACGACCTGCTGCTCATCGCCGACCGCCGCGACGCTATCGAGCGCGCGCTGGAGCAGGCTCGCCCAGGAGATATCGTGGTGCTGGCCGGGAAGGGACACGAGCGCACCATCGAGATGGCGGATGAAGCGCTGCCCTGGGACGAGGCCGGGGCGGCGCTGTCGGCCCTGGCGGCGCTGGGCTTCCGCGCCCAGGCTGGACTCGGAGTCCGATGAGCAGCGAGACGCGCAGCGGCGATGCGGCGGCCAGAGGAGGCCTGCCACCGCGCGGACCGGCCGGCGCAAGCGGACCGGTCCGGATCGTGGATGCCACGGACGACACCCAGGAGGCCTGGGACGCTCTGGCCGTCCATTCGCCACGCGGCGAGGCGTTGCAGAGCCATGCCTGGGGTGAGCTGAAGCGCGACACTGGCTGGTCCCCCCGGCGTTACCGGATCGAGGATGCCGGCGGGCCGCTGGCGGTGCTCTCCATGCAGGAGCGGGAGCTGCTGGCACCCGCTGCGCGGCGACTGCCGGGGCCCATGGGTCGCTCCAGGACACTGCCGCTGCTGGCCGGGCGGATGCTCTATGCGCCGTTCGGGCCGGTGCTCCTGCGCGAAGAGCCGGCAGCGGTCCGCCAGACCCTGGACGCGGTGCGGCGGCTGGCTCGTGCGCGGCGAGCGGCGCTGCTGGTGATGGATCCCAACTGGGAGGCCGGCCTGGGGCCGGCCGCGCTCCTCGCCGAGGCCGGCTTCCGGCCGGCCGAGCGGCCCATCCAGGTCTCCACGACCGCCATGTGGGTGCCGCTCGAGGCCGACGACGCCGCACAGCGGAAGCACCTCAACGAGAACGCCTGGCGCAACGTCGGTCGCTGCCGCAAGGCCGGGGTGGAGGTCGTGCGCCTCGATGCTGCGACGCCTCCTGCGGAGCTCGATGCTGCGCTGGAGGTCGCCTACGAGATGCTCGCTGAGACCGGGCGGCGAAAGGGTTTCGGGGAGTACCTCCGACCAGGCGCATACCACAACGCCGGCATGCGCCGGCTCATCCGCTCCGGTGCGGCCTCGCTCTGGTTCGCCCTGCATGAGGGTCGTGAGGCGGCCCACACGCTGGTCCACCATTGCGGTCGCCGGGCGCTGCTCTTCCAGGCGGGGGAGGGGGCCGTGGAGCAGAAGCGAGTGCCGGCCAACTTCCTGCTCCAGTGGGAGATCATCCGCTGGGCCGCCGGCGCGGGCTTCGCCTTCTATGACATGGGCGGCGTGGACGATCACGCCTCGCCGGGCCTGCCTCGCGACGAGAGCCACCCGTTGTGGGGACTCTTCCGCTTCAAGTCCCAATGGGGCGCGCGGCCGGTCCAGTACGTTGGCGCTCATGAGTACTCCCCGTGGCCGCTCCTGGGGCTCTCACTGCGCGCGGCACGGCGGATCGCGGACCGCAAGCGCCCCGGCTGAGCGGCGACGGCTCAGGATCCGAAGAGGGTCCGCACCAGGCTGCGCATCGTCCTGTCCGTGGTGAGGATGCCTCGATTGGCGGAGACCACGATGGTCACGCCCGAGTCGGGGAAGTGCCACATGGCGCTCTCGAAGCCGCGGATGCCGCCCAGGTGCCCCACCGCTCGCCGGCCGTGGAAGACCCGTGTGCGCATGCCCAGGCCGTACTCGTCGTCCGGTCGGTAGGCCATCATCTCCGCCGTCGACTCGGCGGACAGCACATCACCTCCGTAGAGGGCGTCGGCCCAGCGTGAGAGGTCGGTGGGATTCGACGCGATGGCCCCTGCCGCCCAGGCCACGGTGACCGCGGCGAGATGGGGGATGACACGGCTTTCGCCCGTATGATCGATGAAGCCCCCGACGTACCCGAGGTGACCGTGCGCCGCGTCGCTGGGCGTGGGCTCGTCAGGCTGGAAGACCGTGCGATCGAGCTCCAGAGGGTCCAGGAAGCGTCGCCGGATCTCCCGGTGCAGGGGATTCCCCGTGGCCTTCTCGGCCACGCGCCCGAGCAGCACGAAGTTCGTGTTGGAATAGTGGAAGCAGGCGCCCGGCGCGCAGTACGGCCCGGCCACGAAGCCGAGGATCTCCTGGAACGTCCAGCGCCGGGACCGATCCCGCAAGGCGCCGCTGACGTAGCCCGGATCCTCGAAGAAGTTGAAGACGCCGCTGGTGTGTGCGAGCAGTTGGCGCAGCGTGATGCGCCGGGCGCGCGGGAAGTCCGGCAGTGTTTCGGAGAGTGGGTCGTCCAGGCTCAGCACGCCTTCGTCGACCAGCTGGAGGATGAGCGCCGTCACGAAGGTCTTGGTGATGCTGGCCACCCCGAACACGGTTTCGGTGGTCATCGGCTCCTCCGGCAGGAGCGAGGCGAAGCCGGACACTCCCGTCCAGGTCTCGCCACTGGGTAGCCGGATGGCGACCGACAGGCCGGGCGCCGGGATGCGTGCTCGTGAGGCGTCGACCACAGCCTGGAGCCGGGCGGCGAGCTCTGCATCGATCGTGGCAGGGGCTGTCGGGGAAGGAGAGGGCGCCACTGACGGCAACGGCGTTGGCGACGGCAGGGGCGACGGCGACGGCAGCGGCGAAGGGGAGGGGTTCGCTCCTTCGGAGGCGGAGGGTCCGGGACCCTGGATCGGTCCCATCGTCGGAGCGGGAACAGGTTCCTGGTCGGGCGGCGGCAGCGAGGTCGGGGGGCTCGCGCCAACGCCATCCCCGGTCGATGCGGCCACAATGGGGGACGATCCAGGAGCCGGCGCCGTCGGCGGCGCGGACACGCACGCGACGAGGATCAGCGTCACGCTCAGCGCCAGTGCGGTGCCGCGAACGCGAGGCGCTGGCGGTGAGCACACGGACAGTGGCTGACGGAGGCGGTTCGGCATCGGTCCCAGAAGAAGTGCGCGAACCACCGGCAGGCCCGGGATCGCGGAGGCCTCACGGTACACTGAAGGTGCCATGGCCATCGAGCCGCTCACCCCCAAGCGACCTCCGGCCGCTCCCGACGCACCCGTGCGCGCCACCAGCGCGCGCGCCGTCAGGGGCCGCTCGACCACGCCCGTGCCCTTCACGCCGCGCGCCCTGGATGCCGCCGAGAAGCGCGTGGAGCAGGAGCTGGCGCGCCACCACCCAGGCGCCGACCTCTCGGCAGTGGAGGAGGCATATCGCTTCGCCCGCGAGGCGCACGAGACCCAGAAGCGCGTCAGCGGCGAGCCATACGTCACGCACCCCATCGCCGTGGCCCAGATCCTGGCCGAGCTCGGCCTCGATGTGGCAGCCGTCCAGGCGGCCTTCCTCCACGACATCCCGGAGGACACGGACTACTCGCTGGGCGATGTCGAGGAGCGCTTCGGACCGGAGGTCGCCCGGCTGGTGGACGGGGTGACCAAGCTTTCCAAGTTCGGCTCGGCTCGGACGCACGAGGAGCAGCAGGCGGAGAACATCCGCAAGATGTTCCTGGCCATGGCGGAGGACATCCGCGTGGTGCTCATCAAGCTGGCCGACCGTCTGCACAACATGCGCACGCTGGGCGGCCTGCCACTCGAGAAGCAACAACGCATCGCGTACCAGACGGCGGAGATCTACGCACCGCTGGCCGAGCGGCTGGGCATCTGGCAGATCAAGTGGGAGCTGGAGGACCTTTCCTTCAAGGCGCTCCAGCCCGAGGTGTATCGCGCGCTGGCGGCGCAGCTCGAGACGCACCGACGAGAGCGTGAGACGTACGTGCTGCGTTCCATGGACGTGTTGCGTGAGGCGCTGGAGGCGGCCGGCATCAAGGCGGAGATCTCGGGACGGCCGAAGCACATCCACTCCATCCATCTCAAGATGGAACGCAAGCAGGTCGATCTGGGCGAGATCTATGACGTTCACGCCGTGCGCGTGCTGGTCGACGAGCTGAAGGACACATACGCGGCGCTGGGTGTCGTGCACTCGCTGTGGCGGCCGGTCCCCGGGCAGTTCGACGACTACATCGCGATGCCCAAGAACAACTTCTACCAGAGCCTGCACACGGCGGTCGTGGCGCTGGACGGCAAGCCCCTCGAGGTGCAGATCCGGACGCACGAGATGCACCACGTCTCGGAGATCGGCATCGCCGCCCACTGGCGCTACAAGGAGGGCTCCAAGTCCGATCGCGCCTACGACGCCAAGCTGGCCTGGGTGCGTCAGCTAATGGACTGGCAGCGCGAGGTCTCCGACGCGACCGAGTTCGTGGAGGGCCTCAAGCTCGACATCTTCCAGGATCAGGTCTTCGTCTTCACGCCCAAGGGCGCCGTCAAGGATCTGCCCGCCGGCGCGACCCCCATCGACTTCGCCTACCGCATCCACACCGACGTCGGGCACTCGACCATCGGGTCCAAGGTCAACAACCGATTGGTGCCCCTCGACTACAAGCTCCAGAACGGCGACATCGTGGAGATCGTCACCACCAAGAGCGCCCACGGACCGTCGCGCGACTGGCTGGACAAGGTCCGGACGAACCACGCAAAGGAGAAGATCCGCCAGTGGTTCAAGCGCCAGCAGCGTGACGAGAACATCATCCACGGCAAGGATTCGCTCGATCGCGAGCTGCGCCGCCTGGCCCGCACATCGCTGGACAAGATCGGCTCTGACCGAATGACGGAGATGGCCGAGACGTATCGCTACGGATCGTTGGAGGACTTCTACGCGGCGGTAGGCTACGGCGCCGTCAGCGCCCAGCAGGTGGTCATGAAGCTGGGCGTCGCCGACGATTCGAGCGGTGCGGTGCTGCCGCCGGTCACGCCGCCGCCGCCGGCCCGCACCGGTGGCGTGCGCGTCAAGGGCGTGGGCGATCTGCTGGTCCGCTTCACCAAGTGCTGCCACCCCATCCCGGGCGATCCCATCGCCGGCTTCGTCACGCGGGGTCGTGGTGTCACTGTCCACCTGCGTACGTGTCCCACCGTGGTGAATGAGCGGGACGTGGCGCGGCTCATCGAGGTCGAGTGGGAGACCGAGATGCAGCAGACGTATCCCATCGCCATCCGCATCGAGGCCTTCGATCGCACCGGGCTGCTGTCCGAGATCAGCAACGTGGTGGCGGAGAATCGCATCAACATCGTCTCTGCCCAGGTCAACGTCCAGCCCGACCATCGCGCCACCATCCAGGCCACCCTCCAGGTCGCTTCGGTGGCGCAGCTGGCCAAGGTCATCACGCGCCTGGAGCAGTTGCGCGACGTCCACTCGGTGCAGCGGGACCTGAACTGACCTCCCGGATGACGGATCCCACTACCACCGGCTCGTCCGAGGTCGAGTCGCTTCGTGAGGACGCCTCGGCCTGGGACCGATTCGTCGAGACCTCAGGGGCCAGCCCGTACACGCAGGTCTCGGCATGGGCAGAAGTGAAGCGCGCCAACGGCTGGTCCGCCGAGCGGATCGTCACGGACGGCGGGAGCGGCGCGATCGGTGGACAGGTCCTGCTTCGCCGCGTCCGGCCCACCCCGTTCGGGGTTGGCTACGTACCGCGCGGCCCGGTGGCCCAGACCCTGGATGAAGCGAGCCTGGCCGCCTTCACGGAGGAGCTGCGTGCGCTGACCAGCCGGTCCAGGCTGAGCCACGTGACGATCGATCCCGAGGTGGCCGATCCCGGGGCCGCTCGCGTGCTCCGCTCCCTCGGCTGGGTCCCCGGGCGAGACGTCCAACCCCGGGAGACACGCATCATCGACATCGACGCCTCAGAGCAGGAGCTGTGGGGCGGGCTCCGCTCCAAGTGGCGCCAGTACGTGCAGAAGGCTCGCCGAGCCGGGATCGTCGTGGCCGATTCGGGCGCCCCCGGCCTCGAGGACTTCTATCGCATCATGGTGGAGACGGGTGAGCGGACGGGCTTCGCGCACCGGAGCCTCGCGTCCTATCACCGGTCATTGGAAGCGTACATGGCCCGCGGCGCGGCCCGACTGCTCCTGGCGCGCCTGTCGGACGGTACCCCCGTCGCGACGCTCATCCTGATCAGCTGCGGTGGGCGCGTGGTGGAGCATGCGGGAGGCATGACCGCGGCCGGAGCCGCGATGCGTGCCAGCTACTTGATCAAGTGGGAAGCCATCCGTTCGTCGAGCGCGGCCGGCTTCGCCCACTACGACATGTGGGGCCTGGCGCGCTGGCGGCCCGGGATCGAACAATTCAAGGCGGGCTTCGGAGGGCGCGAGGTGCGCTACATCGGGGCCTGGGATCTGGTGGGCTCTGCGACCGCGCGCGCCGCACTGATGGCTGCCTATCGGCTGCGCTTCTCCATGGCACAACGCAGGATGTCGCGCGACAGTGCCAACGGCGGGGAGGGCGATCGCGCTCCCTGAGCGCTTGGGGTGCCGCACCGGTCAGGGTGCCGCCGGTCAGGGACCCTCACGGCTGTGGGCCCCCGGACCGCTGCCGGACCGGATGTGCTCGGCAGCGGCGCGCGCCTCGATCTCGAATCGGTTGCCGCGGTAGCGGTCGCGCCCGGCGCGAGCGGCCGCATGGCCCGCCCTGAGGTAGAGCAGGACGAACCGCGGTCCGTGTCGGCGCCATTGCTCGATGTGCTCGAGCTCGTGGGCCAGATCAACGTCACCCAGCGGGCGCCACGAGATGATGTGAGACCCGATGGTGATGGCCTCCCAGTGTGGCAGCAGGAACCGTTGTGCCGGACGTTTGATCCAGGGCCACACGTGGAGGCAGTGACGTGGTGTGGCCATACCGGGATGATGCCGCACGCTTCGCCATCGCGGGCCCCGATAGACTCCCGGGGTGGCGCAGCCCCAGGCCCCCAGGGGCACCCGTGACCCCTCACCGGTCGCGCGGGCCGCCCTCGCCCGACCGGAACGACGGATCGCCCTTGACCTCAGCGACTGGCGCTTCATCCTGCTGGCGCTGGTCGCCACCCGGCTGGGGCTGGTGGCGGTGGGTCTGGTCGCGATGCAGGTCATGCCGCGGGGCGCGTCGTACCTCGATCTGGTGCCCCGCCTGCCGTGGCTGTCGATGTGGTTGCAATGGGATGCCGAGCACTACGCGGAGATCGCCGTGCCGGGCTACTCGTACGGGCCCAACGCGTACTCCAACACGGCCTTCTTTCCGCTGTTCCCCTGGATCCTGCGGCTCGGCGCCTCGATGCTGGGGCGCGTCGATACCGAGACGGTCGCACTTGTCGGGTTCATCGTGGCCAACCTTGCCCTCTTCGTGGCACTGCTCTACCTGGCCGCCCTCGTCCGACTTGATCTCGGGGCCTCGGTAGCCCGTCGGGCAGTGCTGTACGTCCTGGTCTTCCCGACGACCGTCTTCCTGTCCGCCGTCTATGCCGAAGCCCTCTTCCTGGCCACGGCCACGGGCAGCCTGTATCACGCGCGTCGGGGGGAGTGGTATCGAGCCGGCATCTGCGGCGCGCTGGCCGCGCTGGCGCGACCGTTCGGCATCCTGCTCATGGTACCGCTGGCCATCGAGCTGCTCCGCCAGCGCCCCCCGCGACGCGCCGCCTTCGCTCTCGTCCTGGTACCGGCCGGCACCGCGGCTTTCTTCGGCTACCTGTGGTGGCAGCTGGGAGACCCCTGGCTGTACGTGAGAGCCAACCTCACCTGGGGCAGAGGCTTCGCCTGGCCGTGGGAGACCCTGCTCGAGTTCGCACGTCAGCCGCTGGTCGTCTTCGGCTGGTACCACAGCGTCGTCGACCTGGCTTTCATGGTGACGATGACCACGCTTGCCGTACTTGCCTGGCGGCGACTGCCGGCGAGCTACGCCGCCTTCGCCTCGGTCGGTCTGCTGTTCACGCTCTCCACGAAGGTCTGGATCTCCACCCCGCGGCACGCGCTGGCGCTATTCCCGCTGACCATCCTGCTGGCCGTGTACGGGGAGCGGCGCTGGTTCCACTGGGCGTGGCTGCTGCTCTCCACGATCCTGGCCATCGGTTTCGCGGCCCGCTGGTTCAGCGGCAACTGGCTGGCCTGACCACGCCCGTTAGACTCGCGGGGTGCCGCGATTCCAGGCTCCCAGGGGCACCCGTGACCTCCTGCCGGTCGAGCGGGCCGCTTTCGCCCGACTCGAGCGGATCGCACAGGACCTGGCCACCCGCTACGGCTACCAGGCGGTCGAGACGCCGCTCTTCGAGCAGAGCGAGGTCTTCGAGCGCGGCGTGGGGTCCGCCACGGACGTGGTGGAGAAGGAGCTGTTCCGCGTCCAGGCCGGCCGCGGTGACGCGGAG
>Ga0136617_10000167_pt1 | contig 49567 bp, 44 predicted proteins | sample AntDrymUQ3222106_2_FD_129672 | JGI IMG/M metagenome (GOLD analysis project Ga0136617, IMG submission 129672) | Polar desert sand microbial communities from Dry Valleys, Antarctica - metaG UQ322 (21.06) | ecosystem: Environmental > Terrestrial > Soil > Desert | place: Antarctica: Dry Valley... | reverse complement strand
GTCCGGCTTCGCCTTCTTCACGGCGAGTGTAGTAGCCGAGCCGTCGGTGATGTCGAGGTCAGTTCGCGACAGCGGAATCGCCTCGATACCCCGCAGCGCTGCCTGTCGTGTCAGCTCCCGGCCGGTCATTCCTCCAGCTCCTGTGATCACGATGCGCATCATCCGTAGCGGGGAAGATCGTCCCGCGACTCGTCGAGACCGCGATACACCGCGTCCTTTGGCGAAACTGTAGGAGCTTCGGCCGGCCACTTCACACCGACGTGCGGGTCGCTCCACAACACTCCGCGCTCGTCCGCGGGGTCATAATGGGACGTGCACTTGTAGATGACATCCGCCACGTCGGATGTGACACAGAAGCCGTGGGCAAATCCGGGCGGAATCCACAGCGAAAACAGGTTGTCGTCACTGAGCTCAACACCCTGCCACTTTCCGAAGGTCGGCGATCCGCGCCGAATGTCCACGGCGACGTCGAAAATTCTCCCGCGCGCCACGTGAACGAGCTTGCCCTGCGGGTTGTCGAGCTGGTAGTGCAATCCGCGAATCACACCAGCGGTCGAGCGACTGTGGTTATCCTGGACGAATGTCTCCGGAACGTTCGTCCCGCCAAGCGCGCGAGTGTTGAAGGTCTCGAGAAAAAAACCCCGCGCATCGGTGTAGACTTTCGGACGAACGAGAACGACCTCCGGAAGCGCGGTGGGTTCGGCGATCATCTGGTCGGGGTTACCGAGCCAACCAATGACAGCAGGTAGTGCGAGTACTCGCTTTTGCCCATCGCGCCGGCCAGCCCTCGTAGAGCCGCGGCGTCGATGAATCCCATCCGGTAGGCCGCTTCCTCCGGAGCGCCGATCTTCAACCCCTGCCGGCTTTCTACAACGGCAACGAAATTCGAGGCTGAGAGGAGGGCTTCATGAGTGCCCGTGTCGAGCCAAGCCATTCCGCGGCTGAGTATCTCGACAGATAGGGAGCCTCGATCGAGATATCGCTGATTGAGGTCGGTGATCTCGAGCTCACCGCGCGTAGAGGGCACGAGCGACTTTGCCTCATCGACGACCGATCCGTCGTAGAAATAGAGGCCGACTACCGCATACGATGATTTCGGGTTCCCTGGCTTTTCCTCGATGCTGCGCGCTTTTCCCGAGTCGTCGAAATCGACAACGCCGTAGCGTTCGGGATCCTTCACGTGATACGCGAAGATCGTAGCGCCGTCGTGGTCGGAGGCTTGCTGCAGCTGCTCGGGAAGGCCCTGACCGAAAAAAAGATTGTCGCCCAGTATCAGCGCCACCGGACTGCCGGCGAGAAACTCCTCGCCGATGAGAAAGGCCTGCGCAAGCCCTTCCGGCTTCTCCTGAACAGCGTACGTCAGGCTGATACCGAGTGGCGACCCATTGCCCAGCAACTGCCGGAACTTCGGCGTGTCGTCGGGCGTGCTGATGACGAGAATATCCCTGATACCCGCCAGCATCAGCGTGGTGAGGGGATAGTAGATCATCGGCTTGTCGTACACCGGGATCAACTGCTTGCATACGACTCGTGTCGAAGGCCACAGCCGGGAACCCGATCCGCCGGCGAGGATGATTCCTTTTCTCGTCATACGATCGTCGTCACTCCCGGCTCGCCCGTGGGCGTGGATCCGGCGCGAATGGCGAGACGCACATATGTCTCCCGTATCGACAGCCCCGCCAATACCAGAAGAGATCCGACCAGACTCGCCGACATCCACATCAGGTCACTGCGTACCATGCAGAGCGCAATCAACAACCCGAGCGACGCGACGAGATTTCGCGTGTTGACGGCTTTCACATCGAGTGCGTCAAGGATATTGCGGAGCAGAACGTAAATGGCATATGGAATCGCTCCCGGTAGACACGCCCTGAAGATGGGCACTGCCGAAAGAAATGCAGCGCCGAAGTACCACTCGACGAAATGCGGTATGACTACCTCTCCGATCGCTACTCCGGCACAGGCCGCAACCGCGCCCACCGAGAGAATACGGACCACGAGCTTCCGCAGCTCCGCGATCTCTCCGCGCGCAACCTGAGCGCTAGCTCTCGGCAGCAGGATCAACCCTACCGGGGCGAACGCTCCCGACAGCAGAGTGACCAGAGACATCGCCGCCGAGAATTGACCAGCGAGCACGACTCCGTGCACGCGAAGCGCAATGAGCGACGGGATCGCAAACAGTCCGACGAGCGCGAATTCTCCCGGAATTCTGGGAAGTCCGAAGCGATAGAGGAGCGATAAGTGGCTGCGGATACCGACGGCCGGTTTCGCCGAGTGCTCGCCGAAAAACAGGATGTGGGCGAGCGCGGCGATGCCGGTGCCCAGCCACAGCAGTCCGGTGAGTTTAAGAACTTCGTTTGCAGACCTTCCAGCGTAGAGAAAGGCAGCCATCGGAACGAGCGCAAGATTGATGAACTGAATGAGGTTGGCGCTCAATATGTCGGAGCGTCCCCGGTAGATCGCGTAGGCCAGGCTGTGCACCGAGATTCCCGCGAGCGCAAAGCTCGTGGCCGGAATCAGATGCCGTAGCAGGTCGTCGCCGAACAGCAGCGTCGAGCTCGCGGCGGGGGCTACGTTGAGGAGGGTCACGACAATCAGTGCGGGCAGCAATCCGATGCTCAGCGTCGCGAGAACGAAAGATCGGTCTGTGAAACCGGGCATGGCCGCTGACCTCGCAATCGCGATGTACCGCGGTGCGGCGATGCCAAGGCCCATCAGAAGCGGCAGGTAGAGAAGCCCGATGGCCCTGCGCGAGAGAGCGTACTCGCCGAAGCCGGCGGGATCGAGCATCGAGGCCGCCAACCTGAGCACGATCAGTCCGGAGACCATTACCGCCAGCTCGGTGGCCATTGTCCATGCAAGGTGTATCCGCATCAGCGACGGCCGCACGCCATTGCCGCGATCGAGCGTGCGGTCACGAGATGTTTACGCGCAGGTTACTGTCGTTACGGAGAATCACGGAAACATGTTGCATCGGTGTGATAGGGTATCGGCGCCCTCGCTCCGGGGCAATCCCTTCGACTGGCCCCTTTCTCGCGTATATTTCCGCCGATGTGTCGTCAGGCTGCTCGCGCGTCCTCCTTACCGGTCAACGAATGACTGATGGCTAAACGGTCGTCGGTGGGAGCGCACCACAATCTTCGCCTGAGATCGGTTCCCGGCAATCCGGGATTTTCAGCGTATGGAGCATCGGCTCTCAACGTTCGGACTCGCCTTCGCGATCGCCGGCCGGTGTCAGTCAAGCGCCACTCCGCGCGTATCGCCACACGCCTCGGTGTATTGCTTCTGGGAGATGTCGGCGCCAGCGGCATCTGGCAGTTTGCCGCGTTCGCCGCCGCTGCTGACGTGGTGCTCGGCGGATTGGCGTCGTCGCAGCTGGGTACCGCGATGCGTTCTGGATACGGCTCGGGTCTCAATTTCACGCTGATCCTCCTCGCCAGTCTCGTAATCACCGGCAACTACAGCCGGCACCGGCGGCTCAACGGGCGTTTGCGGCTCCTCGCCGCGTCTGCCCTCGCTTCCGTCCTTGCGCCATGGGCGCTTTTTTCGGCCGGCGAGATGCTTGGTTCACTCACCCTCTACATCGTCGCCACGGTGGTTACGTGGCTGGCGCTGATGGGCGTGCGGCTGTTAACGGAATACTTCCTGAGCCGGGTATGGCCGGCGGCGCGCGGCGCGGCTCCCGCGGTTTTGATTACTGACCGCAAGGAGTACGGGCTTCAGCTCGAGCGGGCGGTAATCGGTGCCGGCGGAGACTATTCGCTCGCGGGCTACGTTCCTCTAGCCCGCGTGCGCTTTGACGGAGTTCTTGGAACGATCCGCGATCTGCCCGAGATAATCGACGCGCATCACGTCGAGGCAGTCGTGGTCTGCCAGCATCTCAATGACCAGCAGATCGTGAACGTCCGCGAGGCCAGCCTGGCCGCCGGGTGTCAGCTGCTGTATCCGGCGCGCGCGGTAAAGATTGCCGGGGTGCGTCCCGCCCTGGTGTGGCATCAGGATCAGCCTTTTTTCGAGCTCGGAGCCCCGGTACTGAAGGCCTCAGCCGTGATCACGAAAAGGGTGGTCGATATCTTCGGCGCAGCGTTCGGGCTGCTGCTTCTCTCGCCGGTGTTTGCGTTGATAGCATTCGCGGTCAGGCTCGACTCGCCGGGGCCTGTCTTCTTCGCCCAGGATCGCGCTGGGCTCGGGGGACGCCGCTTCAGAATGCTCAAGTTCAGGACGATGCGGCTCGGCGCTGATGCCGAGAAACACTCGCTGGCTCACCTCAATCACTCGGGCGATTCGCGGCTGTTCAAGATTCCCGAGGATCCCCGGGTGACGCGACTCGGTGCACTGCTGCGGCGATGGAGCCTCGACGAGCTCCCTCAGTGCTGGAATGTGCTTCAGGGAGACATGTCGCTCGTTGGGCCACGCCCGTTCTTCGAGGCCGACTTTGCCAGTTATCAGGATCATCACTTCCGCCGACTCGATGCCAAGCCGGGAATTACCGGACTCTGGCAGGTGAGCGGCCGCAGCGCGGTGGTGGATTTCGAAGATGTGGTCTACCTCGACCGGCAGTACATCGAGCAATGGTCGTTCTGGCTCGACGTAAGCATTCTCTTCCGCACCTTGCCGGCGGTGGTTCGAAGAACGGGTGCCTACTAGCGGCCAGCGCGACTGACGCCAGGGCTTCAGGGAAGCAGCCATGCTGCGCCTGCGGCCTCTCGCAATTGCCTGATTCCGGCGACGAAGCGAGATTTGTCCGTCTGCCCGCGCCCGGCGGGCTTTGCTTTGTGCCACCCCTGCGAGCCTGCCGGGCAAATCACTCCCGTCTGGAGGCAGTTTTGAAAGTTTTTGTCACCGGCGCCGCCGGGTTTCTCGGCAGCCATCTCGCTGACTCGTTTATCTCAGCCGACCATCAGGTGATCGGCTGCGACAACATGATCGGCGGCGACCTTCAGAATCTTCCCGAAGGCATCGAGTTCGAGCAGGCCGACTGCGGCGACGTTGCCGCGATGAAGAAGCTGACGAAGGACGTCGACGTCGTCTTTCATTGCGCGGCTATCGCCACCGAAGGGCTCAGCGTTTTCTCGCCCGCCCTCATCGGGCAGCATGTCTATCACAATACCGCCGCCGTCCTGGCGGCCGCCGCCACGAACAAGGTCGGACGGTTCGTGCACTGCTCCAGCATGGCCCGATACGGAAATGGACCGGTCCCATTTGTCGAGGACCAGCCGCTGAATCCTGTAGACCCCTATGGAATCGCCAAGTACGCCAGCGAGCTACTGGTGCGCAACGTGTGCGACACGCATGGCATCGAGTACGCCATTGCGGTCCCTCACAACATCATCGGCCCCAAGCAGAAGTACGACGATCCATATCGCAACGTCGCGAGCATCATGATCAACCGGATGCTGCAGGGAAAACAACCGGTGATCTATGGCGATGGCGGGCAGAAGCGGTGCTTTTCCTTCGTCCAGGACTGCGTCAGCCCGTTGATCAAGATGGGCACACTGCCCGATGTGGCGGGTGAGACGATAAACATCGGGCCGGACGAGGAATACGTTTCGATTCTCGAGCTGGCGCAGATCATCGCAGAGTTGCTCAGCTTCGATCTCGATCCCATCATGGTCCCTGACCGCCCGCAGGAAGTACGGTATGCCACGTGCTCGGCAGACAAGGCCCGGCGGCTGCTCGATTACAAAACATCCGTCACGTTGCGCGACGGACTTCAGAGCATCATCGACTGGATTTCCGCACACGGCACCAAGCCTTTCGCGTACCACCTGCCGATCGAGATCGAGTCTCCACTCGTGCCCGAGACATGGACGGCGCGCCTCATCTGAGGCAGCGGCGGCTGCCGGGTGGCGGACGGGAGTAAGGCTGGAGAATTCACGCTCCGCCGCCGAAAGGCCGCTCCGCATCGGCATGCTCGGGCTGTACGGGATGACGATGCCGAAACTTCACTTCACCGGGTTCGAGACAGGCTTCGGAGAGATAGCGCCGCGCCTCGCCGCGATGGGGCATGACATTGTGATCTACTGCCGCCGCGGTTCATACCCGGCTCACATGCGCCTACCTGAATACAAGGGCGTGCGGCTTGTCTATGTACCATCGCCCGGCGGTAAGAACTTCTCCGGAATCGTTTCGACCTTCTTCGCGGTCGTGCACGGCCTTGCTACCGGGCGCTATGAAATCTTCTTTTTTGTGAATGTCGGGATGGGGCATCATGCGGCGCTGTGCAGATTGTTCGGACATCGCGTCGTGATGAACGTGAACGGGCTCGACTGGACGCGCGCGAAATGGGGGCCGCTGGCCCGCCTGTACTTCCGATCCGCCGCGCGCTCGGCGGTTCGTTTCTGCAACGAGCTGGTTACCGACGCCGACGCAATGCAGCAGTTCTATCGCCAGCACTTCGCGCGGGAGACAAAGATGATCGCCTACGGTGCGTACATCGAGTCGTCAGCAAACCCTCAGTTGATCTGCCAGTTCGGCGTCGAGCCGGATGACTATTATCTCATTGCCAGCCGGCTCATCCCCGAAAACCACGCTGATCTCATTGCCGAAGCGTTTCTTGCGTCCGGGTCGCGAAAGAAGCTGGTGATCGCCGGCGGGGCGAATTACGACAGCCCTTTTCACCGCCGGCTGCGCGAGCTCGAGGGAGAGTCGGTAATCCTCACCGGCCACGTCGATGATCAGGAAGTCATCCGCGAGCTTCACTGTAACTGCTTTGCGTATCTGCATGGACATTCCGTCGGCGGCACAAACCCGTCTCTGCTGAAAGCGATGGGCTACGGCAACTGCATCGTTGCGCTCGACACCGTATTCAATCGCGAGGTGCTCGCCGACGGCGGGATGTTCTTTCCGCGTGACAGCGCGGCTCTCGCCGGCATGCTTCGCGAGCTCGAGACAGATCCAGCCCTCGTTGCGTCGTTGCGTCGCAAGGGCCCTGAACGGATCCGAGCGAACTACACGTGGGAAAAGATCGCGGGGCAGTACGACGACCTCTTTCGAGAGGTTGCCTCGCGGTGAACGCCTCGCGCTCAGCCTGCCCGCGCCGTGGACGCATACTGATCTGTGCGCGGCGGCTGAGAGCTCACTCCGCCCGCCGATAAGCGATGGCGCGCACTTGGCCCGTCACGCGCTCAAAGGAGATTGCGCTCGCTGCTTTCGACGCTGTTGCCGGCCCGGTCGCCTCGGTACTGTCGAAAAACAGGCCCCACCCGACGCATCCCATCCGCAACATTCTGGTGGTCGAGATCTGGCACATGGGCGACGTAGTGCTCGCGACTCCGCTGCTGCGGAACCTCCGCCGGCTGTTCCCGGGCGCGCGCATCTGTCTTCTGGCGAAGGAGCACGCGCGCGAGCTCCTTCGGCACAGCGGTCTGGTCGACGAGGTCATCACCTACGACTTTCCCTGGACCGCGTCGCGTGACAAATACAAACCGGCACGGTACGACCGGAGTGCGATGTCTGCCCTGATCGGGCGGCTGCGGGCCGAAAACTTCGATGTAACTCTCGATTGCCGCATGGATCTGCGCAGCAACGTGCTGACCCGCGCGACAATGGCACCACGCCGGATTGGATACGATTTTGGCGGAGGCGGCTTTCTGCTCACCGATGCGCTTCCGCCATCTCCGGCGACGCAGCACAAGGTGGAAGACTGGCTTGGTCTGCTCGCGCCGCTGTTGCCGCTGAACGGCAGCCATGCACTGGACGATTCGCAGCCGCGACTGAGAGTGACGCGTGATGAGCGTAGCGACGCGGCAGGAGTGATGCGTTCCTACGGCATCGACGAGGGCGATTTCGTCATCGGCATCCACCCGGGCGGGAGCCATCATGCAAAGCGCTGGGCGACGAACAACTTCGAGGTGGTGGGGCGTTCCCTGGCAGACAACTACGGTGCGAAGCTCGTCGTCTTCATCGACCCCGCAGGCACGGGCAGCGACATGCAGCTTGGGCATGATGCGGCTTTCCTGCGGACATCCATCAGAGAAATGATGGGATTGCTCACCTGTTGCTCGGTGCTGCTGTGCAACGACAGCGGGCCAATGCACATTGCCGCTGCACTGGACGTTCCGGTGGTTGCTGTTTTCGCCACTGGAAATCCCGACTGGTACGGACCGCGAGGATTGGCTCACCAGGTGGTGGGGAAGGGTGCGTCGTGGGGAGAGACAGCGGCCGTCGATGTTGATGATGTGATCGAGGCTCTGGTCCATCGGCTGGAGTTGTCGCGAACGTCAGATCGGGTCGCCTGGCCAGACGGATGACAATCAAGCCAACCTTCGGCGTCGTCATCCTCAACTGGAACGGCGCGCTCGATACCATCGCGTGCCTCGATTCGCTCGCTGATACCGTGCCCGGCCCGGCGCGCATCGTCGTTGTGGACAACGGCTCCGCCGACAACTCTGTTGCCGAGATCCGTCGCTGGAGTGACGAGGAGCGGCTGACCGCCCGCGGTCCCTGGGAATCGCTGATGATCATCGAGGCGGGCTCCAATCGCGGATTCGCCGCCGGGAACAACCTTGGTATCCGGCAGCTGCAGGAGGACGGCGAAATCTCTCATGTAATGCTTCTCAACAATGACGCCACCGTCAGCCCGGGCTTTTTCGGGGAGATCAGCCGCGCGCTCGAGCAGGTGCCTGACGCGGGACTCGTCACCGGTACCATTCTCGAAGACCCCGCTCGGGAGAAAGTGTGGTATGCGGGGGCGGTCGAGTATCCGCTGCGCGCCCTCGTCAAGCACAAGCTCGAGATACCTGTTTCGATGCAGCCTATCGCAACCGATTTCGTGACGGGTTGCGCGATGGTGATATCACGCCCGCTGCTCGACCGGATCGGATTGCTTGCCGAATGCTACTTCCCGCTTTACTGGGAGGATGGAGAGTATTCGTTTCGCGCGCGCCGCTCCGGTTTTCCGGTGCTGTACGCTCCCGCCGCGACTGTGTACCACAAGGTCGGAGCGACGGTCGGACCGGCCAATCAGTCGACGTTCGTTGCCCATTGCCAGAACCGCCTGCGTGTCTTTTATGTGAGGCGGAACTACCGGGGATGGACGAGGGCTGTCGCGCTCGGCTATCTCGCGTTTACAAAGCCGGGTCGGGCGGTGATCGAAGCCGCGAAAGGGCGCCCGCGAATTGGATGGGCGATCCTGAGCGGTACGGTATCGGGATTCATCAGCTCCGCATCGAAGCCCTGATCGCGAGGTGATGCGCGGGATTTCGGGAATCGATCCGCGGGCATTCAGAAAACGGCGAAACCTGTGGCTGGCTTACCTGTCGGAGCTCGCTGAGCCTCTGCTCAACGCCGCCGTGACGAAAGCTGCCCGGGGCCGGCCCGCTTCCCCCAGTCAGTGGCGAAACGGCCTGATAGTCGGCCACAACCACCTCGGCGACGTTCTTTACCGGACATGCTCGCTCGAGGTGCTTCGGCGCGCGCTGCCGGAGTGCAGCTGGTCGTACCTCACTTCGCCGGTGTCTGCGCAATCGCTCAAGAACAATCCTTCACTGCTCGAAGTTCTTCCCCTCGCAGCTGGCGAAGACAGCTGGAAGCTGAGCGATGGTGGCTTCGCCGAGTTGAAGAGACGCCGTTTCGACGTTGTGCTCTGCACCAACACACTGCGTCACTATCCGGATTTTGCGCTCGCTGCGGCATTGCGCATTCCGAATCGCGCCGGCTACGTCGACAAGGGGCTGTCAGGGATGATCAACCATCCCGTGACGCTGAATTTTCCAGCCAGCTATCCGGCCTACTTCAGGTCGATGGTAGCGCAGATTGCGAACATCCCGCCCGACTGGCCTCTTCGGCCGAAAGTATTTCCGGACGCCGCGAGCCGGAGTCAGGCGGAGGCCGCGTGGCTGGAAGCGGGTTTCGACGGGTCGCGGCCGGTGCTTGCCTGCACTCCGGTCACGCGCCAGGCCAGTGGCGATGCACCGCGCGACGTGCTGCTGTCGATTCTCTCGCGGGCACGGGACGTACTGGACTTCGATGTTGCCTTGTGCGGAGCGCCGGAGGATCTCGACCAGCTCCGCCTTGTGTCGCACGCGCTGCCCTTCGAGGCGAAAATCCTTGCCGGGCGCCTCGACGTGCTTGCCTTCGCGGCGCTGCTCGAGAAATGCTCCGCACTTCTCACCGTCGATTCTGGCCCCCGTCATCTCGGAAACGCGGTCGGCCTGCCGGTGCTATTCACGCGCAATCTGGCGCAGCTGAGAGGCGAGACCGGGAAGTACTGCGATACCGAGACCGATCTTTTCCCCGACAGTGCCGAGCTTCTCACACAAAGCGAGATCGAGCGCTTCGCGAGCGGCCTCTCTCTGGACGCGGCCGTTGCGAAGGTCGTGACCGCGATCAGAGACGGAGCGTCGCGAGCGTAGTTCCCCGTATCCACTGGAGACCGCTGAACGACGGATGAAGCCGGCGAAGGTCGTTAAGCGCGGCCGTCACGCCATCCCAGCGCGAATAGTCGTGCCAGACTATTGTGCCGTGACCATCGCGCAACATTCGAAGGCCATGCAGGGAATCGTTGATGACATGTTCGTAGGTGTGTGACGCATCCACGAACACGAAATCGATCTGGCCGCCGTACGGCGCAAAGTCGAAGGTCGCCGAGTCGCCGAACAGCTGCGTGATTTTCTCCTCCGCGTCGGTGCCGCGGTAACGACGTCCTGATTCGGCCTTGTCCACGAACTGCAGCTCGTGAGCGTGAATACGTGGCGCGCCGTCGATTGCTTCGCGCGGAAGATCGAGCGTGTAGACGCGAGACCCCGCCGGCGAGTTGTGTGCCATATTGAGAGTCGTGCGTCCGTCGAAGGTCCCGAACTCGAATATCGACCGCGGCGCCGTATTCTGTACCATGCGGCAGATGGTAATGAGCTCGCCTTCAGTGACGTTTCCGTCGGCTGCTTCGAGCTCGCGGATGTCGAGCAATGCCCGCTCGGCGGCGACCTCAGCCGGAGGTATGACGGGTAGGAGGCGAGGCTCGCGTGCGTTGTACAGATAGCCGAAATGGCGGCACAGCTCGACGATCGCGGCGCGGTGCCGCGCTCGGGTCCACCCCGCGGCGAACAGATACACCGCCGCTGCTGCACCGTACAAATACGGCCGGGTGAATCCGGCCGCTCTTTGAATCGCGCCGGGTTGTTCAGGCGGCGTCGCACCCTGCAACGTCAGCATGTCGGGGCGACGGCGGACTGCGACCCGCGCTGAGCGCCGGTTGGCGCGACCCAGCGGATCGTCAACAGCCCCCCTAGCCGGTTCTCGAGAGTGGAAAATGCTGCTGCCGCGAAGGAGTCAAGGAATATAGCGGACCCCGACAACCGCATTGATGTTGGATGCGTCGGCGAGGAAGTAGCGGTTGAAGTCTCTGACGAATGTCAGGCCGACGGTGAGGTCGAAGCGATCCGCGAAGCGCGTCATCTCGAAGCCGAGCGCATGCGAGACGTTGATCGAGCGCGGACTGCGGATACCAAGCTCAGTATACTGGCCTCTCTCGGCCCTCAGCTCCCGTTTCCATGAGGCCGTCCACCGGCCGGAAGTGGTGAATCGATCGACTGCGAGAGTCGACCCAGCCGCCGCGCCGGCACCGACGTTCGCGCCCAGGAGTTGCCCGCGTTGCGTGTGTCCCTGACGGATGAGTCCGTGCACGTAGATCTCGCCTTCACCGCGAGCATTGCTGAGCTGTGGCAGCTGAAAGTTGATGATCTCGAAGCGGCCGGCGGTCATCGACGTCGAGCTCAGAGAGATGACTTTCCTGGCGCCGATGTTGTAGAAGCGCGAGTGATCGGGTTCCTGTATCAGGTCGCGGGCATCCTCGCTGTGGTCGTCGCGTCCGTACTCCGCGGATAGCTCGAAACCGCTGCGAGGAAGCACCCAGCGTGCGAACACTTCCACGAGCTGGTTGTCGGCGACTCCGCGTTCCCCTGCAGGCAGACCCGGAGCAAGGGGTTCGATGCGCTCCAGTCTCTCCTTCAGGAATGCCTGAAACGATTTCGTCCAGTAACTGCGCGGAATTCCGGATCGCGGCCAGACGGAATGAAAGAATCTTGCGGCGCCGATTTCGAGGCCTGGAATGCCTCGCGGCTGTAACGCGAGCACCAGCCCGGTGGCGAAACGCTTTCGGCCCGGCTCGATCCTGCTGGTGAACAGCTTGGGACCGGTGACGGGTGAAAACTCCGATTGCGAAAGTTCCCCCCACATAAGGCGGCCGTGAAGGCGGGCGACAAAGATGTTGATGGGCTCGCTCGAGCCAACGAAGATGTGCGGGAACCCGGCAGCGTTGTTTCCCAGAAGCAGAGGGTAGTCAGTACCCGGACCCCATCCCATGTTCGCCGTCGAAGCACCCATCGAAACAAACGGCAGATCGATTCTCAGAGTGCTTTCCCCTGCATCGAGGCGCGAGTACGGCGAGCTCCCGAATCGTTCCGGAAGATCGATCCCTTCGAAAAATGGATTGGCGAGTGCCTGAGTTGCGTCGCGGCCGTTGGGCATCACAAAGAAGGCTCGGTTCTCAGCGCGGAACGCGGTTGGAGCGAGAGTCAGGGAGACTGGACCCCAGCGCGCCGATGCCCCGAGCTGGACCGCCGACGTGAGGCCTCGCCCGGCCCATATCGGTCCATCACCCGACCCGTACGCTGATCCGGTGTTGTATCGAAACGTCGCCCGTGGAGGAATGATGCCGTAGCGGATTCTCCGAACCGATTGCGTCAACGGTGCGAAACGGTTCATCCACGGATGGGCCGTGTCGCGCGGAATGAGGCGGTCGAGCTCGCGCGGAGAAAAGCCGCGTGACGCCCATGGATATGTTTTCACGAGACCCGCCGTTTGCAGATACCTCAGATAGTTTTCTGAAACACTGCCGGCGAAAGTCTCGGGCACGAACGAGCCTTCTGCGCCCGTGGTCTGCTGAGCGAGTGCGCGCGTGGCGCTCATCGCGGCGATCAGTATCGATAGCGCGGTGACACAGGAACGCATCACGAGCGCGCCTTGCCCAGCGCAATCGTGCTGTTTTGCATCAAGGCCCTGCTGTAAGTTTCCGACTCATTCAACATCATGCAATTGCAGAAATGATTGTCCCGCCGGCATTGAGCGCCGCAAAATCTAAATCACGGTGCCGGCGGCCGCTGATGCAACATAAGCCTTGGCGCGGCGCCGTCATCTGGATGCCGTCGTTGATTGCGTGCACGATCGCTCCCGCTCGCGCGAACGCACAGATCGCAATCGATTCGATCGTGCAATACATCCAGCCACTCGTTCTCGTAGGCGGGCTGTCGGCCGACTGGCGGCGCGTCGACGAGCTGAGAGGCGGCCCTGCAGCGGATGGCTACCTCATCCGGTCTGCTTCATCGATGAGCGCTCCACTCACCGGCCGGCGATGGTGGAAAGCCGCGCTGATCGCGCCGGAGTACTATGCCGTCAACAATTCCGAGATTCCGTTTTCGATCAACGATGGGCCGATATGGGCTGGGGTCGGCACCAGCGTGCGCACGATCGCCGGATTTCGTTTCGAAGCGGGTCCGCTGAGGATCATCGCCGCTCCGGAATTCCTCGACTTCGACAACAAGTTCTTCAGGATTCGGGACACAGTTCGCTTTTACGCGCCGCCAATCAAGCCAGAGCGTCGGGGCGGGGGATTCGTGTTTCCATGGTACGTCGCCCCTTATTCGATCGATCTTCCACTCCGCCTCGGCACGCGGCCTATCTACCGCATCGACGCTGGCCAATCCACCGCGATGCTGACTGCCAGAGGTGCATCCGTCGGAGTTTCCAACGAGAACCAGTGGTGGGGACCCGGAATCCGAAACGCACTGATATTGAGTAACAACGCCGCCGGTTTCCCGCACATCTTCATCCGGACGGAGCGTCCGTGGAGAAATCGGTTCGGCTCAGTGGAGAGCCGCCTGCTCGTTGGGGGACTGACAGAATCGAAATGGTTCGACACGACGTCCACGAACAACCTCCGGTCGATCAGCGCGTTCGCGTTCTCATTTCGGCCCGCGTTTCAGAAAAACCTGGTTGTAGGCGGCGCTCGATCCGTATTCGCCACCAATAACCATGGCTGGGATCGGATCGCAGGCCGCTTGCTGGACGCGTTCGCGTCTACCGGACGTCCCAACAGCCGACCATTGGTCGTGCTTCCCGACAGCAGTGTCGTCATCGATTCCACACTCACTCCAGGCGGAAGAGATCAGATATTCTCGCTCTTCGGCAGATGGGTGTTCCCGGAGGATGGCTTCGAGACTTACGCCGAGTGGGCGCGTTATGAGTTTCCCGTTTCGCTGCGTGACCTGCTGGTCGCGCCCAACCATACGCAGGGCTATACCCTGGGCCTCCAATGGGCGCGACCAATCCGCCGGCGCGATGCTACAGTGAGATTGCAGGGTGAGTTGACGAGCGTGGAGCAAAGCCCCACCTACCGGGACCGTCCGATCGGATCATTCTACACGAGCCGCCGGGTTATCCAAGGATACACGCAGCGGGGCGAATCGCTCGCTGCTGCCATCGGGCCCGGTGCCTCGAGCCAGTGGATTGCCGCCGACTACATGGAGCCGGCCTGGAGCCTGGGAGTTTTCGCCGGGCGTATCAGATGGAACGAGGATACGCGAAGCACCGCGAACTTTCCCGCATACCAGGGCTATTGCATTCACGATGTCAGCATTTTTCCAGGCGCCAGGGCGAGAGCGGGAAGCCGGTTCGGCTATGTCTCCGCCGAAGTCACTTTCGGAAACCGCCTGAATTCTTTCTTTCAGGTACAATCGGGATGCATCAATCAGAATTCCGTGCTCGACATTCGCAATCGTACGCTCTCGATCACCGTCGGCACCTTCACCCCGGGAAGGTCGCGCTGAGACGCTCCGTGATGGTGGTTTCTACGTTGCCGCGAGCAATCGATGTCTGTCGAACGCCGACGTCCTGAAGCCGCGGTCGTGAGACAGCTTCTACGCTCGAGGACCGCCAGAAACAGCTACCTGAATCTCGCTGGCCTGGCCGTGCCGCTGGTGATCGGAGTGATGCTCGTGCCAGTCACCATGCGTGGGCTCGGCATCGCGCGCTTCGGGCTGCTCAGCATCGCCCTTACGGTGCTCGAATACTCGACGCTATTTGCGCTCGGGCTGGGACCAGCGACCACCAGGCATGTCGCGGAGTCGATCGCAAAGAACGACGACAGCACTTCGGACCTCGTCGTCATGTCGATCATCGGGCACATCGTTCTCGGCGCAATAGGCTGCTGCGTGATAGTGCTGCTGGCTCCCTTCCTGGCGAACGTGGTGTTCGACGTCCCGCAAAGCCTGCGCGTCGAAGCCGTGGCAGTGTTCAGGCTGATCGGGCTGATGGTGCCGACAACGCTGCTCCTGCTCAGTCTTTTCGGCGCTCTGGAGGGGGCGGGCAGGTTCGGACTGGTGAACCTTCTTCGTGTTCCCATCAGCGCCTTGTCGTTCATCATCCCCGCGTTTGCGGTGACGAGAGGCGTTGGCCTGCCGGCGATTCTTTCGTTTCTGGTAGTCCTGCGGCTGGTCGTTTGTCTGGTGCTTGCTCTGATCGTCGGCGCGACGCTGCCGGGGTATCGGTGGCGGTGGCCACGGGATTGGCGGCGCATCAGACCGCTTGTCACGTTCGGTGCATGGCTGTCAGTGTCCAACGTCGTGAGCCCCACGCTGGTCTATGCGGATCGGTTCATTCTCGGTGCAGTGCGGGGACTGTCCGCGGTCGGGCTCTACTCGGCGCCATTCGATGCAGTGATGCGGCTGTTGATGATTCCAGGAAGCCTCGCGCGAGCAATGTTCCCGTCGGTCAGCGCGCTCCAGAGCACCGCACAGCGCACAACGCTGCAGCCGCTTTTCCGCCGAGCAGTCACCATGGTCTTTCTTCTGATGGCCGGTCCCGTCGCGCTGTTGGCGTTGTTCGCTCCACAGCTGCTGGAGATGTGGCTTGGCCCACAGGTCGCGGCTGCAATGACAACTCCGACACGTATCCTGGCACTCGGTCTATTGTTCAACGCCGCCGCGTTCGTGCCGTCCACCTTTCTTTCCGCACTCGGTCGTCCCGACATCAGTGCAAAGTTTCATTTGCTCGAGCTGGCGATACACCTGCCGCTTACGTGGTGGCTCGTGTCGAGGTACGGAATTGTGGGAGCGGCAACTGCATGGAGTGCGCGGGTGATGTTCGATTCGGCGCTGCTATTCTGGGCGTCGCGGCAGGCCTTGCAGACCGCGTCGCTGCCGCGTTTCGAGGACAGCGCCGTCGTGGTGGGTGCTACCTGACGCCGGAGCGAATACTCTTCGCGGACGTGGGCGATGCCGAGCGCTTCAGCAGAGTGCTGACTGTCGGATAGGCAGCGACGATCGCCTGCATCAATACGCGAGAGACGACCCGTTGCGGCCGCGCCCCGGATTTCCGCAGAGCCCTGAGCCGGGCGAACCACGGCTGATCCTCGCTGAACGCATTGCAGTAATGCTCGACTCGCTTCAAACGTGCAGCGTCGGCAACACCCAGAGAACGCATCCGGTCGCGCAGGCTGACCGCCTGCTCGACGCCAATGCCGAACTCCCGAAAGGAACTTGCGGTATACGCCAGCGGGTGGCGCACCAGTGTGCCGAGAAAGGCATGGCGCGATCCCGCTCCGATGACGTTGGATGCGTGCTGTCGGTACCTCACCGTCGCAGCAGGTGTACAGCGAATCGTTCCCCAGCCCGCGGCGCACAGCGCCACCCACCAGTCGTGCAGGCAGCCTGCCGGCAGCGGCAGCGCCGCTTCGAGCAGTGGCCGGTTGAGTGCGACGGTGCATCCCGCGATCGCATTGTGAATGAGAAGTGTGCGGAGCGGATCTTTCGTGCTGTACGACATTCTCTGGAACGCGCTGAACGATGGGTGAAGCGGACGAAGATCGCCGTCCACCACTTCGAGGTCGCTGTGAACGAGGGCCGGAGTTTCTCCGCCGCCTGATCGAGCGGTCTCTCTGAGGAGATTCAGCTGCTGCTCCATCTTGGTGGGCAGCCACACATCGTCCTGATCTGAAATGAAGACATAGTCAGCACCTCTGTCGCAGGCATGGGAGAGAAGTTTGCCGAAGCTCGCCCACGGGCCGAGATTGCCGTGCGCATCGTCCATGAGCGAGATGCGCGGATCACGCGCGATCAGGCCCTTGACTACGTTCACCGTGTCATCGCGTGAACCGTCGTCGCGTACCACGAGGTTCCAGCCGGTGAGCGATTGACCTCGAATGCTCTCGATCTGCTCCGCGATGTAGCGTCCGCCATTGTACGCGGAGAGGACGACTGTCACCTGGCCCGACCCGACGGCGTCACTCACCGGCAGCGGGCGCTGGCAGGGTTTCCTTAAGCGCCTGGACGGCGCAGTCGCTCAGGTGCTTCTTCGATCCGCACTGGCGCGTCGTGTAGTCTCGCCCGCCCCGCACCGAGTTCATTTGGAGCAACAACTCGGCGACGCGAGAACGTCGACTTCAGCTCCGACCATGCCGCCGGATTACGAGAGCGCCAGTCTTCCATCACCGCAGCGCTGCCGGCGAGCAACAGTCCAAATGCGACGCCGAAAAGAGCGGTGGAAAACAACATCACGCCGTAACGGGGCCACTGCGCCTTCCGCGGCGCGACAGCCGAATCGATGATGGTGATCAGCGCGGCGTCGTTTATCTCGTCGATTCGCGCTACCTCCAGCTGCCGGTCGAGGTTCACGTAAAGATCCGCAGCGAGCTCTCCGTCCCGCCGCATGCGCTGCTCTTCGAATTTAAGGCTGGGCGCGCTGATGAAGCCGCGGTTCTGCTCATAGAAAAATCTTTGACGCTCTTCCGCCTCCCTGAGTGCGGCGCGAGCACTGTCATGCCGCATCTGCAGAAACTCCCGCTTCGACTTCGCCCGCGACACGCGGGTCTCCCTGTTGAACGAGCTGACGAGAGCGATCAACCGGTTTGCGATCTGCGCGCTCAGCTCCGGCCACTCTGCGTCCACCGAAAACCACACGAGATTCGTCCTCGGATCCATTCCCGCACTGATCGACTTCGATATTAACTTGACGGCAATCTCGAGCTGGGTACGGGCGTCCGTCTCCTTAATGCGAAGGATGGACAGCAGTGTCGCGCTGTCGCGAGACTGTTCCGTTCGGGGATCGGGAAACTTCGAATGAAGCAGGCGAGTCTGCAGCTCGCGTGTGCCGAGGAGGCCAACGTAGAAGTTCGGCGACTCCGAGGGATCGCCTCCTACGCTTCCGCCAAGTTGGGAGATCAAACCGCCAAGCCCTGCCGAACCACTCGTTGCGGCCTGCAGCTTCGAGGTGCTGGAGCTGTTGGCGACAAACGATGCATTGCTGCGATAGACCGGCGGGATGATCAGCGTCGAGGCAAGGCCGAGGACTACCGTGGCGATCGCCGTTGCTGCGACCAGTCTCCATCGCGCAAGAGCGCTGGACAGCCACCTCGTGAAGGTGAGGTCACCCACAGCCGGCTGCTCGGCGTCTTGCTGCACTCGCCTCTATCTGCGCAAAGCGATGGCGATTGCAACGAAGCTCGCCGCAACTTGCGCGATCGAGCCGATTGTCGCGATGAAATCCGTGCGCCGCTCGTTCGCGTCCCGCTCTGGAACGAAGACAGTGCTGCCGGGACGCGGGTTCGGATTGCTCTTGAAGATGAACTTGCCCGACGTCGCTTCGACCTTTCCATTCGGTTGCGTGACGTATGCATACCGAAGATCACCGCGGCGCGTAATTCCGCCCGCCGCCCGCACGTAGTACTCGAGGTTCTTGCCCGGCACGTAAGTCACCGCCACAGGAGAGTTCACTGCGCCCTTAACGTTCACGACGGCGTTGAAACGCGGAATGAAGATCGAGTCGCCATTCTGAAGCTGAAGGTTGTCGCGCGACGAGGCGCTGCGCAGAACGTCCGGCAGCGCGATGCCGATGCGGCCTACCTTGTCGTTCGTTCGAAAGAACGTGACACCATCGGCATACGCCTCCGGAGTCAAACCGCCGGCTCGCCGGATAAGGTCGGATACTTTTTCCGTCTTGGTGCGTAGCGAATACTTTCCGGGGTATCGCACCTCACCGGCGATTACCGCTTCGCGCTGGAGTTCCCAGTTCGGCTGGCGAAGGATCAGGACGTTGTCGTACGGCTGAAGCTTCACTTCCGGCATCGCTCCAGCCGGCGCCGGCAGACCGGGAGGCCCGAAATATTTTCCATCGGGCCCGCGCTCGAAGATGTAGCTCGAGTCGAGGGGAACCCTGAATGTCGTCGCTGTGCTTCCGCCCCTCCGGTCTTCGGGAAGCCGGGCGATCTCCGCCTCGCGCAGATCCGCACTTTGCTCCAGGCCGCCAGCCAGCAGTACCAGGTCGCGAACGGTCATTCCCTCGTTGAACCGAACCTGCCCGCTGTTCCGAACGGCGCCCGTCACCGCCACATAACGCGTCGGCCGGAATTCCGTCACGGAGAAAATCCTGATCTGATCGTCTTCCCTGAGCGCGAAATCTCCAATCACACGGCCGGTAGTGTCCGCGAGTATCGCGTGCAGCTGCACGCGAGTCGAATCAGGATTTAGCCGCGAAATGAGCACCTGCCCCAGGTATGAATCAGGCTTGAGTCCGCCTGCCTCTCGCAACGCCTGCGATACGGTCATTCCCGGAGAGATACCCAGCGTTCCGGGCTGCCAGACATTGCCTTCGACCGTGATGCGGTTGCGGAGGCGCTCTGTGACGGGAAACACTCGCACCACATCGCCGGCCAGCAGCGGAACGTTCGATGGGCTGTTGGCGGCGAGGCTCACCGGCGAAATGTCGAGCGTGACTCTGTCGCGCCCGCCCTGACCGCGCTGGTCCGGCGACTGTGTGCGCTCGATCTGCACGCGCCGGCGCGACGCGTTCGGAGTGAAGCCGCCCGCATACCGGATAGCGTCGGAGAGCGATTCACCCGCGGTTATCTCATACGTCGCAGGTCGCGTCACTTCACCGACGATTCTCACGTGCGGCGCATGTATTGGAACGAACACGACGTCGCCGTTGAGCAGTCTCACGTCGTGCGACGCGTCGCCGTCAACGAGATAGTCGTACACATCCAGCACATCGATGGTGCGTCCACCGCGCTTGATCTGGATGTTGCGCAGCGAGCCGTTGTCTGTCGGTCCGCGTGCCGCGTACAGTGCGCTGAGTGCTGTTGCCGCGCTGGAAATCCTGTAGCTCCCCGGATTGAGCACGTCACCGAGCACGAATACCTGATTGGTGCGAAGGCGGACCGGACTGACGGAGAAGCGGGTCGTAGCCCCCGGCCCGCGCCTGACACCGGAATACACGCGGCCGAGCCTTGAGTAAAGAATATTCTCGAGCTCTCCCAGCGTCAGATTGTTGACGAATATCTGTCCCGCCTGGGGAACGACGACGAAACCCTCCCTCGTGACGTCGAGCTGATACGCCGCGGATACATCGCCGGTAAGAATGAGGGAGATCCTGTCACCAGGTCCAAGGCGGTAGGTCGCATCCACCGGACCGCCAAGATTCGGATCGAACAGTGTGTTTTCCCGGCGAAAGATGTTCAACCCGAAAATGGTGTATCCGCTGTCGGAGCGGATGCGTGCGCGCAGGCTGTCTCCGGAGCTCATCTGTGCCAGTCTCGACTGGCACACCCTCCGAAATGCCCGCCTGTTGGCTATCGCCCGCGCTCTGCCGATTCGAATGGTGTCAGCTGCTACCAGCGTCGTGTCGTCGGTCAAGGCGTCGACGCTGCAGCGGAGCGAGGTTACGTCAACCGTGTCGGCAATACCCAGAGCGCTGATCGCACCGAATACGTCATCCTGCGGAGCACCGGGCGGCAGGGGCACAGTGGGGTCGTCGGTGGGAGACTGGGTTCCGCTCGGGCCGGAGAGATACGCATCGAGAAGGTTCTCGGGATAGCCCTCCGCACGAAGGCGCGCCCTCACCTGTTCTGGCGTCAAACCGCTCGAGAGAATGCGCGAGCGCAGCTGCTGCAGCAGGGCTGGGTTGGACTCGATCATCTGCTGCGCCTGCGTCGGCGTCTGCCCAGAGAGGGAGAGCGGCGCGATAACGAGAACCGCGGCGACCGCGATGGACCGCACCTTTATTGAGTGCATCGAATTAACGGGAATTGAAGTAGAAATCCCGCCAGTGAGCGAGATAGGTTTGGCATGGTCGCGCAGGGACTCGAACCCCAGACCTCTGCTGTGTGAAAGCAGCGCTCTAACCAGCTGAGCTACGCGACCCAACGGCGTGGCACAAGTGACTCGACCGCGCTCAATGTCGTGCAGACAGCCCGAATCGAAGCCAATCCCAAAAATAACGGCGAGGCGGAAACGTCGTAAGGCGCGCTGGCCATGCAGTCACCGGGATGAAGTCCTGGCTCGGCAAAGTACTTCGCGAAGTTCGAACAGGGAAGCGGTCGAGGCTGCCGTAACGTAAGCGATGAAAGTGCTATGGAATCTGCGATAGCTCTGATCGAGAGGGCGACGATTTGTAATGTCAACCACGTTTCTCCTCGATGGGCCCTGCAGGGCTCGAACCTGCGACCGTCGGATTATGAGTCCGCTGCTCTGACCAACTGAGCTAAGGGCCCGTGGTGCAGACGCAATGTAGCTGTGGCTCATACCCTCTGGAAAGCGGCGCCATGCGTTGCCGGGCATTGCAGCGGTTACTCGAAAGTGATCAGCCAGCGCGGCACCCAGATTACCTTAGCCCGGCCTTCGAAGATTGTCTTATCATACCCTTCGCGGTGACCGCGACTCGTGTTCTGATTGATGCCGGCGTCGCCCGTCACCTGGAAATCCCTTCCCAGCATCGCCGCCCCTGTGATTCCCACCCTGTTCGTCGTCCACACGGTGCCACTGAGAAAACCGGGAGTTCGATCCAGCACGGAGCTCAACGGGTAAGGTTTTCGGTAATCCCCTTCGCCCTGCCGTCGCCGCGCGACGTATACGCGCACCGGCGTGCGTGGAATCAGCGCAACGTCCACACCCAGGCGAAGCTCGTCGTAATCACTGAAGCCGCGCCCGAGTCCGACGAAGTAGATGGCGTAGCGCTCGCCGACGTTGGGAGTGTGATACGCCAGGTTGGATACTTTCGTATACGATGCAAAGAATCGCTGTGCACCCGGCGTCGGAACGCCTTCTGCCGTGAACGTGAATCCATAGGACGAAGGCTCGTTACACACCGTGTCGCATTCGTCGATCTGGATGTCATCGAGCAGAACGTGTCCGGCGAAGGTTCCGAATCGTGAGCGGTACGCCAGCTCCCCGCCAAAGTTGAGATTGCCATCGGTGCGCTCGTTTCTCCAGCTCAGTCCATAGACGTTCAGCGGATTCACCAGCGAGAACTCGAGACCGCGGCCGACTCCTGAATAAACGAACGCCTCGCTCAGCGCCCCTTCGAAGCGACCGCGACGGACGGCGAGACGGTGGACGGAGAAGTAGCGCGACAGCTCCAGCCCTGGTGCGAGCGTATAGTTGTCCAATCTCGCGATGACGGTGGAGATGTTGATCCGCCTCGTGCCAGCCCGCGCGAACAGGTGATCGTAGGTGTAAGCATCGTCGCCCAGCTGAAGTCCCGACAACGAAGTTGGTCCCCACGACCGGGCGACGCGGCCGAAAGCCACTTCGGCGTATTTCCATACTCCGCGGACGTATCCGTCTTCGCTCCGTCCCGCGATGCTCCTGTCCTTTTTGCCGGGAAATTCAGGATCGGTGTTCAGGCGGTTGTCGAGCAGCGCGCGAACGGACCCCGCGATGTGGCCCGCGCCAAACACGAAGTAGCCCGCCATCGCAGGCTCGAAATCGCGGCCCGAGTCACCGATTATCAGCTCACGGCGGGCCGACGACTGGGCCGTTCCGTAAATGTCGAAGGTTGCCTTGGCCCGGAAGGGTAGTCCGGCGGCCCCCTCACCGGGCTTGCGTAGCTCGTAGCGCGTCAGTGTCTGCCGGAGTGCGCCGATGTAACTGTCGATTACCCTTTCGCCGCGGGGTACCGCAATGCTGTCCAGCGCGGCACGAACGTCGCCAACCGCGTACGGTCGGGACAGCGTGGACAGTCCGCCAAGCATACCTCGCGACATGAGCGCTTCGACGTATGCATAAGCGATGTCGTCGTTCGGAAGATAGGGAGTTGCCTGTGCACCGCCGGCATTCGGTGCGAGGATCGCCAGCAACAGCGTCAACCGCAGCATGCAGCGTAGTCGGTGGCTCATCCTTGATGCTGAAGCGGATGTCGCGCGGTGGCGGACGTCACCGATACCACTTGATCCCTTCGAAATCCGGTGACAACTGAAGCGCTGGCGACGGCAGGTGGATATAGCCCAGCTGCCGCTTGATGGTTTTCCAGACGCGATTCTCGCCCGGCAGCTTCTCGGCGTCGAAGTCTACCGTGAGGAGGATGCGGCGCTTCGCTCGCAGGCTGGCCCCGGTTCGCGGATCGATCCAGTCAGTAATGGAGTGACCCGCAGACACCCGGAGGAACGAAGGCCAGTACGTTTTCGCCGCGGGTGGCAACAAGGCTTCCACATCCGCGGACAGCCAGTATGTCTGGCCCGAATAGTCGAGTGACGGGCGGAGCTCGCCCGGGATGTTGTCGGCGTTCCTCATCGCTGCCGTCCTCGAATAGGAGATCGTCGGCTTGATCGCGCGAGTTTCGGGACGTACCGCGTGCAGCACGGCGATGCCCGTGCCAACGCTGTTCGCGAGCAGGTCGGGGTAGGAGAACCCGTACTTCTCGTACATCCCATCCCAGATCTCGATCTGTAGCTGGAACGCCGCTGCGTATGCGGCGCTCCACGCTGTCGCGTGCCCTCGCGAGATACAGGCGCCGCGAAGCAGCGCATCGCCGAACCGTGCCAGATGATATCCGCCGAACAGGTGGCCCATCTTGTCCTGATCGCGGAAGTTCTCATCCCAATCGGAGCGGAAGAAAAAACCGTCGGAGCGCTCGCCCGACCACCACGCGCGTTTGAAGTAGCTGTAAAGCGCCGCGTTGCCGCCGACGAACACAGCGCCCACGGCCACGCGTCGCAATGCGACTCCGCCGGCGTCAGCACCGCAGGTCAGTGTCGCAGGTGTAGAGACGTCGGACGTCTCGTTCCAGGCAATCGGTGCCGGCTCGATACCCGCCCGCGTTGGGGCGAGATGCGCGGCGCTGGCCGCTCCCGAATCAGGGACGGCAGGCACGGAGTCGAGCGGAGTTTGCGCGCTGACCCACGCAGGAGAACCAGCAACGGCCGCGAAGATCGCACAGCAAGCCAACGCGAGCGCAAGCTTTCGGTTCGCTTGCTTCACCCGAGCTCCGCCTTGGCGGTCTCTGCGGTCTCTGCCGTCTCTGCGGCCTCCGCCTGGCCCCTGCCGGAGGCAAGCGCGAAATCGTCGAATGCCTCAATCACTTCCGCCCCCGTCACCGTCGCCGCGCCGAGCTTCGCCACTTCAACACCCGCCGCGAAGTTGGCGACGACTGCTGCTTCAGCCGGTGTGCCGCCGGCCGCCAGCATCGCGGCGAGATAAGCGGTCACTGTGTCACCAGCACCCACAACGTCATACACCTCACGGGCTGTTGTTGGGATGCGGCCGATCTCACCATCCGCCGACAACAGGGCCATTCCCTTTTCGCCGAGTGTCAGGAGCAGATGCTCGACGCCAAGTCGATCGAATGTCGCTGGAAGCGCCTCGGGGTGATCGATGTCCACCGAGGCGCCGAGCGCCGACTCCAGCTCGCGACGGTTCGGCTTGAAGATCGTTGCACCGCGGTAGCTGAAAAAATTCCTGTATTTGGGATCCACGACGATGGGCACGCCGCGCTGCCGCGCCCACGCGATGGCGTTGCGGATCACGTCAGGAACCAGCACGCCCTTGTTGTAATCCTGGAGCACCAGCGCATCGGCTTCGTCGATCGCCGTGCGCATCGCATCGAGCAGGCGCTTCGTTTCATCGCCGGCCAGATCGGCGTCATCCTCTTCGTCGTAACGCACCAGCTGCTGGCTGCGCGCCACGACTCGCGTTTTGGTAGTCGTGGGCCTGTTCACCGATACCAGCGCGCGCGTTTCGGTCCCGGATTGTCTCAGCATCTCTCGCACAGTCGCGCCGGCGACATCATTCCCGACGGCGCAGACTATTTCGCAGTGCGCTCCGATCGTCACGATGTTGTTGGCGACATTGCCGGCGCCGCCAAGTCCCAGCTTGCGTTCCCGAACTCGCACTACCGGCACGGGCGCCTCAGGCGACATTCGGTCGACATCGCCGCGAAGGTAGACATCCAGCATTGCGTCACCGACCACCGCGACCCGCTTGCCTTCGGCCGCATTCAGAAGAGTCGCGAGGCGGTCGCGTGAAATGCGTTCGATCATGTGATCGCAAGCTAAGTAGGCGCAACATGCCGGGCAAACCGGGCGGGACGCTCGCGTCCGTTTTACATTTCTGGCTCGCGATTCCCGGTCGAGGCGAGGCAAGCTGCCATTGCCCCGTTTCCTTCCAACGAGAACATCGATTTGCTCGAACGCTTCAACAATGCCGCGAAGCGAAAGATACGCTCATTGCAGGATTTCTTCGTCCTCGGCGGAAAGGCGATAGGCTTCTCCTTCTCCCGTCCGTTCTACGGAGGAGACCTGGTGCAGCAGATGGAGGCGATTGGAGTACAATCGCTGAGCATCGTTCTTCTTACGGGATTCTTCACCGGCATGGTGCTCGCGCTGCAGGCATCGGTGCAGCTCAAGACGTTCGGTGCCACGATCTACATCGGCCGCCTCGTTGCCGGCTCCATGATTCGTGAGCTCGGACCGGTGCTCGCGGGCCTGATGGTAGCGGGACGCGTGGGCTCCGGTATCGCGGCCCAGCTCGGCTCGATGCGCGTCACCGAGCAGATAGATGCTCTGAATACACTCGGCACTGATCCGATCAGAAAGCTTGTGACGCCGCGTGTGCTCGCGTCGCTGGTGATGCTGCCGACCCTCACCGTCATCAATGACTTCGCTGGAATTCTTGGAGGTAGTGTCATTGCCGCCGCGTACGTCGGCATCCCGACCAACCTCTACTGGCGGACAGTGTGGGAGCAGATGGCGTCGGGCGGTTTTCTTTTCCGGTACATCCCCAACGACTTCGTGCACGGCCTCGTCAAGCCGTTCATCTTCGGTGGAATCATCTCGCTCGTGGCGTGTCATTTCGGACTCAAGACGAGCGGCGGAACCGAGGGCGTTGGTGTCGCTACCACTCGCACCGTTGTGACGGCGAGCATATTGATTCTTGTGACCGATTATTTCATCACGCAGGTGCTGCTGGCGGTCCTCGGCGCATGAGCGATACTCAGGACGAGCGTCGCCGCCCCCTGCCCGAGGGTCAGCCGACAACCCGGATCGGCATACCGGTAAGACGGACGTCGGACGGCGAACGCGTGAGGGACGCCATTCGGAGCGAGCTGGAGATCGACGACGAGGCGATGGTCGCAGCGGAAACGCGGGAGTTCCGCGCCGGTGACCGGAAGCTGGAGAAAGTCATTGCTCTCGAAGGAGTTTCTCTGGCGTTCGACGAGCCGGTTCTACAGGATGTTTCGTTCGCTGCTCTTCCGGGTGAGACAATCGTCGTCGCCGGCGAATCCGGCACGGGCAAATCCACGATTCTCAAGCTGCTGCTTCGCCTCCTCGTTCCCGAAAAAGGCGAAGTATTCATCGATGGCGTGGAGATTACGCAGCTCAACTTCACCGACGCGCTGAAAGTGCGGCAGAAGATGGGGATGGTGTTTCAGGGAGCGGCGCTGTTCGATTCGATGACTGTGTTCGAGAACATCGCATACCCGCTTCGCGAGCATACCGTCATGGGCGAATCCGACATCGAGGGGCGCGTGCGCGAAAAACTCGACTTCGTCGATCTCGATCCCGACCGCGTGATGGAGATGCTGCCGTCCGAGCTCTCCGGAGGAATGCGAAAGCGCGTCGGCATCGCCCGCGGTATGGCGAACAATCCGCAGATCATGCTTTACGACGAGCCGACGTCGGGACTCGATCCGCTCACCACGGCGACGATCACGCATCTCATCATCAAGCTTCAGAGGGAGCTGGGAGTGACGAGCGTCGTCGTAACGCACGATATTAGGTCGGCTTTCCGAATGGCGAGCAAAATTGCGGTGCTGGCTGATCGCAGAGTGTGTTTCTTTGGAACACCCGAAGAGATGTCGGGCAGCGATGACAAATATCTGCGCGATTTCCTCGGCGGATTCTGACATGAACCCAACCAGTGGATTAACCCGGTGAAGCGCTCAACCTTCATTACATGGGACCAGCTCAAGGTAGGCGCGATGATTCTCGTCGCGCTGGTGGTGATGGCGGTCGCCGTGCTGAAGCTGGATCAGGCCGCGAATCTCTTCGCCAAGCGTTATACCCTGAGCACGTACGTGCCGAACACCGCGGGTTTGCGCGTTGGCGGACAAGTCACTGTTGCGGGACAGCTGGCAGGCACGGTGCAGTCGGTGGAGTTCCTGCCGGTGGACAGGGACACGACGCGCAATCTCAAGATCACCGTGGAGATCAACCGGTCGCTCCAGGGCCAGGTGCGACGCGACTCGCGCGCTTCCCTGAAAACGCTGGGGCTGCTCGGCGACAAGGTTTTCGATATCACACCTGGGACGCCGGGCTACGCGGCGCTAAAAGAGGGAGACACGATCACCCTGGCCGCCGCGCTCGATTATGAAGCGGTTTTGATCCAGGCGTCAGGAGCTCTCGATCAGGTGGTTACGCTCACCGGAAGCCTTCAGAAAGTCGCGGACAACGTGACCGCAGGTCAGGGCACGCTGGGCCAGCTTCTCACCAACCGCTCGCTGCACGACCAGATCAACTCGACCCTCGGCAGCACGAACGCGTTGATGGTGAGACTGCAGAATCCTGGCGGTACGGTAGGCAGACTGCTCAATGATCCCGCGCTGTACAACAATCTCAACCGGGTGCTGAACTCCGCCGATACGCTGGTGGGCAGCCTCGGTGCGACCGTCGGATCGTCCAACGGTACAGTCGGCAAACTCCTTCGCGATGACCAGCTCTACATGCGCCTGCTGTCCGCCGTTTCGGGCGTCGACACACTCGTGACCTCGATGGCTCGAGGGCAGGGAACTGTCAGCAAGCTTTTCACCGACGACCAGATGTATGCTGAGCTTCTCAAGGCGGTCAGTGCGCTCAATACCGTTCTCGTCGACGTGCGGCGTGACCCGAGGCGGTACACAAAAGGACTGATCAAGGTATTTTAAGGATGTAATGGAATCATACGATCTCGACGTCGTCGTCACGCGTGGAAACGGCGTAGAATCGTATCATCGCGTGCATGCCGCCGTTGTCAGCGCGGAAGACTCGCTCCTCGGCGGCGCCGGCGACCCGCGCATGTTTACGTACTGGCGGTCGTGCGCCAAGCCGTTTCAGATAATGCCTCTGGTCGAATCGGGAGGCTTCGAGGCATTCGGCTGGGGCGCTGAAGAGCTCGCGCTTTCGTGTGCGTCTCACGGCGGCGAGCCCGAGCATGTCGCGATCGTCGAGTCAATGCTCAGCACTCTGGGACTCGAAGAAGGCGATCTGGCTTGCGGACCGCAGGACCCTCTTTCGCCCCGGGGATCCAAGATCGCGCGCGAGTCCGGCATCCGCATCAAGCGGACTCACAACAACTGCTCGGGCAAACACACTGCAATGCTGGCGTACGCTCACCACCGCGGGTGGCCGATCAAGGGGTACGAGCAGATCGACCACCCTGTGCAGCAGGCGATGTTGAACCAGGTCGCCCTGTGGGCGGACGTGCCTCCGTCAGAAATCGATGTCGCGGTAGACGGCTGTGGTGCGTCGGTGTTCGGCCTTCCGCTCGATCGCATGGCACGCGCCTATGCGCGGCTTGGGTGCGCGGCCCGACGCGGCGAAGAAATTCCAGCGCGCGTCGTCAGCGCGATGATCGAGAACCCGTTTCTCGTCGGGGGGACGGACCGCTTCGATTCCGTACTAATCGAAGAGACGGACGGGCGCGTTCTCTCGAAGGTCGGCGCCGAAGGCGTTCACTCGGCGGTGATACTCGATTCCGCGATTGGTGTCACCGTAAAAGTCGAGGACGGAAACCCGCGCGCCCAGTACCCGGCGTTGCTGAGACTGCTGCAAAACCTCGATGCGCTTCCCGATCCGCTGCCACCCCGGCTGGCGGAGATAATGCGCCGGCCGGTGAAGAATTCGCGCGGCGATGTAGTCGGAGAAACGGTCCCTCGCGCGGGCACGGCCCGACCCGCGATGTCAGTCGAAGTCGCGGCCATCTGACTCCACGCGCGACAGTATGATGGCGTTGCATTCCCCCGGCAGTGGCACACTTGATTCGGAGACGACGGCCCTGGTTCGGGTGGCGGCAGCGATCGCTGGCGCGAACGAGCAGACAACGCGAACCGTTATGGCCGAGGCGGTGGGTTCTGTCCCCGGGGCGTATGTGGAGGAGGTCATCCTTCAGTCGTACCTGTTTGCGGGCTTTCCTCGTGCTCTCAATGCGGCGCGCGCATGGCGGTCGATATCCGGCACGCAGGCACCGCTCACCGACAGCGACTCTTCCATAGAGAACGCGCCGCGCTGGCAAGCCGAGGGGGAGGCAACATGTGCAGTCGTGTACGGGGAGTCGTATGACATGCTGAGGGAGAACATCCGGAATCTCCATCCTGCGCTCGACGCGTGGATGATCGCGGATGGCTACGGAAAAGTGCTGTCACGCCCCGCGTTGGACCTCAGGCGCCGCGAGCTTTGCATTGTCGCCGCGTGCGCCGCGAGCGGACAGCAGCGCCAGCTCCATTCGCACCTGCACGGCGCACTCAACGCCGGCTCGACTGCGGATGAGGTAGCCGGCGTTTTGTACGCAATCGGTGACTTGGTAGGTGACGCCGACGCGCAGCGCTACGACGCCTTGTTGTCGCGCGTTTCGACGTCGAGAGGAATCGCGGGGATAGCTGCGAACGGATTGGCGGGCGATAGCGCTGACGCAGTTCGCGAGGCCTGAGCGATGTTCGTGGATCGGGTCGTTGTGAAGGTCGAAGCGGGCGCTGGCGGATCAGGGTGCACTTCGTTCCGCCGCGAGCATCGCGTTCCCCTCGGCGGTCCGGATGGAGGGGATGGCGGCCGCGGGGGCGATGTGATCATCCGCGGCGACAGCAATCTGGCCACGTTGCTCGACTATACGTATCGTGACCGATGGGTTGCCGAACGCGGCGAGCATGGAATGGGCTCCAACAAAACAGGACATTCAGGCGCGGATGTCGTATTGCCCGTTCCCCCCGGAACCATTGTGCGCGATCTTGATACCGGCGAGATCATCGCGGAGATACTCGAGGATGGTCAGCGTGAGGTCGTAGCGCGCGGCGGAAGAGGCGGGAAAGGGAACTCATTCTTCGCGACGGCCACGCACCAGTCGCCGCGCGAGTGGCAGCCCGGAGAGGAAGGCCACGCGCTGTCCCTCGAGCTGGAGCTCAAGCTCATCGCCGATGTCGGGCTGGTGGGCCAGCCCAATGCCGGCAAGTCGACGCTTTTGTCCGTGATCTCCGCTGCCCGGCCCAAGATCGCGGACTACCCGTTCACCACGCTCGCACCCAATCTCGGGGTGGTTCAGATGTCGGATCACCGCACGTTCGTGGTGGCGGACATCCCCGGCATCATCGAGGGCGCGCACGAAGGCAAGGGCCTCGGCCTTCAATTCCTTCGCCATATCGAGCGCACTCGCCTGCTCGCGTTCCTGATTCCGATAGACGCGATGGATTGGCAGGCGGAGTACGACCAGCTCAGGCATGAGCTCGCGGAGCATTCCGCCGAGTTGGCCAATCGGCCTCACTGCGTCGTTTTCACAAAGATGGATCTCTTCGGCGAAGACTATCTCCCGCCCATCGAAACCCAGGGAGCGTTTGCGATGTTCGCCGTCAGCGCGGCAGGCCGCAGCGGGCTCGACGCTCTGCTCTCGTCTTGGTGGAGTGAGCTGCTCAGGATGAAGCATCACGTCAGCTCCGAAGCTGCAAGCACAACCGTGGCTTTGCCTTAGGGCAATACACTTGACGCTGGTTTTGCCTTCTACCGGCGAGCCGCCGGATGGCGTCGGTGCTGTGACCCACGGGTCGGAAGAGCGGATGGGAATTCGACTCGGTCTGAACATTGTCAAGACCCGCATCGATGAAGCGGCGTATCCTGAGAGTCTTCTCGACCTTCGCGATCCTCCCGAACAACTCTATTCGATCGGCGCGCTGGGCATGCTGCCTGGGCCGTGCGTTGCTATCGTCGGTACGCGGGACGCCACGGGTTACGGCATGCGAATGGCTCGCTCGATCGCCAGGGCCTTTGCGAATTCGGGAGTCACCGTTGTGAGCGGGATGGCGAGAGGAATTGACGCTGCGGCGCACTACGCGGTCCTCGATGCCGGAGGCCGGACGATCGCCGTGCTCGGTACCGGTGTGGACATCGCCTACCCCGCCGGTCACCGCGAGCTTCATCGGACGATCGGACAGCGCGGGCTTCTGCTGTCGGAGAACGCGCCCGGAGCAGCCGCTTTTCGCGGTGCGTTTCCCAAGCGGAATCGAATCATCGGCGCGCTGGCAAGTGTGACGATCGTGGTCGAGGCCGGCGTGAAGAGCGGCGCCATCAACACCGCGAATCAGGCAATGGATATCGGCCGAACCGTCGCGGCGGTACCGGGGCCCGTCGATTCTCCGCAGAGCATGGGGACGAACCAGCTCCTTCGGGACGGTGCGTCAATGATCTCGTGCATAGCCGACGCGCTTGCGCTTGCAGGAGTCTCCACCGCGGCGCCGCCTCCGCCTTTGCACCTGTCCGAAAGAGATGCGAGCGTCTGGAAAGCAATTGGCGGCGCGGCGGTGAACGTAAATGCGCTGGCAGTGAGCTCGGGTCTCGACGCACGCGATTGCCTGGCGGCGATTACGTCGCTCGAGCTCGCCGGGTTGGTCGAATGTCTCGTTACGGGGGAAGTGAGACGAAGATAGTGCGTTGTCGAATCCGGTATATTGAGATGTGATAGCCCGGCATCTCTATGTCCACGTACCGTTCTGCGCGAGGCGTTGCGCCTACTGCGATTTTTCCATCGCGGTGCGTCGGGTGGTTCCCGTTGATGCGTACCTAGCCGCCCTTCGGACAGAAGTGCGTCTCCGCGTCGGGCACAACACCGATACTCCGGCCGCGCACACCGGGGCGCGCTTCGAGTCGTCAGAACTCGACACCCTCTACTTTGGCGGTGGCACACCCTCGATACTCGGAGGAGCCGGAGTCAGAGCCATGGTTTCGATCATACGGGAGCATTTCGCCATCGCGCCCGATGCTGAGATCACGCTCGAAGCAAACCCTGACGACGTTTCTCCCGCGGCAGCGATGGCCTGGGCGAGCGCCGGTGTGAACAGAGTCTCGCTCGGAGTGCAGACGTTCAACGATGCGACGCTTTCCTGGCTGCATCGTACACACTCGGCTGAGCAGGCGCGCCTTGCCGTCGCGACGCTTCGTGAGGCCGGAATAGAGAATGTTTCTCTCGATCTGATATTTGCGTTGCCGTCACAGCTGGAGCGCTCATTCTCCGACGATCTGGATGAAGCGCTGGCCCTCTACCCCGACCATATCTCTCTATACGGGCTCACCATCGAGGATTCCACGCCGTTGGCCCGCTGGACCGCGGATGACCGCTCGCGACCGCCTGTCGACGACGTCTATGCGGAGGAGTTCCTGCTCGCTCACGACCGTGCCACCGGCGCCGGACTCGAGCACTATGAGGTGTCGAATTTCGCCAGGCCCGGGCGCAGCTCCCGCCACAACTCCAGCTACTGGTCCGGCCAAGGGTATCTTGGCCTCGGCCCTTCCGCTCACTCGTTCGATGGCGCGCGCAGAACTTGGAACGTCGCACCCTACGCTGAATGGGTCTCGCGACTCAACGAGTCCTCGGACGTGACGCTGGACGGAGAAGATCTGTCAGACAGCAACAGAGCTGCGGAGCGAGTGTATCTCGGGTTGCGAACTTCGAACGGGTATCGTGCATCAGCCGCCGACGTCAGCACCGCCCGGGAATGGGCGGCGGCAGGATGGGCCGACATCGATGGCAGTGTCATTCGCCTCAGGCCTGAGGGGTGGCTGCGGCTCGATGCACTTTCCGCCGGGTTGACAGGATTTTGAATCGTTCACTACGTTGCGACGCATGTCTCTGCCGGAGCTGAACGAACGGGAGCGACGCGTGCTCGAGGCTGTCATACAGTCGTATGTGGAGACTGCACAGCCGGCCGGCTCTCAGGCGATCGCACGTCGTTTCGGGCTTGGAGTTTCCCCGGCGACCATCCGCAGCACTATGAGCGACCTCGAGGAGAAGGGGCTGCTCTATCACCCGCACACTTCGGCTGGCCGCGTTCCAACGGACGTCGCGTATCGGGTGTATGTCGATTCGCTCATTCCCGCTGGCTCGATCGCGCGTCGGGACAAGGCGAAGCTCACCGCGGAGATTGCTACCGGCGCGTCGGCGGTCGAGTCGATTCTCAGGCGCGCCGCACAGAGTCTCGGTGTCATCACCCAGGAGCTCGGAGTCGCGCTCGGCCCAAGGCTCGACGACAGCATTCTCGAATCGCTTCAGCTCGTGCGGCTATCGTCTGAACGGCTCCTCGTCGCACTGACCCTCACCGGAGGCGCGGTGAGGACGATCTTCGTCGAGTCGCGGGGCGATGTTGCGGATGTCGCATTGGTAGAGGTGACACGCACCCTCAACGAGCGCATCTCGGGTCTCACCATTCGCGAGATCAGGACTTCCGTTGCCGATCGTCTGCGCGACAGCGGCCCGACGCGCGATGCCGCCGAGCTTCTCAATGTCTTCATCGAGGAGGGAGAGCAGCTTTTCGACAACGCCGTGCGGGGAGAAGACAGCGTGATGCTGGGTCAGGCTTCACTGCTCGCCGAGCAGCCGGAGTTCGCCAACGTCGACAGTATGCGGAAGCTCGTGGCACTGACTGAGACTCGCGAGCATCTTGGTGACCTGCTGCGCCGGCGCAGTGACATGCCCGGCCTTACGATCACCATCGGCAACGAGCACAACGATCCGAGGCTCGAGAATTTCACCATTGTCACCGCGCAATACCGGCTGGGTGCGGTGACAGGTGTCATCGGAGTGATCGGGCCCACACGGATGCCCTACGACAAGGTGATCTCGCTCGTGACGCATACTTCGCAGCTCATCACCGATTTCCTGGAGTAGCATTACTCAGATGGCTGATTTCTACGAGACACTGGGCGTCGCGCGCGGCGCGTCGGATGAAGAAATAAAAAAGGCGTATCGCAGGCTGGCGATGACGAATCACCCCGATCGCAACAACGGTTCGCGCGAAGCCGAGGAGAAGTTCAAGCAGATCACGGAAGCGTACGATGTGCTGCGGGATCCCGACAAGCGCTCCATGTACGACAGGTATGGCGAAGCGGGCCTTCGCGGCGGGTCGGGCGGCTTTCACCACGTCGATCTTGCCGAGGCACTCAACATCTTCATGCGCGATCTCGGGGGGATGGCGGGCTTCGGGGACATGTTCAGCGGTCGTGCCGGCGGCGGGTCAGGGCCGAGGACCGGGTCCGACATTCGCATCACGATGCCGCTGCGACTCGCGGACGTCGAGACAGGAGTCGAGCGCCCGGTGACGGTGCGGCTGCTTGCCGTGTGTGACAAATGCGGCGGCAACGGCGCGGAGTCGGGAACCACTCCGGGCCGCTGCACCACCTGCGCCGGTGCAGGCGAGGTCCGCCGTGCGCAGAAGTCATTCTTTGGCCAGGTGATAAGTGTCTCGCCGTGTCCCACGTGTTCCGGTGAAGGAACGATCATCGCTTCGCCGTGCAGAAAGTGCAGGGGCGAGGGCCGCGTCAGACAGGAGGAAACTGTCAACGTCAAGGTTCCGCCTGGTGTTGCGACAGGGCAGTACATGACGATGCGCGGGGTTGGCAACGTCGGACCGCGCGGTGGTGGCAAGGGTGACATTCTCGTGGTCTTCGAGGTGGAGGAAGACTCTCGATTCGAGCGCGATGGTGAGGACCTGTACTGCGAGGTACTCGCCACCTACTCGCAGCTTGTCTTCGGCGCGGACGTGCAGGTGCCGACGGTGAGCAACAGCGTCACACTCCAGGTGCCGCCGCGCACAGAGAGCGGCCATGTCTTTCATTTGAGAGGGCGAGGCCTTCCGCGTGTGAATGCGTCCGGTGTAGGCGACCTCCACGTGCGCCTTCAGCTTTTCACCCCGGAAGATCTGGGGGCGGAAGAGGAGACGCTCATCAAGCGCCTCGGAGAACTGCAGACCGCTCCCGCGCAGCGCCGGACAAAGGGATTCTGGTCAAAGGTGAAGGAGTCGCTCGGAGCCTGATGCACCCTGACGCCCGTGGAGAAAGTCAACGGGCGTGGATATCCGTGCGGATCGAGCCGTCAGGCGAGCCGCAGCTCGTCACCGACGCATTGTTCGGGTTTGGCTCGCTCGGAATTCAGGAAGATGGAAGCGCGATCGTTTCGTGTTTTCCGCCAGGAACATCAGTCGAGGCGCTTCGCGCGGCGATCGTCAAGCAGGATCCGGCCGCAACTATGACATTCGGCGAAGCACCCGTTGCTGACTGGTCGAGCTGGAGAGCGCGAGTGTCCGCGCACAAGGTCGGCAACCTGACAATCGCTCCACCCTGGCTGGCGAGCGACCTGGAGCCGGAAACCACAGTCGTGATCGAGCCGGCGATGGCTTTCGGAACCGGGGAGCACGCGACGACGCGCGGCGTTGTCCGTTTGATGCAGCTCCTTGCGCCGATGCCGCAAACCGTCGCCGACCTGGGCTCCGGCAGCGCGGTACTCTCCATCGCTGCCGCCCGGCTCGGTGCGAGCCGCGTGGTCGCGATCGAGACTGATCCCGAGGCGATCGGCAATGCGGAGCAGAACGTCGACGCCAACGGAATGACAGGCAGAGTGCACGTCATACTCGGGGATGCGGCGACTTTGCTGCCGCTCATCGCACCCGTGCAACTCGTGCTGGCGAACATTCTCTCTTCGGTGCTGGTCGAGTTGCTCCCGATCATCACGTCTTGCATTCCGTCGGGCGGTCACGCCATCCTCTCCGGAATACTGGTCGAGGAGCGCGGCGTCGTGGTCGACGCGGCTGATCAGCTGCATTGGAAGATCACCGCCGAAGATATGGAGGAGGGATGGTGGAGCGTGCTGTTGGCTCGGAGGTAGTCACCTTCTTCTCTTCCGACGCGTTCATACCGGGCACGTCGGTGACGCTCGGTGAGGAAGCGGCGCAGCACGCCCGTGTCATTCGCGTCTCGCCCGGGGAATCGGTGGGCTTGAGAGACGGCCGTGGCAACGCGGCCGTGGGAGTCATCGCGCGCGCGGCCAAGCGCTCGCTGACAATTGACGTTGGCACGGCCTGGGAAATTTCGGCGCCGGCGGCTGCTCACCTGATGATGCCGGTCGGAGATCGTGACCGGATGCTGCTCCTGGCAGAGAAGGCGACTGAGCTCGGCGTGACGAGCTGGCGACCGGTGATGTGGCGTCGCTCGCGCAGCGTTGGCCCCAGGGGCGATGGGCCGACATTTCAATCTCGTGTCCGCAACCGGATGATCGCCGCGATGACGCAATCCGGCGGAGGATGGCTGCCTGAAATACATCCACTGGCTACTCCGGATCGGGCGATCGCCGCCGCACCTGGCGGTACCAGACTGATGCTCGATCCATCTTCTGAAACTCAGCTTGCGGCAACGGCCCTTGTCGAACCCGTGGTGATAGCCCTCGGGCCGGAGGGCGGCCTTGAGCCGGTTGAGTCGGAGAGCCTCGCTGCTGCTGGATTTACGGGAGTGTCTTTAGGGGAAGGCGTACTCAGGTTCGAGACTGCGGGGATCGCCGCGCTGGCAATTGTCCGCGCAATGCTTTCGCTTCGCACGGTGCCCGGCGGCGCTGATGCCTGACCTTCTCAACGAAGGATTGCGGATTCAGGACCAACGGCCATCGACGATCGACGACTAAATGCGGACCGACGAGGAACGAAACGCCGAATCCGCCATAGTTTCTTGACGCACGATCTTTCTCTCCAACCTCTGCGTCGCGAGCGCTCTGCGCCTCGTTTCTAACCGGGAGTCGATGACATGGCGTCAGACTGTCTGTTCTGCAAAATCATTCGCAAGGAAATCCCGGCCGACTTCGTCGACGAAAGCGAATGGGGAGTTGTCATTCGGGACATCATGCCGGAGGCGCCGGTTCATCTGCTGGTGATCCCGCGCAGGCACCTGTCTTCGCTGCTGGCTGCGGACGATGCGCAGGAGCTGGGCGACCTGATGCTGCTGGCTGCGAGAGTGGCGGAAGCAGAGGGGATAGCAGCCTCGGGGTTTCGCGCGGTGGCCAATACCGGTGCCGATGGTGGTCAGAGCGTTGCCCACCTGCACATTCACGTGATGGGCGGCCGCCAGATGAGCTGGCCGCCGGGTTAAGGGCGCGTGCCCGAGCTTGCCGGGCTCTTATGGCTCCGCTACTATTAGCGTTCTGTACCCAAACAGGCGATAAAAAACGCCACGAAGGGGGGAAGTAGATTTTGTCGGAAGTCATAATCCATGACGACGAGAACTTTGAGCGCGCGCTGAAGCGCTTCAAGAAGAAGTGCGAAAAGGCGGGCATCCTTTCCGACCTTCGCAAACACCGTCACTACGAGAAGCCGAGCGAGCGCCGCAAGCGCAAGCTGAACACGGCTATGCGAAAGAATCGCCGCACCCGCCGCGCCTGAGATGTCCGAACTTCTCGCGCGGTTACAGGGTGACCTGAACGCCTCGCGAAAAGCTCAGGACAAGCCGCTGACGCTCCTCCTGGGAACGGTGTTGTCGGAAGTGAAGAATCGACGGATCGAGCTGAGGTGCGAGCCGGGCGACGCCGAGGTGATCGAGGTGTTACGGAAATCGATCAAGAAGCGTCGCGAGTCCGTCGAGATGTACGACAAGGGGGGCCGTGCGGACCTCGCCGACAGGGAGCGCACTGAAGCTGCCGCGCTGGAGAAATATCTTCCACCAGCAGTGGATAGCTCAGAAATTCGCGCCGCCGTAGTGACTGCCATCGCCGCTGGCGCGAATACAATTGGTTCTCTGATGGGAAAAGTCCTTCCTCAATTCAAAGGCCGTGTTGAAGGCGGAACTATCAACGCCATCGCGCGCGAGGAGCTCGGCAGGCAGGGGTGACGACGGGATCTCCGCAGTACAGAGCCCGGACCGGCGATGACATTCGCGGGTTCGGGTTTTTTTGCATATGAATGCGCATGCGCTCGGAGTACTCGAGTTCGCACCAGTGCTCGAGCTGGTTGCGGGCAACGCTGCCAGCGAGTTGGGATCAGAACGCCTGCGACTGTCGTCACCGAGTGGTGACAGGGGATGGATAGAACGCGAGCATGCCCGCGTCGCCGCCATGTCCGCGCTCGTGAACGGCGAGACTGCATGGCACCCGTACCCCATCAGCGACATCCGCAACGGGCTATCGCGCCTCAGGGTCGAAGGCGCTTCGCTCTCCATTCAGGAAATCCGGGGAATAGGCGGTGTTCTTCGAGCATCGCGCATGACGAGCGATTCTTTTCGCAATGAGAAGGTGTCTGCGATGTCAATTGGAATGTTGCGTCCGGAAATCGATGCCCTGATCGATGCACGCGCCCGGGAAAACGCGATCGAGTCGGCGCTCGATGACGACGGCGGCGTTCGAGATGACGCGTCCCTTCTGCTGCGGCGGGTGAGACGCGAGTTGCGCGGGGCGCAAGGCGAGCTCGTGAAGCTGCTTGAGCGGTTTGCGGCGAAGCTGGAGTCTCATCACCAGGTGCCCGACATGTCGGTGACGGTGCGGAATGGCCGCTTCGTCATTCCCATCAGGCGGGAAGGAAGAGCAGTTGTCGGCGGGATAGTGCACGACACGTCGAGCACCGGCGGCACCCTGTTCGTCGAACCGCCCGCGGCGGTCGAGGCAGGCAACAGAATTCGCGAGCTCGAAGCTGAGGAAATCCGGGAGATCGATCGCATCCTTCTCGAGCTCACCGATGCGCTGCGGCCATTGCGCGAAGAACTGGCAGCATCCCTCGATGCCCTGATCTCGCTCGATTCTCTTTACGCACGAGCGCGCTTCGCATCGGCGCTAGGCTGCGGCACCCTCGACTTCAACGACCCCGCGGAAGGACTATCGATTCTCGCAGGTCGACATCCGCTCCTCGTTTCTCAGGGAATCGACGTGGTGCCGTTCGATCTCATGCTCGAGCCGGCAGAACGAACACTTCTCATCTCCGGTCCGAACACCGGTGGAAAAACAGTTCTGCTGAAATCGATGGGACTCTTTGCAGCGCTGGCTCAGTCGGGTATTCCAGTACCGGTAGGCAGCGGCTCCCGACTGGCGATCTTCGATGATGTCTATGCTGATATCGGTGACGAGCAGTCGATCAGCTCGAGCCTCTCCACATTCAGCGCGCATCTCAGAAACCTTGTCGAAGTACTCCGCTCGGCAACCGCGCGGTCGCTGGTGTTGATCGACGAGCTTGGATCGGGAACCGATCCGGTCGAGGGGGCGGCTCTTGGCGGAGCGATACTCGAAGCGCTGACATCACGTGGCAGCCTGTCAGTGGCCACCACACACCTCGGCGCGTTGAAGGATCTCGCCGCAGAAGTGAGTGGAGTGGTTAACGCATCTCTGCAGTTCGATGCGGTCGCGCTTGCTCCGACGTATCGCCTGATCAAGGGTATTCCGGGTCGCTCGTACGGGCTGAGCATCGCGCGTCGCCTGCAGCTGCCGGAAGAAGTTCTGATGCGCGCGGAAGAGAGACTGCCCACGGGTGAGCGGGACGTGAATGCATTGCTTGCCGAGCTCGAGAGCAGGGAGCGACGTCTGGCAGACCTCGAGACGGAGGCAGCCGAGATCGCGAGCGATGCGTCGACTCGAACGCGCCGCGTTGCTGAGCGCGAACAAGCGGTGCGGGAACGGGAACGCCACGCTGAGCGGGATGCCCGGAGGGAAGCGCGCCGGCTTCTGCTCGACGCGCGCGCGGAAGTCGACAGAACGATTCGCGACCTCAAGCAGGGAGCAGCTGGTGCGGCGGAGGCTTCCGCTCGCGAGGCGCGACGAAGGATGGAGCAGCTCGCTGCGTCCCAGAGCGACGCACTAGAACTGCTCGACGCTCCTCGTGGTGCGGCCGCTTCGAGCGCTCCGGTCACACCGCTCCGCGACCTGGAGCAAGGGGACTATGTCGCTGTAGGTACGCTGGGGGGGCGCGTCGCCAGAGTGCTCGAGCTTCGCCATGACGACGCGGTGGTCGTGACGGGCTCGGTGAAGCTGGCGGTTGCGCGGCGCGATCTCACACTGGCGCCGGCGCCGCTGCCGGGAGAGAAAGTGCAGGTGACGATTCGCGGCGACGTGCCCGAGGTCGAAGCGAAAAGCGAGATCGACCTGCGCGGAATGAGAGCTGTCGAGATCGACGATCTGCTTATGCAGGCGGTGGACTCGGCGGTACGCGCCGATCTCAAGACCCTGCGCATCATTCACGGAAAAGGCACCGGCGCTCTTCGCGAGCGCGTGTCGGAAATGCTGAGAAAGGAAAGCAGGGTCGCGAGCTTCCGGCTCGGCCTGTGGAACGAGGGCGGCGCCGGCGTCACCGTCGCGGAGATCGCGTGATCCCCGACGAAGTTGTGGAACAGGTACGGGAAGCAGCCGACATCGTCGGCATCATCGGCGAATACGTTCCTCTCAAACGCACAGGCGCTGATTTTCGCGGTCCGTGTCCGTTTCACCAGGGAACGCGGCGCAACTTCTCGGTATCGCCGGCAAAGCGGATGTATCACTGCTTCGTATGCAGTGAGAGCGGCGACGTGTTCAAGTTCCTGACGAAGCGGCTGGGGATGGAATGGCCGGAAGCGGTGAAGCTCGTCGGAGAGAAGTCGGGGGTCGAAGTTGTCGACACCAAAGTGCGACGGGAGGGACCAGATCCTCGCGAACCGGTATGGGAGTTACACGCCACGGCCGCGGCCTATTTTCAGAAAGTTCTCTGGGACGAGGCAGCGGGCGAGCCCGCTCGTGCTTACCTGGCCGAGCGGAGCGTGTCGCGCGCGGTGGCGGATGATTTCGGCCTCGGGTTTGCTCCGCGGGAGATAGGCCTCATGCGATCCTACCTCAACGCCCTCGGTTTCGACGACACCCGTCTGCTTGAAGCGGGGCTGCTGGCAACGCAGGATCAGGAGAGCGAGCCCCGCCCGCGATTTCGCGGACGGCTGATGTTTCCCATTCACGACGTCCTCGGGCGAAACGTGGGATTCGGCGGCAGACTTCTGGGGCCCGGCGAGCCCAAGTATCTGAACTCATCCGAATCTCCGGTCTTCTCCAAGGGCAAGCTGCTGTATGCGCTGAACCGGTCGCGCAATGCAATCAGACGCGCCGATCGAGCGCTGATCGTCGAAGGCTACTTCGACGCATTACGCGTGATCGCTTCGGGAATCGAGGAGGTCGTCGCACCGATGGGTACTGCCTTCACGGAAGTTCAGGCAGGGCTCCTCCGCAAATATTCACGCAACGTATTTCTCCTGTATGACAGCGATCCCGCCGGATTGAAGGCGACCTTCCGTGCGGGCGACGAGCTGCTGCGTCAGGGCTTCTCGGTGCGGGTAGTGACTCTCCCCAGCGGAGACGATCCGGACAGCTACGCGCGTGCGCACGGAACCGCCGGTCTCGAAGCGCAGATTTCAACCGCGGTGGATGTGTTCGACAGAAAAATCCAGATTCTCGAGCGGGCGGGCTGGTTCGGAGAGCTGCAGAAAAAGCGGCGCGCGCTCGACCGGCTTCTTCCGACCATACGCGCAACGTCGGATGAGATCATGCGCGACCTCTACATCGGCAGGGCGAGCGAAGTCACGGGAGTGAACCGCGAAATCCTGTTGCGAGAGCTCGGGACAAGACCGCGCGAAGCAGCCGTCGCCCGGGAAACATCACGGGAGTCAACCGTCCCGGCTGTCAAACCACGTCCTATTGCGATTCGGGGGCGTGCGATATCAGCCGAGAAGGAGCTGGTGAGAGCGATGCTCCAGCAGAGGTCTCGCGCGGAGTCGATCGCAGAACGCGTTGGGCCCGATTCATTCACCAATCGGAACTACAAGGCGATTTTCGCCGCTCTGCTCCGTGCGGGTGAGGAAGGGCCGCTGGAGGAAGTAGTCGCTTCGCTGCGCGCGGAAGATGTGATGGTGATCGAGGACCTGATGGGCGACGCCGCCGGCTACGTGTACCCGGAGCGAACCATCGAGGACTCGATCTCGCTTCTTCACGCACGCGAGATCGAGAATCGGATGTATGAGATTCAGCGACTCCGGCCGATCGCCGATGCCGCGCAGCAGGAGCGGCTCGACGCCGAGCTGCTTCAGCTCAACAACGAGATCGGGCGGTCCGGCAAGGGTGTTGCCAAGACCTTTCGCATTCCCAACCGCAGCGTCCACTAGGAGATACGACATGCAGAGTGAAGTCGAAGCATTGCTGGCATTGCAGGCAGACGACGCGCGCATTCGCGAGCTTGACGACAGACTGCGCGCGCTCAATCCACGGCTGGAGGCGCTCGACAAGAAACGGGAAGGAGCGGCCGCGCAGCTGGCGCGGTCGCGGACTGCGGTAGAAGGGGAGGAAAGACGCCAGCGCGACCTTCAGACGAAAGTCGCCCAGCACAAGCAGATGCAGGAGCGCAACCTCGCCCAGCTCGATGCGGTGAAGCGTCTGAAAGAAGCCACCGCCGCCATGGCTCAGGTCGAATCAGCCCGGCGCATCATCGCCGAGGACGAAAACGAGCTTCAGGCCGTTAACCGGCGACTCACGGAGCTGCGAGCCGGGGTCTCCGCTAACGAGAACGCATTGAATGACGTGGAAACGGAACAGGGCGAAGCGCGTGAATCGATCGCCGCTGAGCGGACCGAGATAGATGCTGCGCTGGAAGCGGCGCGTCAGGAGCGGGACGGAAAGACCGGCTCCGTGCCTCGCCCGCTGCTTGGCAAGTATGACCGCATTCGCACTCGCCGGCCGCAGGCTCTCTATCCCCTTCGTGGTGATTCGTGCGGGAACTGCGACACGAGCATTCCCATGCAGCGGCGCAATCACATGGCCGTGAACGGCCCGATAGACATCTGTGAAGCTTGCGGCGTTCTGCTTTATCGCGCGGCAACTGCTTGAAGCGGCGGCGATCTGCCGTGTAGGTTGAGAAGTGACTGAATCCACCGCCACCATGGTCAGCACCGCGGGACGAGCAACGCCGCGATGGATCCTGCCCAAAGTACCGGACCCGGCTGCGGTGGCTGCGCTTGCAGCCAACCTCCAGCTGCCTGAATCAGTGGCCAATCTGTTGTTGATTCGCGGCCATTCCGACGACGCGGCGGCGAAGCGGTTCCTTCGGCCGCGGCTGAGTCAACTTCACGACGCGCTGCTGCTGAAAGGTGCCGATAAGGCGGTCGAGCGGCTGACTCGCGCGGCGCGCACCGGAGAAACGGTGCTGGTCCACGGTGACTACGATGTGGACGGTATCTGTTCGACTACCATCCTCACCCGTGTCCTTCGCCAGTTTGGCGCGCGGGCCGTGCCGTTCATTCCACATCGCGTGATTGATGGCTACGATCTGGGGCCGGCCGGCGTACGCGCCGCGATCGACGTCTCAGCCACAGTCGTCGTGACATGTGACTGCGGTACCAGCGCGGTAGAACCCATTCAGGCACTCTGCCGGCACGGTGTTGACGTCATCGTAACCGACCATCACCTGCCGGGGGGCGCGCTCCCGGAATGCCTGGCCGTGCTGAACCCGCAGCAGCAAGGGTGTGAATACCCGGACAAGGATCTCGCTGCAGTTGCAGTTGCGTTCAAACTCTCGCTTGCATTGGCGAAGAGCCTGGGCAGGCCGGACGCGTTCATCTGGAGCATGCTCGACCTGGTGGCGTTGGCAACCGTCGCGGATGTCGCACCATTGCGAGGCGAGAACCGCGTGCTCGTGAGGTACGGTTTGCGAATGCTGGCCAACAGCCGCAACGTCGGATTGCGCGCGATGGTCAGGGCCTCCGGCCTCGACGGCAAGCCGATCACTGCCGGACGCGTTGGCTTCATACTCGGCCCACGCCTCAATGCCGTGGGTCGCATCGGCAGCGCTCTTCGTGGTGTCGAGCTGTTGATGACCGAGGACGAGCACGAGGCGAATGTTATTGCGCGTGAGCTCGAGGAGCTCAATGCCAAACGACAGGAGCTCGATCGCGCGACGCTGGAAGAAGCGCGCGAGATGGTCGCATCGCTGGATCTCGACGCGACTTTCGGGATCGTCCTCGCGCGTGAGGGATGGCATCCCGGCGTAATTGGAATTGTCGCTTCGAGGATTGTCGAGGAATTCGGACGCCCCGCAATTCTCATTGCGCTCGATGGCGATGTGGGAAAGGGCTCAGGTCGAAGTATCAGCGCGATGCATCTGCACAAGGCACTCAGTGAATGCCGCGACGTGCTGCTTCGATTTGGGGGCCATCGCGCGGCCGCCGGAGTGACCATCGAGCGCAGTCGCGTCGATGAGTTCGCTAGGCGTTTCAACTACGTTGCCTCCACGATGCTGACGCGCGAAGACCTGATACCCGAAGTGAAGATCGACCTCGAGATTGCCATCGACGGTGCCAACGAGGAGCTGGAGCGACTGCTGAGACACTTCGAGCCGTTCGGAATGGGCAACCCGACGCCAGTTCTGGTGGCGCGCGGAATGACGATCAGTGCGACTCCGAGAATCGTGGGTAGGGATGGACTCAAGCTGAAACTGTCGACCGGCGGGGGTGAGCTGGAGGCGATAGGATGGGGAATGGGCGATCGCGCCGGTGAGTTTCAAGTGGGGATGCCTGTCGATATCGCCTTCCGGCTGGAGCGCGATGAATACCGCGGTCACAGCAGGCTGCAGGCTCGCATCGCCGATATCTGCCCTCGATCAGCGGCCTGAGCCCTGCGCATCGTTGCCGGCAGGTGGCGGGGAAGGCGCATCGAGGCTGCAGCAGGCTCAACGGTGCGGCCCACTCTCGACAGCGTACGAGAAGCGTGGATGAGCATCCTTCAGGTGCACGTTCCCGGTGCGCGCGTGCTCGATCTCTTCGCGGGCTCGGGCGCGCTCGGACTGGAGGCACTTTCCCGCGGAGCTGCGTCGGCGGATTTCATCGAGCGCGATCCCCGCGCCTTGCGCGCTCTCGAAGCCAATATCGCCGCGCTCGGCGCAACCGATGGCGTGGTAGTTCGCCGCGACGACGCGATACGCTACGCGCAATCACTGCAGCGTGATGCATATGAGATCGCCTTCGCCGATCCGCCGTATGAAGGCGGCAGCGCCGCGGCGCTGGCGAAGGTCTGGCTGGAGACACCATTCGCCGCGATACTCAGTGTCGAGCACTCCTCGAAGGAACGTCTGCCTGAAGGCGGAGATACGCGGCGCTATGGCTCCACCGCGATAACCTTCTACCGCAGTGAGGACTAGTGGGCACTACAGCGGTCTACGCCGGCAGCTTCGATCCAATCACGCGCGGTCATGAAGATCTCATCCGCCGCAGCTGCGAGTTCGTCGACAAGCTCGTCGTCGCGGTCGCCAACAACAGCGCCAAGAAGCCGCTGTTCAGCCCGGATGAGAGAGAGGATCTGATCAGACGAGCGGTCGGCGACAACTCGCGGATCGAGGTCCGGCAGTTCCAGGGATTGCTCGTCAGCTTCGCGCGCGAAGTCGGTGCGTCGCTGATAATTCGCGGACTGCGTGCGGTGAGCGACTTCGAGTATGAGTTCCAGATGGCACTGATGAATCGAAACCTTTCACCAGGCCTGGAGACGGTGTTCATGGTGCCCTCCGTCGAAACTACCTATATCAGCTCGAGCATCGTGCGCGAGATCGCTCAATACGGTGGATCCCTCGAGGGCCTCGTTCATCCGGCGGTCGCCGAAGCTCTCGTGGCGCGGTTCGACGAGGCACGGCTCCAGAGTGAATGAATTCATCGGCAGCGTCCGCCGCCGTGCCTCTGCGCTCGATCGAACGATTGTTTTTGCCGAAAGCGACGATCCGCGGATTCTGGAAGCCGCTCAGGGTCTCAAGTCTCTCGGCATCGCGCGTCCGGTGCTGCTGCTCGACCCGGACCAGCCCGGGACGCACGCCGCTGCCGTCGCCACTGGAGCTGCCACCATGGCCGGGAACGGAACGTCATTGCTGCACATGGCGAATCGACTCGTCGGTGACCGCACATTCGACGGCTGCGTCAACGGCGTTCGCTTCACCACTGCCGAAGTGCTTCGGGCAGCCCTTGGAAACATCGGCCTCGCTCCAGGCGTGCGCACCATCTCCAGCGCATTTTACATGGTTGGCCGCAACAACTGGGAAGCGGAATCCAGCGTTCTGACATTTACGGATTGCGCCGTTGTACCGTATCCGCGTGCGGAGCAACTCGCTGATATCGCCGCCGCCGCCGCCGCCGACCGGCGCCGCATCGTAGGCGACGAGCCACGCGTGGCATTCCTGTCCTTCAGCACCGCCGGCAGTGGCGCGGGTGCCAGCGTCGATACCGTCCGCGAGGCTGTCCGCATTCTGCGCTCACGTGATCCATCGATGATCGTGGACGGAGAATTGCAAGCTGATGCCGCGCTGGTACCTGCGATCGCGTCGAGAAAATGTCCCGGTGGGAAGGTGATGGGCACTGCCAACGTTCTGGTTTTCCCATCGCTCGATGCGGGTAACATTGCATACAAGCTGGTGCAGCGTCTCGCTGGAGCCGACGCTATTGGACCAGTGCTGCAGGGGCTTGCCCGGCCGGCCGCCGATCTCTCGCGCGGCGCACAGGTGGAGGACATTATTAACGTCGCTGCGATCGCCGCGCTCCAATCGGTGAATGCGCCGGCAGATGAACACACTCGGAGAGAAGAATGAGTTTTTCGATCAACAAGCAGGGTGAAGTTGTCGTCGTCGATGTCGAGGGGCAGCTGATCGTCGGAAACCGGCAGGAGCTGAAGCAGAAGGTGCTCGACGAGCTGGAGAAGGGCGAGAAACGATTCCTCATCGATTTCAGCCAGACCGGGTACATCGACAGCTCCGGGCTCGGTGTCCTCGTCTCTCTGTCGAAGAAGATCCGCGAGCAGGGTGGGGAGCTTCGCCTGGCCAACCTCAACGACGATCTGCAGACTCTGTTCGAGCTCACCAAGCTCGACACGCTTTTCCAGATCTCGGATACACGGGAGCGCGCGCTAGAGAGCTTCTAATGGCCGAGCCGCACGTCGCGCTCGATGTCAGGATTCCAAGCGACGTCAAATACATAGAAGGTGTTGTAGAGCTCGCGACGCTTCGGTGTCGCGAGCTTCACATCACGCCCCGAAAATGCTCGCTGAACGTGCGCGTCGCACTTTCCGAGGCGATATCGAATGCGATCCTGCGCGGCAATGCCTCCGGCGCGGGCAAGCATGTCAGCATCCGCGCTACGGTCAGCGATGACGCGCTCGTGTTCGAGGTGGTCGACGAAGGACCCGGATTCGACCTGACGCTGGTGAGGTCCGACCCAACGACGCCCGAGAATCTCGAAAAGGAGGATGGTCGCGGCCTCTTTCTGATGCACCGGCTGATGGATCGGGTAGAGCGATTTCACGCCAAAGGCAACGTCGTACGACTTACGCTCCGCCGCCGATGAAGGAGCTCGAGGCTGTTCTGATCGCCTATAAGGAATCGACGCGATGTGACGTGGCAGTCTGGACTGCGCGGGCAGACGGTACGTCTCTCCAGCCGGTCGCCCGCTCGAGCAACAGGCTTGGCCCGCCGGAAGAGCTGCCCGCGTCGAGCTCAACGCGCCCGATAGTCACTAACGGCGGAACGATGATCGTCGCCTCCGTTCCCGGAGTGAAGCGCACCTGGCTTGCAGTCGCGCCGTGCGACAGCGGCACTCAGCCGGCTGAAACTCAGCTGCGGATGGTGTTGCCATTCGTTGCACAGCTCATGCGCGGGGCGGAGGAAGTGGAGCACGCCGCTCTCGAGCTCGCCGAGCGATACGAAGAGATCAACCTCCTCTACACGATTGGCGAGATACTGGGGCGCACGGTCACGCTCGAAGACGCTGCGGCGACGATTCTCACCGAGATATCCGAGACCGTAGGCGCTCGCCACGCCTCGATCCTCGTGCACGAGCCCGCGACGGATAGCCTTCACGTCGTCGCGGCAATTGGAGCAGACGCGCGTGCGCAGGCAGCGATTCGCGTCGACGACCCTGAGTGCGTTTCAGCGCGGGTATTCCGCACTCAGCATCCGCTCACCGTCGGCGCAGGAGAGATGGAGTGCGAAGCCGAGCGTCCATACCGGCGCGGCGAGATGCTGTCCGTTCCGATCATGTGGACCACACCGTCGGGTGGCGAGCCTCTTGGCGTCGTGAACCTTTCCGACCGCCGGTCCCGACAGCCCTACAGCGCGGGTGACCAGAAGCTGGTTGCGGCAATCGCTACTCAGATCGGCACGGCGATTCAGAACGCGCGGCTCGTGCGATCGTCGATCGAGCAGCAGCGGCTTCTTCAGGAGATGTATCTCGCGCACGACCTCCAGATGAAACTGCTCCCTAAAACAAGCATCGTGGCACCCGAAGCCGAAGTGGCCGCCAGAGTGATCCCTGCCGAAAGCGTCGGCGGTGATTTCTACCACCTGTTTCGGATGTCGGGGAATCGCACCGGTGTGATGATCGGCGACGTGTCGGGCCACGGATACCGGGCGGCGCTGATCATGGCGCTGGCAATGAGCGCGTCGGCGATTCATGCCCAGGGCTCGAACGATCCGGGCCACATGCTGTCAATGCTTTTCGGGTCGCTGAGGGAAGAACTGTCGAGTACCGAGATGTACATCTCCGTATTCTTCGCGGTGATCGACCACGATGCGTCACGTCTTCAATTCGGCAACACCGGACATCCGCACGCATTCCTCCTTCAGTCGGACGGACAGCTGAAGCGCCTCGCGGCTGATTCTCCGCCGCTTGGCCTCAGCGACGAAGTGCCCGCCTCGTCAGTCGAGAGCTGGCGTGCCGGCGAAGATCTGCTGGTGCTGTTTACCGATGGAATTCCCGATTCGCGCAATGTCAGCGGCGAACGGCTTGGCGAAGCGCGAGTGCTCGACACCGTAGTGAAGCACCGGGCCCTGTCGCCCGCCGCGATAGTGGATTCCGTTTTCGACACGTTGCGCGCTCACAGTGGTGACGTACCCAGCCCCGATGACCTGACGCTCGTCGTGCTTCGCACCTGATGCCGCGGGGCCAGCGGACGAATCCGCCGGTACTTAAGCGCTTCGGGCAGCATTTCCTTCACGACGCCGCGACTTTGCAGGGCATCGCCGATGCCGTCGCGCCGCTCGCTGGAGAGACAGTGATCGAGATCGGGCCAGGCCGGGGAGCTCTCACGGAGCTGCTCGCGCGAAGCGCGGATCGCCTCGTGGCGGTAGAGATAGATCGAGCACTTTCAACGAAGCTCGAAGAACGATACGCCGGTAATTCTCACGTGCGCATCGTTGAAGGTGATGTTCTCGAGTCGGACATTGGCCTGCTCGCCGAAGGGCCCTTTGTTGTCGCCGGCAACGTACCGTACTACATCACGACGCCGATTCTCTTCCACGTATTGCAGCC
>Ga0136617_10000166_pt1 | contig 49629 bp, 40 predicted proteins | sample AntDrymUQ3222106_2_FD_129672 | JGI IMG/M metagenome (GOLD analysis project Ga0136617, IMG submission 129672) | Polar desert sand microbial communities from Dry Valleys, Antarctica - metaG UQ322 (21.06) | ecosystem: Environmental > Terrestrial > Soil > Desert | place: Antarctica: Dry Valley... | reverse complement strand
TTTGCCTGAAACTGTTTTTTCAAATTTTCGAGTTCTTCTTTTTTCGGAAGTCGTCCGTTCCAAAGCAAAAAAACGGTTTCTTCAAACGTCGAATGTTCGGCTAAATCGTGGATGTCATAACCTTGATAAATTAAGATTCCCTTTTCGCCGTTGACATCTCCGATTGAACTCTGGGCGGCGACGACACCGCGTAATCCGGCAGCCGCGGCGGTTGATTCTGGTACTGTGCTCATAATCTTGGTTTTCCTCAAATAAATTATATTTTTAGTATCTTTTCAAGATAGCAAAACCGTTTCAAACTGACAAGTTACGCCTAAAATTCGTTTTATGATTAAATAGCAAAAAACCGATGACGCGCATAAACTTTTGCTTATTTTAATCCGCATCATCGGTTTTTTCAATTGTCTTTTCTATCATTTGTCTTTCTTCTCTTTTTTGCCGACAACATAGCTGTCGCGGGCGCGAACAACCGCACCGTTTTCGTTGACACGAACTTTTATCTTGTGTTTTTTGCCCGTCTTAGCTTCTTCTTTCGGGTAATAACTGAGACTGTAATATTCGCGGAGTTCGGCGGCAATATTGGAAAAAGCGAGAGCTAGATTTGCCGTCGAATCGGCTTGATACAATCTACCGCCGGTGCGGTTTGCCATTTCGTTTAAGTATTCGTCAGCTTTGCGATATTCTTCTGGAGTAGTTCCTTTAGCATCCATCGTTCCTACACCGCCCGTGCCGCCGCTCGGAAGCGGAAACGGGAACGGGCTTTTGTTTTGAGACGGAATCGGACTCGGTATCGGTTGTTGCGTTATAATGGGTTTATTTTTCATCTCCTGAACCGCGCTGAAGGTGTCGTATTGAATCGGGTAAACAAGCGCGTCGAGTTCGAGCGCGTCGCTCAAATTATTCAAATCATGAGCGCGGCGGCTTGTCGTATCAACTCCGTCGCTAAAAAGCACGATTGCCTTGCGCCCCGTAACTTTTTTTAACTTTTCGTTGATAACCAAATCAATCGCTTCGTAAAGACTCGTTCCGAAGCCGATTTTCGTTGCTTTGACGGCGCGTTGCAAAACTTGTCGGTCGCTGGTCGGCGCAGTGTGAACGTAAACTTGCTCGTCAAAAGAAACCACCATTACCCGGTCGTTTTCGCGCAATTGGCTGATAAAAGCCAGCGCCGCTTGCTGAATTTCCGGCGCCTTAAATTTGGCGGAATAACTCATATCCAAAACGAGCGCAACGGTGAAAGGTTGTCGTTCGTTGGAAAAATAAGCGATTTCCTGTGGAACGCCGTCTTCAAATACCTGAAAATCTTCTTTTGCTAAGCCGCCGATAAATCTGCCTTTGCGGTCTAAGACTTTGACTGGCACGGAAACGATTTCCGTATCAATCTTTATCGCATCCTCTTCGACGGGTTCAAGGTTTGTTTCAACCCGTTCAATGTTTGTCGTATTTGGTTCGTCTTCGGTTGCAATAGGTTGCGGAGCCGGGGTTGCGGCAGTTTGCGGCGGGCGTTTATTTGTTTTTTGCGTGTTGATCGGCTCAGTTGTAACGCGGCGCGATTGAGCAAAATTAAAAGTTGAACCGAAGCAAACAAATGCTAGAGAAAATATGGCAATGTAATTTTTCATTTTTTGGCATCTCGACTTTTAAACGTAAGATGCCTCAGCAATTGAAAAAAGATGCAAAACGGAAAATCATATCAATTACGAATTACGCAATTACGAATTACGAATTAAAGAAAGATATTCCGTAATTCGTAATTCAATCATTTGCTGTTTGCGCCAACAATATAGCTGTTCTTGGCACGCACCACTAGATTCGGACGTTTTACACGCACGCGGATCTGTTTACGTTCGCCTTTTTGTCCGACTGTTTCCGGGTAATAACCGACTGAGTATTGACGCCGCAATTCTTCGGCGATGCCGGAAAAAGCAGCATTGAGATTATTGTTTGCTTCGAACATTCTGCCGCCGCTGTTTCGCGCTAAATCTTGCAGATACCGGCGTCCAGTTTCGTATTCGGAACGGCTCGAACCCGCGCTTCCGCCGCCGCTTCCGCCTCCGATTTGAACATTGCCACCGCCTAGAATAATACCGACGAGATCGCCGAGGCTAACACTGCCCCTGTTGCGTCGCTGCGGAGTTGGATAACTTGTTCCGCCGCCGTTGTCCTGCATCGCGTTGTAAGTGTCATATCGAATCGGGTAAAAAAGCGCGTCGGCTTCTTCTGTTTCTTTGACTGTCATTTGATAATTAGCGCGGCGGCTGGTTGTGTCCACACCGTCGGTGAAAATCACAACCGCTTTGCGTCCTTCGATTTGCCGTAGTTGCCGGCTAATAACAAAATCAACCGTATCATAAAGACTTGTGCCGTCGCCGAATTCGGCTCGCAAAATGGCGTTACGCAAAACGGAGCGATTATTTGTCGCCTGGCTCAGAATCTGAACTCGTTCGTCAAACGCAATAACCACCACTTTATCATCGCGCCGAAGTTGACTTACAAAAGCTATCGCCGCGTCTTGGATTTCGTTTATTTGATATTGTGTTGAAGGGCTTACGTCAAGAAGAAGAATCACCGTAAAAGGCTGTTCAACCGAAGCGAAACTGTCAATTTTTTGCTCGACGCCGTTTTCAAAAATCTGAAAATCCTGTTTTTGCAGACCGGAAATAAATCGCCCGTCGCGGTCAAGAACGGAAACCGGCAACGTAACGAGATTCGTTTCGATACGAATAACTTCATCGTCAACTTCGCCTAAATCTTGGGACGGATTGTTTGCCGGATTTGTTTGATTCGTCGACTTTTTATCACCGAGCAGAACCGGCGGGCGTTTTGTCGAATTTTGATTTGAAGAATCACTCTGATTTGTCGAAGGCGTCGGTGTCGTTACAACCCGCGCGCGTGAATCTCTACCCGACTGCCCTAAAACTGAAATTCCCAAAAAACAAAAACACACAAAGGCAATTACGAATTTTTTCATATTTCTTAATTCTCCAAACGAACTTTACATTTTGGGAAGAATGTTTTCATATGATTAAAATTGCGCCTCCGAAGATGCCAAGATTATTAGTGAAAAGTTAATGAATAATTTTTCACTTTTAGTTGTTCACTTTTCACTACGGTTTAAAGTTTTCGTGGCAAGTTCGTGAAATTTGCGGCGCGTCTGGTTGATATTCGCAAACGGCAATTCTCGCGCGTGCGTGCGATTGGTTAAAAGCATAAAAATTCTTTCTTCTTGTGGGTCAATCCAAAGAGAAGTTCCGGTAAAACCGAGATGCCCGAAGCTGTCTTTTGATAAACTCGCGCCCGCAGTTGAATCTTTCGTTTCGGCAAGTTGAAATGCAATCGAACGCGCTTCGTTAAAACCTTTCGTGAAATTTGTGCGAAAAAGCGAGCAGGTTTCCGGCTTTAATAATTTTGTCGAGTTCGGTAAAAATTGCTGCGCGATTCGGAAAGTTTCAAACGCATTTGAAAAAAGTCCCGCATGTCCCGAAACACCGTTTAAAAACCAAGCATTTGCATCGTGAACATCTGCCCAGATTTGATAATTACGCCAGCCATAATTAGGAATGTCACAACCTGATTCATTCCACCATTTATAATCCCGCCACTCGTGAACTTGAAGGTTATAACCTAACCCAAGACAAATTTCCCTTTCGTAATAGTTTCCAAATTCAGAAGCAGCTATTTTTGAACGTAACCTTCTTGGCGGATTAAAAGATGTAATTTGCAAATTTAATAGCTCAAAAATATTTCGCCTCGCAATTTCGTCAAGAGGTGTGCCGTAAATTTTTTCAAGCAAAAATCCCAAACACAAAAAATTCAAATCGCTGTACACAACTTTTGCGTTTACCGGATTTTCAAGCGGTTCGGACGCAATCAAATTTGGAATTTTAGATTTGAAGCTTGTAATTAAATAAAATGGTTTCCACGCTGCAAAGCCTGAAGTATGCGTTAATAAATTTCCAATCGTGATTACGCGCTTTTCGCTCGTGTCGAATTCGCTGAAAAATTTCGAGATTTTATCTTCTAAATTTATCTCGCCCGTTTCAATCAATTTCGCGCATAATAAACCCGTTACAAGAGGTTTAGTCAAACTCGCCAAATCATAAATCATATCCGTTCGCGCTTCGATTTTTTCAGGTTCAATAACTGCAAAACCAAGAGCATCTTGCAAAACAATTTCGCCTTTTTCCGCAACCAAATAAACGGCTGACGGAAAATCTTTCGCGCCAATTCTCTCTTGTAAAAACATTGAAATTTCTTCAGATTTCATCTTGGAAAAACCTTTTTTGCGTGCACGTCAATTTTTTCCAAAACTTCCAAAGCCAAACTCAAAGCGCGTCTTCCGTCGTGGGCGGTAATTGGCGGCAATTTATCTTCCAAAATAGAATTCAAAAATGCTTCGATTTCCGCTCGAAGCGGTTCAACATCTTCTATTTCCAAACGATTTACGGAAATTCCCAAAAGCGGATGAACGGCGTTCGGAGCAAGGCTCGTTATCGAAGCAAATTTTGTCGCGTAATCCAAAACGACATAACTGTTTGTTTGATAAAATCTGGTTTTGCGAATTTTTTCCGTGCCGATGCGCGAAGCCGTAATGTTGGCAACCGCGCCGTTTTCAAATTCGATTCGCGCGTTTGCCGCATCAACCTTGTCTGAAACGACGGGAATACCGACGGCGTGAATTGCCAAAACTGCTACATCTTCGCCAACCAACCACTGAACCGCGTCCAAATCGTGAATCATTACGTCTAAAACGACATCAACATCGAGCGAGCGGTTCGGAAAAGGTGAAACGCGATGAATTTCAAAATAGAGCGGATTTGTGACAAACGGGCGCAGCGCGACCATCGCCGGATTGTATCTTTCAAGATGCCCGACCATCAATTTTGCGCCGGACTTATCCGCTGTTTCAGCCATTTTATCGGCTTCATCCAAAGTTCGAGCAATAGGTTTTTCAACCAAAACGTGAACACCTTTTTCCAAAAAAGCGCAGGCGATTTCCGAATGTGTTTCCGTCGGTGTAACGATTGAAACGGCATCAACTTTATCAAGCATTTCGCGCCAATCGCTAAAAAAAGCGCAATCGTTTTTTTCGGCAATCTGCTTGGCTGTTTCCGCATTCGCGTCGCACACGCCGACAAATTCGATTTTTCCCCGGCGGGCGAGTTCCGCGTAATTTCTGGCGTGATGCTGTCCGAGCGAGCCGACGCCGACAACAGCGGCTCGCAGATTTTGGGTTTTAGAATTTGGATTTTGGATTTGTTCCATTGTTTGAATGTAAATCTGTTTTCGGCAATACTTGTTATTTTCCGTCAAGATGCACGAAATAACAAAAGCCGAAAACCAAAGACCAAAAACCAAAGACCGAATCGTTTGGCTTTTACTTTTTGCCGCCTTCACCGCCATCTATTTTTTCGGTTTGACAATTCCTCTGGTCGGACCTGACGAGCCGCGCTACGCGCAGGTGGCGCAGGAAATGTTCGAGCGAAATGATTGGATTACGCCGACGCTCGGCGGCGCAAACTGGTTTGAAAAACCCGCGCTTCTTTACTGGCTGCAAATTGTTTCTTACAACATTTTCGGCATTTCCGAGTTTGCAGCGCGTTTCGGTTCTGCTGTTTTCGGACTTTTGACAGTTATTTCGTTGTGGGTTTTGGGAAGAAGTTTAGAGACAGAGCTCACAGAGAAACACAGAGAAATTAAAAATAAAAAAAACTTCTCAATATCCTCTGTTAACTCTGTAGCTAAAGAAGATTTCGCAAATTGGCTCGCCCTAACCGCCGCTTCGTCAATTGGATTAATCGTCTTTTCGCACGGCGCGAGTTTTGACATTATCTTAACTTTTCCGATAACAGCAAGTTTAGTCGCCTTTTTCATTTTCGACCAATCAAGCAAAAAAACGTCTTTCACTTTTCACTTTTCACTTTTCACTTTTCACTTTTTCATTGGCATCTCGCTTCTTGCCAAAGGCTTAATCGGAATTGTTTTCCCATTTGCGATTGTCGCTTTTTATTATCTTTTGTCCCGCAAGTTCCCAACCAAAACATTCCTTTTCAGTTTAATTTGGGGAATGATTTTAAGCCTTGTGGTCGCTTCCGTTTGGTATTTGCCGATGTATCTAACGCACGGCTGGACGTTCGTTGACGAATTTTTTATCCAACACCATTTTGCGCGTTACACCTCAAACAAATATCAACACCCGCAGCCGTTCTGGTTTTTCTTTGGGGTTCTACCTTTGATGACAATTCCCTGGCTGCCATTTTTTTTGGCTTCAGTTTGGGATTTCGTTAAAGTTCAAAGTTCAAAGTTCAAAGTTCAAAGTCAATCTTCTGTTCTTCCTTTCTCCACGTCTCCTCTTGTCCTCTTCGCTCTGTCTTGGTTAATTGTTCCACTTGTTTTTTTCAGTTTTTCCGGCTCGAAACTTCCCGGCTATATTTTGCCCGCTTTGCCCGCCGCTTTGATTTTAACTGCCGAATGCGTTTCGCGTTTTGTTGAAAAATCCCGAAAACGACGAATTTTTCTGCAAGGTTTGGCTTTTCTGACTTTTGCAATTGTCGCAGTTGTTTTGCAGTTCGTCGCGCCGAAATATGCTTATCAAGATTCGACGAAAGGCTTAATTGAAACTGCCCGCGCTCAAGGTTATGAAGACGAAAAAGTTATAAATCTGCATACGATTTCGCACAATGCAGAATTTTACGCCGCCGGAAGATTGATTAGAGACGAGAACGGTAAATTAAAAAAATTTCTTGGCGTCGGCGAAGTGGTTGAAGAAATTAAACGCGCAGGCGGAAAAGACGTTTTGGTTCTCGTGCCACTCGAATATCTTCACGAATTGCCGGAAAGCCCAATCGTGGAATCGAAAATCATAGACCGAAATGGAGAATTAGCAATTGTTCTGGTCAAGGAAAAGCAAAATTAATTTTCCGCCGCGCGCTTGATTCTATCCATCAAAGCCAGCCCGATTCCAGTTTCCGCAATCTTCTGACAATAAATTGTTTCTATATTTTCACCGTCGCACTCGCGGAAAAAAGCGAACAGCGAATGCGCGTAATCTTCAATTGACGCGCAGATTTTTATCAAATCAAATTCTTCATCCGGCAAATTCAAACCGATAAATGCCTTTGACCTTGAACTTTGAACCTTGAACTTTGAACTCAAAATAATTACTTTCGCTCGCGGCGAATAATGGCGATGCTTTAAGCCAGGGCTTTTCGGTTTTTCATCTTTTTTATTTTGATAAAGTTTTGTTTTCGGCTCAATTTTCCGAAGTTGTTCGAGCGTGATTGCGCCTGCGCGTAAAACCAGCGGAATTTCCGTAGTGCAATCTAAAACGGTTGATTCAAGCCCGATTACAGTCGCTTCGCCTTGCAAGATACAATCAACCTGTCCGTTTAAATCTTCAAAAACAGCTTGCCAAGTTGTTGGTGAAGGCTTCCCGGAAAGATTTGCCGAAGGCGCAACGACGGGCGTTTCGCAGTAATTCAAAAACTCCAATGCTAAATCATTTTTCGGCATTCTGACGCCGATTGTTTCGAGTTTTGCGGTTGCGATAAGCGGAACTCGTTCGGCTTTCGGCAAAACCAAAGTCAAAGGCGCGGGGAAAAACGCTTCTATAAATTTCTGAGCCGTTTCGTTAATTTCAGAAACAAGCAATTTGATTTGTTCGACGCTTCCGACGTGAGCAATTAACGGATTATCCGCCGGGCGTTGTTTCGCCACAAAAACTTTAGCAATCGCATTCTCATCAAAAACATTCGCGCCCAAACCGTAAACTGTTTCTGTCGGAAAAGCCGCATTTCCGCCGCGCTTTATAAATTCAGCGGCTTCTTTTGCAGAAGTTGTTAAAATCGTCTTCATCGGGTTTAAGAAAAAGTTTCCCGCAAAGGCGCAAAGAACGCAAAGAGAAAATCAAACAACAGAAATGAGCGATACAGAATTTAAAATCAAATCCGCGTTTATCTGCGTAAATCTGCGGCTAAATTTTCCTTTACGCCTTTGCGTCTTCGCGTCTTTGCGTTAAATTTTAAATATGACTTTAGACGAAAAGTTAAAAAATCTGCCGCTTTCACCCGGAGTTTACCTGCACAAAAACGCCGACGGAAAAATCATCTACGTCGGTAAGGCGAAAAACTTGAAAAATCGAGTTCGGTCGTATTTTCAATCGGGACGGGGACACGACCGCAAAACGCGCGAATTAGTAAAAAGAATCGCGGATTTAGAATTTATCGTCGTTGATAATGAAGTCGAAGCTCTCGTTCTGGAATCAAATCTCATTAAAAAACATAAGCCGCGTTTTAATGTTTTGCTGAAAGACGACAAGCAATATCCACACTTGAAAATGACGAATGAACCGTTTCCGAAAGTCGTTATTACGAGAAAGATTCTGCGCGACGGCGCGAGTTATTACGGACCTTTTTTGCCTGCTTCTCTCGCTAGAAAAACTCTTGATTTGATAAATCGCACGTTTCAGATGCGCACGTGCGACATCGAAATTGACGGAAAACTGCCGCGTCCGTGTTTGGAATATCACCTAAAACGCTGCCTCGCGCCGTGCGTCAAAGAACTTTGCAAACCCGACGAATACGCGCAGGCGACGAGCGACGTAAAACTCTTGCTCGAAGGCAAAAACAAAGAACTCGCTGACGATTTAGAAAAAAGGATGTGGCATTTTTCCGAAAACGGCAACTACGAGCTCGCCGCCAAATTCCGGGATTTACGCAAAACTGTTGTTGCCTTAGCAGAACAACAAAAAATGGCGCTGACTGCCGAACGCGACGTTGATATTTTGGGTTTTTACCAAGAAGGCGTGCGTCTCGCGCTGCAATTATTCACAATGCGCGAAGGCAAAATCGTCGGGCGGCGCGAATTTTTCTGGGAAGATTTGGACGCGGAAAATTTTAACGCGTCGGAATTTTTAAGCGAAGTTTTGGCGCAGTATTATTCGACTGATTACGTGCCGCTCGAAATTCACGTTCCCGTAGATTTTGAAGACCGCGAAATTTTAGAAAAAGTTTTGACGACAAGACGCGGGCGGCGCGTTCACATTTACGAACCGAAACGCGGGCAAAAACGCGAGTTGATTACGCTCGTTGAAAACAACGCGAAAATCGCTTTCGAACAACGCTTTCGAGTTCTCAAGCCCGACACGCAAAAAGTTTTGGAAGAATTGCAAGAGATTTTGGAGCTTCCTTATTTCCCCGAACGCATCGAAAGTTTCGATATCTCGAACATCTCCGGCGCGGAAAACGTCGCCGGAATTGTCGTCTATGAAAACGGCAAACCGAACCGCGCCGAATATCGCCGCTTCATCATCAAAACCGTCGAAGGCGCAAACGATTTCGCTTCGATGAACGAAGCTGTTTTTCGCCGCTATCGAAGAATGTTAAATGAAGAAAAACCGCTTCCACAATTGATTTTTATAGACGGCGGCAAAGGTCAAATTTCGGCGGCAGCGGCGGCAATGCAAACGCTCGATTTGGAAGCGATTACGATTGTCGGACTCGTTAAACCGCCGAAACGCCACAACGAAATTTCGCATCTTCTGCGTTTCGGCTATGAAGATAAACCGATTTATTTTGAAACGAATTCGGCAGCATTTCGACTCGTCCAACAAATCCGCGACGAAACACATCGCACGGCAATTCAATTTCACCGCAAACGTCGCGAAACGCGCGATTTTACATCGGATTTATCGGCAATCGCGGGTATCGGCGAGAAAAGAAAGCTGCGGCTTTTACGAAATTTCGGTTCGATTGAAAGAATTGCAAAAGCGTCAATTGAAGAACTTTCACCGTTTGTCGGTGCAAAAACGGCGCATGAAGTTTTTGAACATTTTGAGAAGCAAAGAAAGTTTGCACAACGGTAAAATTAAGGTTCGTCACATTCGACGGTTTTGGTTCGCTCGAACAGTTTTTTGAATTCTCTTTCGTTTTCGTCAGGCTTGTCTTCACGGTCAATCAGCGCGTTGGCGCAGTTCCACCAGCCAAACGCCATTACATCAACCAACGCGTATTGAAATTTTTCCGGCGAATTTAGCTTTTCCTCAAATTCTTTTTTGACACGCTCCGGGGCGCTATGTCCTTCCTGAATTTTTTCGTTAACCTCGCGCCAGACGGCGAGCAAATCATCGCCGCCTTTGGCAAGCGGAGAAGCATATTTCTGCACGCACGCATCGGCAAACATTACGTCTCTCAGACGAGCGGGATTCGCATAACCGAGTATCGTCACCTGTGAGAGTTGATAAACTTGTTCCAATTCTTTCAATTGTTTTTGTCGACGCGTTTCCCAATATTTGAGTTTGACAATATTGAGTCGTTTCAGAGCATTAACCCGCACTTCAAATTCCTTATCAAGGGTAACGACGTTTAATTTTTCGATGTCCGCATATTTAAACGGCGCGGCGTTAATCGTGTTCGGAAAGAAATCCAGATGAAACAATTTTACGGTATCTTCTAACTGCGCTTTGGTATATTTTTTCGCGTCATAAGCGCTTTCAAACAGACAATGTTCGGTTCCCCAGCGAAACTTTTTCGTTTGCGCAAAGGCGAGCGTGTTACACAAAAGCAGAATTGATATTAAAAAGATTTTCATATTTATAAATTATTAAAAAAGAGGCGAATTTTTTCTCGCCTCTTTTTTAATTTACAAGTTGCTGCGAATCTCTTACTTGACCTGTAATTGAACGGCGTTTGAAGCAGCTGACGTTTCGCTGCCGCGAATGGCGCGAACGCGGTAGATGTATTTTCCTCTTTTTACCGTTGCGCTCCAGATTTTTATGTTTGCCGCAACTTGTCCTATTTTAGAAAACGCCGTCGGATTGCTGCTTATGGCTTGTTCGATAACAAAGCCGGTTTCATCGGCGGAATTATCCTGCCATTGCAGCGTAATGTTTCTTGAGCTGACTATTCCGGTCAGATTTGACGGCGCGGCAAGCGGTGTCGGCGTCGGGGTCGGACTAGGAGACGGTGTTGGTGTGGGAGTTGGTGTGGGAGTTGGCGTAACTGTCGGTGTAGGCGAAGGAGTGGGTGTCGGAGTAGTAACGCTCGCGTCAATAACGAAAAGCGTAATGCTTTGCGCCAGAACGGGTGCGGAAATTGTGCCATTCGTGATGCTCACGTCAGCCGAACGATTTATCTGGTTTGCCGAAGTCAGTTGCCAAACCTGAGCCGCGGTGCCGCCTGTAAAATTTGTGATATTGACATTAACTTGTGTTCCGGTCGTAGCTTTATTGATAACCATTACGGTTAACGCGCCGTCCGCCGAACGGGTTGCGGCAAATGCCGAAACATCGTCAGGGTTTGGAACTGTTGCCGAAACGCTCGTGTCGCCGAAGCAGGAATTTTGCCCGTCGTAATTGCGATACATCTGCATCGCTCTGAAAGTCGGTGTCGAAGCGTCGGGCGTTGTCCAGCGCGTCGCCATATCCATTCCTTCGCGTCCCAGAATTCCATAAATGTCTGCTTGCGTCGTCGCGCCGTTAATATGATTTTCCGCGCCCCAATTGTATTCGGTCAAACCGATTTTCGTGTTCGGATAATACTGCACGACCCAGTTTTTCATTCTCGGAACGAGCTGCACCTTATCGTTTATCCAGCTTTCGTCCGTATAGTTTGCGTCCCACAAAGAGCGCGTCGAACGATTACGTCGCAGCTGCATCGCGGAAGAAACGTCATCGCTGAATTCGCCACCTTGTGGATAATAATGCAAAGTGAAAATGTCGAGAAGACGAACACCGCGCGCCGTTTCATCCGCTTTGAATTGCTGCAAAAGCCACGGCGCAAAATCCATATTGCCGTGCGCGGCGCGGTCTGGACGAGTCCAATTGTGCGTCGGCGCATATTGCTGGTCATAGCCCGAATAACGATAACCGTCCCAGCCCCATTCTTCCGGTCCGACCGTTTGCGCCGAAGCATCAATTGATTTTATCATCGCCGCGTAATCGCGCATTTTGCCAAAGGTTTCATCCATCGTCGCGCCTGTCGGTTTTACGTCGCGGTGCGTCGAATGCCACAAAGAATATTCGTTGTCGAGTATGTAATAACGCAAACCGTTGCCCGATGCCAATCCCCAGCGTCCGACGAGATGCTGAATCCAACCTTGTTGAAAGGCGACGCTGTTCGGCACATTCGCGTCGTTCGGGTCATTTCCCGTAACATTTTGCCCGCTCGTGCGAATGCCGTTTCCGGCATCAGGAAACCATTGCCAATCATTTCCGGTTTGCGCGCCATATTTATTGATTGAAAAACTGGCGAGCTTTTCACGGTTTGCCCCAACTTTCGCAATCCAATCAATCATTGGAACGGTGAGCATCGGTTGCGCGTTGGCGTTTTTGGAATTTTGAACGAAAGTGTCGCCAACTTCCGCAGATTGATTCGCACCGGCGATACTTTCAAAATACCAATCGTTGCCGCGATTGTCGGCGTTTTGCTGCCAATTGTAACGCGAAGTGTTATTACCGCCCGAACGATTCAAAGGAGCATTCAAAGCCTGAAGCTGAGCCGTCGTCGCGTGAGCTACGCCGTAGATTTGCGGATTTATCGCACGACGATTTAAAGATGCGTCAACTGAAATCGTCACTGCGCCCGAAGGTGTCGGCGTCGGAGAAGTCCCACCGACAAGCGAAATGTCATCAACATAGTAAACAGGCTGCGTTGTGCCACTTGTATCCTGAATCCAAAAACCGTCAACGGTCGTGGAAGAAACGCCGAGGGACGCAAGCGGAATTGTTATTTGCTGCCAGGAGTTCGCCGCAAGGGGCTGTAAAACAAACGCGGTTTGGGCTGTTCCACTGATTAACGCCTGCACCTGCAAGCGTTGTCCACCGGAAGTTCCGCCGTGAATCCAGAAACTGAAATTCGTGTAGCCGCTCGTCGAAAAAGCCGTGTGATGTAGATAAAACGCTTGCCACGCCCCCGAATTAACGCTAATTGAAGACGAACCGCTGTGAACCGGATTCGGGTTACTTGTGTTGACCGTCGCCCAACTCCAATTTTCCCAACTGTTCTGCAGCGAATCGGTATAAATGCTTTGCCCGGTTTGCGCCTCAACATTTAAGATAACGTAAAAGCCGATCAAAATTGCAGTCGCCAGAAATAAAGTTCGGGCAAAATGAAACATACGTTGAAGCATTGGTATTCTCCTTTGATTATTCCTATCGTCTTAAAATCTCGTCTGCCAGCAGAACGATTATAAAACGGTAATCAAGGTCTAATAAATAACATATTTTGACCTTTATAAAAAGATTTTTAACTGGGGCTCGTTTCCAAATATATGGGTAGGTTATAGAAAATGTGTTCCACTGTTTGTTAGTTGCTAGGAATTTTAGTATTACATTTTTGAGATTGACTTAAAGATTTTTGAAATCTCGATAAAATTGGCGAGTGAGGTACCTGCTCGACTATCTAAATTTTAATTACAACGATTGAATACTAAATAATTGTCGGCTTATCAGAATGCGGCACGAAACATTTTCTACATCTGGCTTCGTATTTGTCGCTCGCGCCGACTTCGACGCGCTCGGTCGAATCGAAAGTGCGCTGCGAATAATTGGCGGTTTGCCCGCATTTGACGCAGATGGCGTGCGTTTTGGTGATAAATTCGGCGATTGAAAGAAGCTGCGGCATCGGCTCAAACGGCTTTCCGGTATAATCCTGGTCGAGTCCGGCGATGATGACGCGCTTGCCATTGTTGGCGAGTTCGGTCACGGCTTGGATGATTTCCATATCGAAAAATTGTCCTTCGTCAATGCCGACGACCTCCGTCTCATCCTTCATCTGCGCCATCAATTCTTTTGCTGTCATTACGGGATTGGAAACGTGCGTCATTCCCGAATGCGATGCGATTTGCTCAATCGAATAACGGTCGTCTATTTTCGGTTTGAAGACCTGAACTTTTTGCCGTGCGATTTGCGCGCGTCTTAATCTTCTGATCAATTCTTCGGATTTGCCCGAAAACATCGAGCCGACGATAACTTCTATCCAACCCGCGCCGTTTTGTCTGGATTTTCGGCGCTCTTCCGTATTGTCGAACGCAAATTCTTCAACCATTTTACCTATAAAAATTTCCTTTTTCGTGACTTGGAAACGCTAAGATTATCACAAAAAAGTTTGAGCTACAAAAAACAGGTTTTAGCCGCAAAGGGCGCAGTGAACACAAAGAAATTTTACTTAAATTTTAGCGTTTTTTTTGTTAATCTGTATTCATCGGCAGCTAATTTTATCGCGGTTTTTATGCAGCTTAAACTTTGCCCCAATTGCAAACGTCCTTATCTGGCAAAAGAAGAATTTTGCCCGAGCTGCCCTGAACCTTACACCTGGAATCAGGAATCTTGGATGAATATGGGCTGCCTTTTAATGATGACAATCGTTCCGCTTTTTCTTGTGATTTTGTTTTGGCTGTTTCTGTTTTTGGGAATTCTCTTTCGCTAAACTTTTTGACAATCTTGTTAAAGTAAAAAGATGATGAGCGAAGTATTTTTTTACTTTTTACTTTTTTCCTCTGTGTCTAAACTTCCTACCAAACTGGCTGCAATCGCATCAATAATGTTTGTGCTTTCGGATCTTCTGGTTTGGTTGTTGCAGATAATTACGAAGGCGAATGTTTCATCACTGGGTTTTTCGGTGATTTTTTCCGTATTTTTTCCCGCGCCTTTATCCAAACTTTCTTCCGCAAATTTATTTGCGTAACCCGCCAGCGAATTGACATAAGTTATCGAGCCGGTTTTCGCCAGAATTTTGCCTTTCTCTTTCTCTTTCCACAAACGTCCGCCGAGCGTTCCGTCAGTTCCTGAAATTGGCAAAGAGTTTTTGAAAACGTCGGCAAATTTTGCCTGTGTTGCATAAATTAAAGCGCGTCCGAAGACTTCGGGCGTTATGAAATCAAGCCGCGAAAGTCCAGAACCGTCGTGGATTTGAATTTCATCGGCGGCGACGTTTTTTTCCTTGAGCCATTTTTTTATGACTGCCGTTCCCGCCGCGTCGTCGCCACGCAATTCTTTCATTCGCGCTTCTTCCGCCGGTGCTTCCGAGCCAAATTTTTTTCCGATTGTTCGTAGAATCAATTCGGCGTAAAGATTTATCGAGCGTTTGTTCATCCTTTGCACAACTTCCGCCAGCGTTTGACTTTCAGCTACGGCAAACTCGATTGCCGTTTCCACATTCAATTTATTTTCCGATTTCCAATTGGCGCTTCTCGCGTCTTTCGCAACCATTATTCCTTTCTTTTCTAACGCTTTTTTTAATTCTTTTGCCGCCCAGAGCGGCGCGTCGTGAACCGCGACTCTGCCGTAAACTTCGTCGCCGTTTCCCCAAAAGTAAAATTGATTATCGCCCAGCCCGCGCTGCAAACCGGCAGCTTTGATTTGCTCTTTTTCAAGCGGCTTTAGCTCGCCCGAAAGCGCGATGTAATCGGTCGAAGCGACGGGTTTTCCGTCCTGCATATAAATCGCGGCTTGATTTTCCTTGAACGTCAACGCGCTCGCTTCCGCGCCGTAATACCATTGCAAATCGTTCCACGTCCAGCCGTCACCCAAATTGTCGCCTTTAAAAAAACTTTCGTCGCCGACAATGCCGCCTTTAACTTGTTTTAATCCTTTCGCCTGCAGTTGATTGGCTAAATTTTCAATTCCCGCTTCGTCAAAATCCGGCGCGCCTTCGCCGTAAAGCGTTAAATCGCCGTTTAAGCTGCCATCAGGTTCGATTTGGTTTTGAGAAAAAACCCAAGTTTTCCAGCGAAAATCCGCGCCAAGTTTGTCCAATGCGATAATAGTTGTAAGAATTTTCTGAATTGACGCCGGATTAAAAAGTTTTCTGGCGTCTTTCGCTACCAAAACGCGACCGTCTTTTAAGCTGACGACGAAAACGCCCCAACGAGCGTTGGCAAATTCGCTTTTTTCGATGATTTCATCAATTTTTTTCGACAGTTCAAGGTCTTCGGGTTTTTGCGATATTTCCAGCGGTTTAGCAAGATTTATACTCGGCGGCGGAATATCAAAACTTTCTTCGTAGCTTTGCGGAGCGATTTCATTTTGATTGATTTTTTCCGGCGCGCGACAAGCCGAGAAAACAAGAGCGAAAACAAAAAAATACGTTTGTGCTTTTGCAAGAAGCGATCTGAATTTTGCCATTCTAAAAAGTTTTTAATTAGCTAAAATTTTTTGCGTCGCTTGAAAAACTTCTTCGACGTCGATTTCGTCAAGCGTTCCACTATTTATGATGCAAATTTTTTCCGTTAGCGGCAAGTAAGTTGTCGGCGCGCGTTTGTCCATAATCAAAACAAGCCACGTTCCGGCAATCGCCGCTAAATGCGCCGCGCCCGTGTCATTGCTGATTAAAACCTGCAAACGCGACAGCACGGTGGTAAATTGCATAAGCGTTAAATCGTCAAAAATAATTGTTTCGGACGGAAAAATTTCATCAATTTCGCGGCGCAAAGATGCTTCTTCAGGACCGAGAAAAACAATTATTTTTATATTTTTTTTCGCCGATAAAAGTTTTGCTAATTCAGCAAAGTTCTCTAACTTCCAACGGCGGTTTTCGTGTCCGGCGCCAGGAAACATTCCAATTAAGTTTTCGTTTTCAAAATTTTCTTTTTGCAAAAGATTTTCGATTGTTTCAAGGTCGTCTTTTGGCAGAGAGATTGTGACAAAGCGTTCCGCGTCTTCGATTCCGAGCGGTTTGAGAACGCTTAAATAGTAATCGGTCAGATGTTTTGTTCTATCAAAATCAGGCGGCGCGGGGAGAAAATTCGCAAGAAAATCGAGCGAGCGATTTCCGCGTTTGGCGTAAAGGCGATGTTTTGCGCCGGAAAAAAACCCGAGCAAATTTGTTTCGTAAAGGCTGTGCAGGTCAATGATAAAATCGAACCGGCGGTTGCGAATGTCTTTTACTATTTTGAAAATCTGCCGGGTTGACCAGATTTTTCCGCTATCTCGCAACAACACGCGGTCAACCGTTATTTTTTCATCAACGAAGCCGGAAATTTCAACGACATTTGTGCCTGATTTTCCGACTAAAGCGGTAATTCGCGCTTCGGGAAACTTTTCTCTGACGGCTTTTAACGCGGGCAGGCTCAAAATTACGTCGCCGATTTGACCGAAATTGATGATTAAAATGTTTTGCGGGTTAAAATTCAAAATTCCAGATTCCAAATTTTTCAATTTTACACTCAAAATTTTAAGTTTGAAATCACAAAGCGTAATTTTCAATTTCGGCTTCTTTAATCTGGGATTTGAAATTTTGAATTTTGAATTTTAATAAGCGCCGGGCGCGGCTCGCTCCATCCAGCGTTCGGGAAATTTCAGTTCAGCGAATCCGAATTTTTCGTAAAGCGCGTGCGCGTCTCTGGTTGCCAAAATCCATCGTCGAAAGTTTTGCAGTTCGGGATATGAAACGATAATTTCCATCAGCCATTTGCTCAAGCCAAGCCCGCGATATTTCTCTAAAATAAAAACATCGCCGAGATAAGCAAACGTCGCGTAATCAGTCACGACACGCGCAAAACCGATTTGATTTTCGCCAAGGTAGACGCCGAAAGACAGAGAGTTTTCGATTGCTTTTTTGGTTTGTTTAAAGGTTCTTTCTCGCGCCCAGTAAGATTCTTCCGACAAAAATTTGTGAATTGTCTCAATTTGCAAACGGTTTTTGTCGGTGCTGATTGTAAAATCGCCGCGCTGCCATTCCATTTTATTCTGTTTGAAATCGCGCCTTACAATTCGGACATTCAATCAACTTTTTCTTGCCGCTAATCGGAATGGTCGGAACGATGAAAAACAGCGAAATAAAATTCATTCCCGTTTTTTCCGTAAATTGCGCGAGCGTGCCGCATTGTGAACAACGAATCGTTTCCGCCGTTTTTTGCGAACCCCAGGTGAAAAATTTTGTGCCGATGATAAGAAACATATTTTAGAAAGATTTTACTCGATTTGATTTCAGATTCACAAAGAAGGCTTCAACTTCTCTGTTTGATACAAGGCGAATTATCTTTAATTTGTCTTGATAGCTTTTGAGTAATGATTTGACTTTCGGCTTTGAACGTTTCGGATAATTCCAAGTCCATTTGACAAAATCCCAATCGAATCTTTCGTCACAGCCCGCCGCCATATCGGGACGCTTGCCTTTGTGATAAAACGCGACTCTTTTCAAAATTCGCCAGACGCAAATTGTTGGCGGAAAGTCGAGAAAAATTACCGTGTCGGCGCGTTGAATCCGTAAATCAAGCGTTCCGCTGTAATTTCCGTCAATAATCCACGCTTCATTCTGCAAAACTTCTTCGACTGTCTCGCGCCATTCTTCTTTTGTCGGCTCGACCCAATTCGGTTTCCAAAAAAGCTGGTCAAGATGAACGATTTTCAAACCGGTCGCTTCGCCGAGCCTTCCGGCAAAAGTTGATTTGCCCGCGCCGGACGAACCGATTACTAAAATCCTTTTCATCACGTCGAGTTAACGATTTTCTTTCGCTATTGTTTGATTTGATAAAACGCTTTGCGTCCCAAGTATTTCGCGCCGCTTCCTAAATCTTCTTCGATTCTGAGCAATTGATTGTACTTTGCGATGCGGTCAGAGCGTGAAAGCGACCCGGTTTTGATTTGTCCGGCGTTGGTTGCGACCGCTAAATCGGCGATAAAATTGTCTTCCGTTTCGCCCGAACGATGCGAAATTACGGCGGTCATATTGTTTGTTTTGGCAAGTTCAATGGCGTCTAATGTTTCGGTTAAAGTGCCGATTTGATTGACTTTTATCAAAATCGAATTCGCCGCAGCGGTATCAATTCCCTTTTGCAGAAATTTTACGTTTGTTACAAACAAATCGTCTCCGACGAGCTGAACTTTTCGCCCGAGCTGTTTGGTAATTTTCTTCCAGCCTTCCCAATCGCTTTCGGCTAAACCGTCTTCGATGGAAATTATCGGATATTTTTCCGTCCAATCTGCCCAGTAAGCAATCATTTCGTCGCTCGATAATTCTCGCTTGTCCGACTTTTTGAAAACGTAATTCGCGCCGTCGTAAAACTCGCTTGCCGCCGGGTCTAAAGCAATCATAATGTCATCGCCTGCTTTATAACCGGCTTTTTCAATTGCTTCTAAAATAGTTTCGACGGCTTCTTCGTTCGATTTCAAATTCGGCGCAAATCCGCCTTCGTCGCCGACAGTGGTTAAATATCCGCGCGAGCTTAAAACTTTTTTGAGGTTGTGAAAAATCTCCGCGCCCATTCGCAAGCCTTCGGAAAAAGATTCCGCGCCGACGGGCATAATCATAAATTCCTGAAAATCCACGTTGTTGTCGGCGTGCGCTCCGCCGTTGATGATGTTCATCATCGGAATGGGCAGAGTTTTCGCGTTGACGCCGCCGAGATAACGGTAAAGCGGCATTTCCAAAAACGCGGCAGCGGCGCGCGCCGTCGCCAGCGAAACCGCAAGCAAAGCGTTCGCACCCAAATTCGATTTATTATCCGTGCCGTCAAGCGCAATCAACGCTTCGTCAATCGCCGCTTGGTCGAGCGCGTCCATTCCTTCGAGTTCGTAAGAGATTTTTTCGTTGACGTTTTCAACCGCCTTTGAAACGCCTTTGCCCAAATAACGCGCATTATCTCCGTCGCGCAATTCGACGGCTTCGTTTTCGCCAGTTGACGCGCCGCTTGGCACTGCCGCGCGTCCTTGCTCGCCCGATTCTAAAACGACTTCCGCTTCAACAGTCGGATTGCCGCGCGAATCCAAGATTTCACGCGCCCAAACTTGTTCAATTAAACTCATTTTTATAAAAAAGACTCCGTTAAAAAGATTTGAAAAACTTGTTTGATAAATTTAACGTGAAACGGCGGAAAAGACAAAAACTTTGAGGATTGTTGTTTTATTTGTTTTGTCTTATGAAATAAGTAGAGTTAATTATGAGAATTAATTTATCGAAAGATATTTTGTCTAAAAACTTGTCTTAAAAAAGTGTCTTATAAGTCAATAAAGGTGCTGACTTATGACATACATTTACAAAATTAAGTTGTGTTTTATTGAGCTTTAATTATTATCTATTATTTTAAAAAGTGTTTCAAAAAAGGGCGTTTTTGAGACATAACTCGTTTTATTTCACTCATTCACGCGGGTCGCTTAAATCTTCAATTGTTTCTCTTTCTGATTAAGAACAAATACATCAATTACATTGTAATTAAACTAGCCATCTTTTATTGGTTTTTATCTTGCCATTCTTGCACCAGCAAACCGTAAATCAACATATCAACAAAGCGGTCTTGCAACAATTCTGATTGCCGCAAAATACCTTCCTGCTTAAAACCCAACTTCTTGGGGATTGCGCGGCTTTTCTGATTCTCCGCAGAACAACTTATGACTATTCGGTTTAAACCGAGTTCATTGAACGCATAGTCAATCAAGACTCGACAAGTTTTTATGACAAGCCCTTTTCCTTCAAACCCTTCACTTATCCAGTAACCTAATTCCGTCATCCGGTTAGACCAATCTATCTCGTGATAACGAACGCCGCCAGCCAAATCATCCTTATACCAAATCCCGACGCCCAAGCCTTTGTTTTCTGCAAAAAGCGCAAGGTCGTGCCTGATTTTCTTTTGAGTATCCTCAAGCGAAAAGTTTTTACCCATTTCGGGATGTCGTTCTCGATTCTCTACGAGCAAGGTAAATACTTGTTCGGCATGACGTTCTTCAAGCAGGCGAAGTTCCGTATCTTCATCAATTTTATAACTGAACATGATTTTTTATCGGGCGCAAAAATACTTTTTCTCTAGCGATTATGTTGTAGTTATACTCAGCCATTCATCTAACCTGCTTTCTTTATAATCCGTCTCAAAAAGGGTCGTTTTTGAGACTGTTTTGGACAAGAGTAATTTTTATTACGACTTTTCCATCCGCACTTTCACGACGCGGCGTTTGTCAACTTCTTCGATGCAAAAAATGTGTCCGTTAAATTTCACCTGCTCACCTTCGGTCAAAACTTGTCCGGCTTCGCTCATCAAAAATCCGGCGATCGTCGTGTAACCTTCGGAAACCGGAAGATTAAGTTCGAGCCGACGGTTTAAATCTCGAATCGCCAGAGCGCCGTCAAGAACGAAACTTCCGTCGGGTTGTTCGTTTATTTGCTCGTTGACTTCTTCGTCGTGTTCGTCGGAAATGTCGCCGACGATTTCTTCTAATAAATCTTCTAAAGTGATAATGCCTTCGACGCCGCCGTGTTCGTCGACGACAAAGCCAAAATGAATTTTTTCCCTTTGCATTTGGCGCAAAACGTCTTCGAGTTTTGCCGTGTCAACAATGTAAAGCGGCGACTGCAAAACTTTTTCCAGCGCAAATTCCTGCGGTTTGAAAAAGAACGGCAAAACGTCTTTGCTGTGGACAAAACCGGCGACATCGTCTAAAGATTCACGGTAAACGGGCATTCTCGAATAACCGTTTTCGTTAAAAATCTGCGCGATTTCCGCGAGCGTCGCGTCGTGCGGAATCGCGGCAATCTGCGTGCGCGGAATCATCGCTTCGCGGACGTTGGTTTCGGAAAACTCAAAAACGCCGTGTATCAGACGTTCTTCTTCCTGATTAACGTGATGCGATTTGGTGATTAGCTGCCTGATTTCTTCTTCCGTGTAAATCGAAGCGTGTTCGCTGTCGGCGTGCAGACCGAACATTCTAACCGTTTTCGCGCTTGCCCAATCGAGCAGGTGAATAAGTGGCTTAAAGGTCTTATAAAAAATCTGCATCGGCAGAGCCGTTCCCATCGCCACTTTTTCCGCAAGCTGCAAGCCGAACAGTTTCGGCGCTTGTTCGCCGATAACAATGTGTAGGCTGGTAATTATCAAAAAGGCGATACCGTATGAAACGAAATGCCGCGCCGATTCAGGAAGATACTGGCTTAATACTCCGCCTAATATCGCTTCGACGACCGGCTCGCCAAGTGCGCCGAGCGCGAGTGAAGCCAGCGTGATTCCTAATTGCGAAGCGGAAAGATAAGCGTTGAGATTGTCGAGAAGATTCAGGAGACGTTTCGCGGCTTTACTGCCTTCGGCGGCGAGCGCTTCGATGCGCGAACGACGCACGCCGACGTAAGCAAATTCGGCGGCGACGAAAAAACCGTTAAGCAAAACAAGCACTAGAACAGCAAATATTTTGAGAGCTACCGAAAGCCAGGATGCCGGTTCGACGGGAAGCGTTTCAGCCGCGAAGAAAAGCAAGATGCTACTAGCAGGTTCGTCCATTTTTTAATTTTTAAGTTTTTGATTTTCCTGAAAGAAAATCCTTTTTAATTCTCCTAAAATTATTTTTGCCGCTTTTGAAATGGCTCTATTGTTTTTGATTATATCACAATTTTTTACGCTCAAAATACCGATTTTCTCAGCGGCTTTCAATTTGGCGAACATCTAAAATCTCTTGAATCAAAAATTGACACGAGCCGCAACCGCCGCCGGCATTGCAAATGTCGGTTACCTCTTCAACCGTTTCAAGCGAATTTTCTTTTACCAATCTTTCAATCGTGTCTTCGGAAACGCCAAAACAAGTACAAATAAGAGCCTTTTCGCCGGTAAATTCTTCGATTTGAAAAAGGCGAAAATCGGCAAAAGCGTTTTGTAAAGTTTCCAAACACAATTCCAGGCAATGTTTTCGTTGTTTGGAAAATTTGCCTAATTCAATTTCAATCTTTGTTTCTAAAGCGCTTTTGTCGGCGCCGCGCGGCTCGCGCAGATTTTTCCCCTTTATCTCATCCGCCAAAACGTCAGCCGCCGCGATTAAAAAGCCGCAGCCGTTGGTTTGAAATTTTGCTTCTAAAATTTCTTTTGTCTTGATTTCAATCCGCAAAGAGAAACGCAAAACCGCGCCGCAAACAAACGTCGCGCTTGTCCCGACAGCATTTGCGTTTTCGGCTTTGCCGGCGTTTTGCGGCAGTTGAAAGTTTTTGCTAATTTTGTGCGGATAAAAACTCATTTTCAATTTTCAATATAAAGCAGATTTAGCGCAGAGAGGCAAAGAAGACAGAGATTTTTCAAAATTCAACGGCAAATCCGACGAAACGCGCAAGTTGAATTTTTCTGTCAACCCAGTCCTTCTTGTTTTTAATTTTCCTCTGCGTTCTTTGCGTCTCCGCGCTAAAATTCGTATAAAATTAAAGAGATGAGATTTTCCGCCTTTTTTCTTCTATCTTTTGCCTTGTTTTTTGCGGCGTGTCGTCCGGCTGCCGCGCCGGTTTCCGTTTCCGAAAAACCCGTTTCAATTAACAATGTTCCGCAAGCAAATCCGCAGTTGCCTATGACAAAAAACATTGAAAGTTTAGGGTGGACAATTTTTGACGGAAAGCGGGAGAAGATTGTCGATTATAAAGGAAAAGTCGTTGTCTTGGATTTTTGGGCAACATATTGCCCGCCTTGTCTGGAAGAAATTCCGCATTTGGTCAGTCTGCAAAACAAATACGGAAGCGAAAACTTTCAAATCATCGGCTTGCACGTCGGCGGCGAGGAAGACCGCCCGAAAGTTCCGGCGTTTGTCGAGCGCTTAAAAATGAATTACCCTCTGGCAACTCCCGACGATGAATTAACCAACATTTTATTCGGCGGTGAATCCGCCATTCCGCAAACTTTCGTTTTTGACCGCGACAGTCGCCTCGTCCGAAAATTTATCGGTTACGACGCGGAAATAAAAGATGCTTTGAACCGAACAGTTGAGCTTTCGTTAAATCAATAAATTTATGGATGAAAAGCTTCAAAGGGCAAAAATTCGCACTCTCGAACAAGTTTCCGCTGGCGGAGTCGCATTTCGTCAAAACGGTTCTGATATTGAAGTTGCGATAATTTCCGTTAATCCAAGCCGCCGATGGCAACTGCCGAAAGGAATTGTTGACGAAGGCGAGACGCCGGAAATCGCCGCCTTACGCGAGGTGCGCGAAGAAGCCGGAATCGAAACCGATTTGCTTGAAAAGATTGATACAATCGAGTATTGGTATGTCGGCGATAATTGCGGCGAGCGCGTTCGGTTTCATAAATTCGTACATTTCTTTCTCCTGAAATACCGTGCCGGAGATGTGCAAAACCACGATTCGGAAGTTATCGAAGCCCGTTGGATGAAACCTGACGAAGCCCGAAAAATTCTTGCCTTTAAAAGTGAAAAGACGATGGTTGAAAAAGCAATGAATTTAATGTTTCAATCATCAGAAAAATAAGAAATAGGCAAAACAAAATTTCCGGTAAATTGATAAAAATCAAATAGAAGCATTTTGCGTTTGTGTTTGAGCGAAAACTTTTTTCACCGCTCGAATTGTGTTGCAATGAATCTCAACCGTATCATTAATATCCAACGCATACCCGCCCGACATAAGCGTTACAATCGGAACTTCTCTCTGTTTTGCAAATTCTAAAACTGCTTCATCGCGTTTCCGCAAACCTTCGATTGTCAAACCTAGTCGCCCGAGTTTATCTCGTTCAAACGGGTCCGCGCCACCGAGATAAAAAACAATGTCGGGATTATGCAGAAAAATGCGCGGTAAGGCTTCATTTAAAGTTTCGAGAAATTCCGTGTCGGAAGTTTTATCGGGCAATTCAATATCAAGGTTGGAACTTTCTTTGAAGAGCGGATAATTTTTTGCGCCGTGCATCGAAAATGTGAAAACCGATTCGTCCGCTTTAAAGATGTAAGCCGTTCCGTTGCCTTGGTGAACGTCGCAATCAACGATTAAAATTTTTTGGGCTAAATCATCTCGCTGCAAAACACGAATTGCCACTGCCACATCGTTCAAAACGCAAAATCCTTCGCCTCTATCGTGAAAAGCGTGATGCGTGCCGCCCGCGAGATTTGACGAAACTTGATTTTTTAATGCGTGCCGCGCTGCGTTAATCGTTCCGGAACACGCCAGAAATGAACGTCTCACCAAAGACTTTGACCACGGAAGTCCAAGTCTGCGAATTTCTTTAGCGGTTAATGTTCCGTTGCGAAGCCGCGTAATATAATCTTCGGTATGGACAAGCAAAACATCCCGTATATTTGCCGGCTTTGGCTCTTCGATTTCTTCAGACAACAATGTTCCTTCCCGGAGAAGTTTATTGCGCACGAGTTCAAATTTCTTTATCGGAAAAACGTGATTTTCGCCAATATCGGCGTAATAATAAGGCGAGTAAAAAATGCGGTAATCGTCCATTAATTGTTAATGGTAAATGGTTAGTAGTTAATAGTAAATTGCGGGAAATTGTAATTCGTAATTTGTAATTCGTAATTTAAAAAAGAAGTGCGGTTTATGTTCGGGAAAACATAAACCGCTGTTTTACGGGGAATAAACTGTAGGCAAAGCGGAGCAGATAGGCAAAAGGCAGAAAATTAGCGGGCAGGCTAAAGGTGCTGGCAAACAACTCTCCGCAAGTTAATTTGCCGGCACGAGAACTTTTTCATTCGGGCGACTCATCCCGATTTTTCGCGCTTCGCGTTCTATCGCGCGCGAATCTATTTTCAAATTATGCACTTCTTCTTGAATAGCTAAATTTTCATTCGATAAACTTTCAAGCTGCATACTGAGACGGTGATTTTGCTCAATTTCCACATTCATCTCCGAATAAGCGCGGAGATTTATTGCCATACAAAGTATAAATGTTATCGAAGCGATAACGGCAAAAACAAACCATTGCGAAGTGACAGTTTCAGTGCGTTTCGCGGTTTTTACGCGAGTGTTGGCAGGCATTGATACTGCGTGTGTGTTATCCCAATAAGTAGCGGCGACCTTGCTCAAGTAGCACCTCCAAATCATCTTTATTTTCACTTTCGGCGTAAATTCTAACCAGCGGCTCTGTGCCTGACGGACGTAAAAGCATCCAGCTTTTATCAGCAAAAATGAATTTCACACCGTCGGTTCGATTCGTATTTTCAATTTTTCGCCCGCCGATTTCCGACGGTTCCTGGGCGAGCTTTTCTTTCAATTTTTGGGCAACCTCTCCGGTTAATCTTACTCCGATGCGTCCTGATTCGAGTTTTCCAACACGGCTATAAAGTTCCCTTAGTTGCTCTGTCAAACTAGCCTGTCGCGCCGCAACCGATTCTGCTGCTAAAAGACATGCTAGAATTCCGTCCTTTTCCGGATAATGACTTTTGATGGAAAGACCTGCGGATTCTTCTCCGCCCAAAATAATCTTATCTTCGTTTATCAATTCGCCGATGTACTTAAAGCCAACCGGCGTTTCGTATAATTTCAATTCGCGATTTTCAGCAACTCTGTCTATTAAATGCGATGTCGCAACGCTTCGAGCCAATCCTTCATTCCAATCGCGGCTCTCAGTCAAGTAATCCGATAAAAGCGCAACCAATTGATTTGGTGTGATAAACGCGCCGTTGCTGTCAATTATTCCAAATCTATCCGCGTCGCCGTCGGTTGCAAGTCCCAATGTTAACCCTTTTGATAAAACCGCTCGACGAAGCTCTTCCAAATGACTTTCGCCCGGTTCGGGTGAACGCCCGCCAAATGTTACGTCGCGCCAATCGTGAAGCGTTTCGACTTCTAAACCAATGTCGCGCAAGGTTTTGTCAAGGTATCCGCGCCCTGTTCCCCAAAGCGCGTCATAAGCATATTTGCCTTTCGCTTTCTGGATCTGATCAAAACGAATTTTAATTTTCAAATCGTCCAGGTAGTTTGGACACGCATCAAAATTTTCTACCGTTCCGCCTTTTGCGTCAGCTGCTTCACTCTTGCTTTCAATAATTGTTTCAATTCGCTTTGTAATTTCCGGTAAAGCCGGTGCGCCATCCGCCGTCGAAAATTTTATGCCTTGATATTCGGGCGGATTATGCGATGCCGTAAAATTTATTCCTCCAACTGCTCTCTGGCTTCTAATAGCATGCGAAATTGTCGGCGTCGGCGTCGGGCTTTCACAAAGTAAAACGCGGAATCCTTTTTGTTTAGCAATTTCAGCAGCAACTGCAGCAAACTTTTCGCCCATAAAGCGGGAATCGTTCCCGATAACCAATGTTTGTTGAGTTTCGCCAGAATTTTCATTCAAATAACTACAGATTGCTTCCGTCACAAGGCGAACGTTTTTAAATGTGAATTCATCAGCGATAATTGCTCTCCAGCCCGATGTTCCGAAACGTATAGCCATATAAGTAATTTAAGTTAATAAAAATCAAAAAAACTTCTTTTTGATTTTTAAGACTTAAATTTTGAACTTCTGAAAACCGATGTTTATATAAGATACAAATTACAGGACGGGTTTTCCTTAAGGTGAAACTGACTTTAGCACAACAAAAATTAATATGTAAAGATTTTTTTTTGTCAACTAACTCTTTTACTTACAGCATCTTATAACTATTCTCTCAAGTATATGTTAAGCTTAGTGCTTAAATGTGAACAATAGGTGAACGGAAATCCGCTGAATAACGCAACCTCTATTTCATTGTGTAATATTGTCTTCTTACTAAAATAGCGGTTTAGAATCTGTGAATAATTTTTAAACACTAGTTTAACCTTTTTGAAAGCCCCTTCTGGTTAAGTGTGCAGTAAAGAAGGCAATAATTACTGTGTCATAATGACTTTTTTTTGTTTATAACTGGAATTTGTGTCTTTTCGTTACAAAAGATAATTTTTAAGAATTTTATTTTTTGACAATAATTGCTTTAGTTTTCTTATGTTTAGCTCGATTCTTTACTCGGCACACTTTTTGCTTCTAATCTTGTCGGAAAGTTATTTTTTTACATACAAACTATAAATAATTGTCCGTAGCTTAAAATTCACAAAATTATATGCCTGCTTCTTATGCAAAAGAGTGTAAGAAATTTCGGTAATTTATGCTTTACTTACCATAAATAGAGGAAATTATGAGACCTATTAAATATTTTGAAAAAGGCTTGACCTATGTAGCCAGTGGTGCTTTCAAAGCTATTAAGTCAGTTAACCAATTTAAACCAAATGAATCTTTCACTCCGAAATGGTCGGATAAACCCTTGCTTAAGTCTTGGCAAAAAACAAAACCGACTCTCGGATTTCCGCGCACGACCGATTCGTTATGTCCGAACTGTGTTATTGAAGCGCGTGAAGACATTCTGAGCGGCAAGCAAGATGTTTCGCTTTTGGTTAACGAAAAGGTCGGCGAAATAAAAGCGCAAATAATTGAACGCGACGGTCAAATTTGGATGATAAAAGACTGTCCGACACACGGTCATTTTGAAGATTTGATGGCGATTGATTCGAAGTTTTTGCAGCATATTGAAGCAAACTTTCCGGGACGCGATATTCAATCGCACAACGATGAAAAGTTGCATAATCACGGCTCATCAACAATTAAATACGGACGCGGGGCAGTTTTGACGGTTGATTTAACGAACCGCTGCAATATGATGTGTGACCCGTGTTTTATGGACGCGAACCAAGTGGGCTTCGTTCACGAGCTTTCGATGGAAGACGTGAAAGAAATTCTTGACAACGCAATTTCGATAAAACCTCGTCGTCAGATGTCGGTTCAATATTCAGGCGGTGAACCGACCCTTTCGCCACACTTTCTCGAATCAATTCGCTATGCGCGAAAAGTCGGTTATAACTCGGTGCAAGCCGCAACCAACGGAATTGAGTTTGCTAAATCGAAGGAATTTTGCCGCGAAGCTGCTGAAGCCGGTTTGCGATTTGTTTACCTGCAATTCGACGGAATTGGTAATGACGCCAACTCGCACCGTCAAATCGGAAATTTATTCGACGTAAAATTGAGAGCCATCAATAACTTACACGAAGCGGGTGTTGACATTGTTCTTGTTACAACTTTGGTGAACGGCGTAAACAATGACCAGGTTGGTTCGATTATTCGTTTCGCTTTAGAAAATCCGAAAAAAGTTTCCTTTGTATCATTCCAACCCGTTTCATTTACCGGGCGCGATGAACATATTACCGAGCAACGTCGCTTGCAGCAACGTTACACTCTTTCGCATCTGGCGCAAGACGTTCAAAAACAGGTTGGTATAACTGAGCCGACACGCGATTGGTTTCCGCTTTCTTTGATGGGCGCGTTCGCTGATTTTGCCGATTTGGTTCACGGACCGGAAGCTGATTGGGGACAAGTTTCTTGCGGCTGCCATCCGAATTGCGGCGTCGGAACTGCCGTAATGATTAACAAGGAAACAAAGGAAATGGCTCCGGTTCCGCAATTTTTAAATATTCCGAATCTGGTCGAGGATATGAAACATATCACCGACACGGCGCGCGGAAAATGGTTTTCAAATATTATGATGGGCTTGGCTCTTTTGAAAAACTACAATCCATATGGCGCACCGCATAGTTTAACGCTCAGTGGAATTTTTGCGAAATTTGATAAATCATTCGGCTTGAGCGGCAAAGACTACGGAAAGGTTGACGGAACACGCACGATAGAAGACATCGAAAAACGCCGCAAAGACCCTTGGAATTTCTTGTTTATTGCGGGAATGTGGTTTCAAGATTTATTCAACTACGATTTCCGACGCACTGAAATGTGCATTATTCCATACGGAACGCAGGAGGGCGAAATTTCTTTCTGCGCTTACAACACCGGAATCGGTTGGAGAAATATCATCGAGCATATGCATCAAAATGCCACCGTTGCACAATGGTATAAAGAACACGGACGCCACGAAGTTTTTGCCCGCGGCAAGGAAGTCGGCTTAGACGACCCAACGCACAACCTAATCTTGAATGAAGTTGACCTGGCGCGTCCGAACAAGCCCGAGATGGAAGGACCGAAAACGGCTGCCGAAGAAATGCAGATGATGAGAAAACTTTATCAGGAAATGGTGATGGAGAAGAACAATATTAAAGGCGAAAATCTTGTTCAAATCGGCGGAATCAAACGCGAAAAGAAAAAAGATACGAAAACCGTTTCCGCTTAGTTTGATTTCAAATTAATTAATAAAAAGTCTTGCCGCGCTTGTAAATCGTCGGCGAGACTTTTTTATTTAACCCTTTAAATCACCAGGGCTGGTAAAGTTTAATAAATTAAATTTGATTGTTTGTATAAATTTATGAACAATTTTATTCTGATTTTATGGCGATTGGAGAAAACGAATTTCGTGCTGCGCTCGCGCGTTTTGCCAGCGGCATAACAGTCGTTACTACTAAGGACAATCAAGGAAATTTGCACGGAATAACGGTCAGCGCGTTTTGTTCGCTTTCGCTTGAACCGCCACTTGTTTTAGTTTGCATTGACAAAAAAACTGGGAGTCATTATGCCTTCCAAGAAAGTAAATTTTTTGTCGTCAATATTCTGCACGAAAAACAACAGCATTATGCAGACCAGTTTGCTTCAAAATTGCCGGACAAATTTGACGGAGTAAAATTTCTAAAAAACTTCGCCGGAATTCCGGTTATAAAAGATGTCTTGGCAAATTTGGAATGCCGCTTAATAAATTTTCACGACAATGGCGACCACACAATCTTTGTCGGACAAGTCGAAAAGACTACTATTGGCAAAGGGAATCCGCTTCTTTATTTTTTGGGCAATTTTCGGAGAATTAAAGAATAAATCAATTTGATTTAATGAATTGGCTTATTTTCGACATACGGAAATTTGAGGATGAAGATTGTTCCTTTTCCCAAACCTTCACTACTTGCTTCGATAGAACCGTTGTGCATTTTCACAATATGGTTTGAAATAGTCAATCCTAAGCCTAATCCACCGTAACCGCGCGTACTTGAGGTATCAGCCTGACTGAAACGGTCGAAAATGTGCGGCAAAAAATCTTGGCTGATTCCTTTGCCGTTATCTTTTATAATCATTTGCACCATTCCCGAATTTTCCAAAAGCAGCGTTTCGATTTTTCCTCCGAAATGGGTAAATTTAATAGCGTTGGTGAGCAGGTTGTAAAGAACAATTTTTAGTTTATCTTCGTCGCCTAAAATAATGTGTCCGTTCAATTGAATGTCTTTTAACAATTCGATACTTTTTTCCTGCGCCTTTGGTTCTATTTCCAACAGCGTAGTTTCAAAGACTTTATTAAAATCAACCGGATTTTCCGCAAAATCAACGTTTCCCGAAAGAATTTGAGAATAATCAAGCAGTTGCTCAACCAATTTTGTTTGCGAACGTAAGTTTTTATCAATTTTCTCAAGCGCTAAATTTTTTGTGTTAACCGAAAGATTGTCGGTTTTCAAAATTTTGGTCCATCCGGCAATAGCGTTAAGCGGCGTTCTCAATTCGTGAGAAATAACAGCTATAAACTCATCTTTCGTTGTGTTGGCTTGTTCGGCTGTCAACCGCGCCTTTTGTTCCTTTTCCAGCAAACTTTGTTTTTGTTTTTCCGATTCCAGTAATTTTTCGGCGGTTGTCTGTAACTTAGCACGAGCAAACGCTTCCCAGTAAGTCATCCCAAAAAGCAGAAAACTGAATATGATTCCGCACAAAAAAATCAATGGAGTCCATCCGATGCTTGATTGTTCGGCAAACTCGGGCAGAGAATTGTATTCAACCATCCATTTTCGCCCTGCTATATTTAGTTCTTTGGTAACCGAATATGGGTTGTCAAGTTGACTCGCAAAGTTTGCATTTCCATTATGGAGTGTTTGCGACATCAAGTTTTCGGGTCTTATATCATTGTCATATATTTTTGCAGAAATACCGGAATTAGAAGTGTTCTTTTGTATTTCGTTTAGAAAATCTTTTACTAGAAACGGGCTAAAGATATACCCTGTTAAATTTTGTATTCTTCCTTCTGAAGTAACAGGATTTTTTTTATCTTTATAAACCGGAAGATAAATTAAAAAACCTGCTTGACTATCCGCTTCTCCTTCCTTTACCAAAGTTACCTTTCCGGTTGCCGCCGCCGTTGCTGCATTCTTTGCCCGTTCGAATGCCTCTCGGCTTCTTTCCTCGGTCAGCATATCAAAGCCCAACGCCTTTTTACTGTATTGGTTGCGCGGTTCAAGATAAATTATAATTTGATACAAATCTCTGTTGCCTTCAGGATATATATTAAAATCGGAATAACCTTCCGACTTCATTTTTTTAATCAAACCTTCGCGCTCATTTGGCAAAACAACTTTGTTATACCCGATACCAAGAATGCCTGCGTAATTTTGTTCTAAATTTAAGCTATCAACATAGCTGGCGAAACTTCTATGATTTAATTCTTCAGATGATTCAACGAAACCACGCGCCCCCTTTAATAGAGCGGTATACACATTTATTTTGTTGTCAATAGCAGATTGAACGCGCCCGACTTCATTTGTAAATCTGATTAAATCTTTTGTCCTTGCGCTCTGGTAGAAATTGTAGGTGATGCCGACGGTCAGAAGTATAGAGACCGCTAAAATCAAATAAGGAAATTTGAGAATTTTCGATTTTTCACTACCTTCTATTTTGTCTGCAAAACTTAACACAATCTTAAAACTCGTTGCTGTGTAATTTTATTGATTAAAAATATAATATTAATCGAAATTTTTAGTGCAAGATATGTGCCTTTAAAACAGTTTCCCAATTCTTTATTTTCAAAGCTATTTAATTGATTCTTTTGTGTTACGGCTTATAAATGTAAATATATTCAAATCAATAGTTTGTATGAGTTTTTTACATTGTTGTTCTAATTCGGTGCATATTTGTTAGAACTGATTTTTCCGCAAAACGAAAAGTAGCCTAATTAATTCGCCCAAAGCATTTATTTCAACTGGCACTCGTTTTGCTTGCTTTTATCAAATGAAGTTTTTGAAAATTTGACTAAAAGTAGGAGATAAGTTATGTCAGAAGAAAACAATACCGGAAACAATTTAATCTGGGCAATAACAACTTTGATTATTGTTGCAATTATTGCAGGCGCTCTATATTACAGCGGGTTTCTTGGCGGAACGAAAAAATCAACTGAAAAAATTGATATTAATGTAACTACGCCGGCAAATAGATAGGTTAGGGTGTTACTTCTTAATTTATAAAAAAACGTTATCCGAAATTTTGGATAACGTTTTTTAATTTATTTGAATTAAATTTTCTCTTCTAATTTATGCCGCTTAATCATTCCGTAAAGTCTCGGACGATACAAGCCTAAAAGATTTGCGGCAGCTTGTTTATTACCGTTGGTACGCTTTAGTGCCGCTAAAACTACGCTGTTTTCAAGCGAATTAAAAATATCCTTTTGTTCGGCTCCTTCTTTCGGCTCGGTCAGTTTTTCAACTATAAATTTTCCTACTTCTTCGAATAAAGCATCGCCGGATAAATCCTTTTGATTTATCAAACTGTCGCCGTTTTTTTCAACCGCATATTTGTTGTTTTTACTTGCATCATAGGTTAACGAATTATCATTTTTTGGAATGTCGGAAAAAGATATTGAGCTATCAAAATTTTTCGGTATATTCAGTTTATCAATTTTACCGTTTTTCGACAGCAAAACCGCCCTTTCAATATTGTGTTGAAGCTCGCGCACGTTTCCGCGCCAATTGTAATTAAGCATTTGGTCGTAAGCTCGCTCGGAAAACTCGCAATCGGGGCGTTTATATTTCTCGGCGTATATTTTTAAGAAATGCTCGGCAAGCATCGGAACGTCTTCCATTCTCTCGCGCAAGGGTGGGATTTTAATTTCGATAGTGTTAATGCGGTAATACAAATCTTCGCGGAGGCTTCCGGCTTTTATTGCTTCAAAAGGGTCTTGATTGGTTGAAGAAATCAAACGAAAATCAACTTCTTGCGGTTTTTCGCTTCCGACGCGATAATAAATTCTCTCCTGCAAAACGCGCAAAAGTTTGGGCTGCAACTCAGCCGGCATTTCGCCGATTTCGTCCAACAAAAGACTTCCACCGTTTGCCTGTCCGAGGAAACCGGCTTTGTCCGAAGTAGCGCCGGTAAACGCGCCTTTTGTATGACCGAAAAGCTGCGATTCAATCAATTCTTTTGGCAAAGCCGAACAGTTTAATTTTACAAAAGGTTTTTTTGAGCGGTGACTTTTATAATGAATGGCATTAGCAATAACTTCTTTTCCGGTTCCAGACTCGCCGAGAATAAAAATGTTGGCATCAGATTCGGCGACACTTTCGATTATTTCAAAAATATCCTGCATCGCCCTACTCCCACCGATAACCCCTTGATAAGATGTTCGACTTGAAAGTTTTCCGCGGAGTTCGCGAATTTCTGCTGCTTGCTGTTTTCGCTCGACAGCTTTTTCGATTAAAACAAAAAGTTCGTCAAACTCAACCGGTTTTTCTACATAATAAAAAGCGCCTGCTTTGGTTGCTTCAATTGCCTTTTCGGTAGATCCATAGCCCGTTACCATTATGATTTCAGTATCAGGCGAAAATTCCTTACAGCGGCGAACCATTTCTATTCCGTCGAAATCAGGTAAGTTTAAGTCTGTCAAAATAATGTCAAACTCTTTGCCTTCAACCAAAGCAAGTCCCTTTTTGCCGCTTTCCGCAGTCGTGACTTCGAATTTTTCTCTTTCTAATTGAAACTTCATCAACTCTAAGGTTGAAGCGTCGTCGTCAATTAACAATGCTTTATTTGCCATATCTCTAAACACACTTTAACCCGCGAAGCCTATCCACAAAAATAAGTTCTAAAAATTAGTTCAATTGTATCAAAATTAAACGGATTAGATAAATTTATACCGACCGAAACATTTTAGCAGAAAACAAAAAAGAAAAGGTAAGTCCCCTTTACTTACCTCTTCAAAAATTCACGCTCCCCAGTTTCTTTAATAAATTAACTTTTACGTTCGCGTAATCATAATTATTAGTATGTTTAGTATTCGTAAAAAAGAACGGCAATGTCCGTGCCAATGTATACAACATATTTAATTTCTGTTATTTAGAAGTCACTGACAAATTCTAAAGAACTTTATTTAATAATTTTGCAACATTTCAATACATTTAAAGAAATCAGTCAAATTTTAATGAATCGTTTTCTAATGAAAGAATTTATAGAAAAAATTCTTTTGTACGAATTTCATACTGAATATTAACTCTCTAATTTCGCGCGTATGCGGTGACAATATAACTTGTTCTTCGATAAACCTTTAGAGATTTGGCACAATAATTGAAATAGGCTTCGGCAGCGGGCTGGGAATTCATTGTTGAAGGAGAAGAAATTATGTTGGAAACAATTATATTAATTTTAGTAGTCTTGTGGCTTTTAGGTTTTATAACCGGAACAGCAGGCAGTCTTATACATTTACTTTTGGTTGTAGCTCTTATTGTTCTTGTTGTAAGACTTGTAACAGGCAGAAAAGTTGTTTAGCTTTCTTAACCGACCGGCAAGAGATTAAGCAAGTTTCTGAGCTTTAAGCCATTAAACCTCGATTTTCGATTTTGGAAGTCGGGGTTTTTCAGCTTTTGCTGATTTCTGAATTTTGTTAGCAGATATATTTTCTAAAAATAAGACTTTATAAATGAAATAATAGTCCAAACAAATTTTCTTTACGGAGTGCCAAAATGGATTTTATTCCTAACCTTAAAACTCTCGACATTTTTGAAAATGTTTTTGCCTTTTTCGGAACGCTTACACCAGAGGGGTTTGTTCTTAGTCTTAGAGGAAAAGTTTTTGAAAGAACCAATACGGATCCAGATTTTTTAATCGGTCAAAAATTTTTAGAAACTGTTTATTGGCAATCATCCGAACATACACCCAGCATATTAGAACAAGCGATTAATGAAGCGGCAAAGGGAAAGAGTTCAAAAACGCTTCTTGATTTTAGAATAAGCTCTCAGGAAAAAATTATTGTCGAACTTTTTTTATATCCATTAACCGAAGAAAATCAGAACTTCGAACAAATCTTCTTTTGCGCACAGGAAGTAACCGAGCGCGAGAAGGAAATTGAATATTACAAAACGCGCAGCGAACATTTACTTTTTGCCGCTGAAAATGCCGAAATAGGTTTGTGGTTTTGGGATTTATCTGAAAATGAATTTTTTTCTACTCCAAAATGTAACGAGTTGCTCGAAGTTCCGGCGCAAGAGTTAGTAAAGCTCGAATCATTTTTGGAAATTATCTACCCTGACGATCGTGAATGGGTTGAAGCTGCGCTCCGCAACTCGCAGACAAACGGTAAGAATTTTGACGCCGAGTATCGCGTCGTTTATTCGGACGGCAGCGTTCACTGGATTTCCGCGCGGAGCAAAACTTTCCTCGACGAAGAAGGTAATCCGAAAAATATGATGGGCGTCGTGCGCAAGACAACCGAAAAAAAAGTCGCTAGCGAAGAGCTTTCAAAAGTTTATGCCAGAGAGAAAAAAGCTAGAGACGAAGCTGAAGAAGCTAATCGCGCCAAAGATTTTTTTCTTGCCGTTGTATCACACGAATTGCGTTCTCCACTAAATGCTATTTTAGGATGGGCGAAAATTCTGCTTACGCAGGAAGTAGATGAAAAAACCAGAAAAAATGCGCTTGAAACTATCGAAAAAAGCGCTCGGGCGCAGGCTAAATTAATCGAAGATTTAATTGATTCGGCACGGGTCGCTTCCGGTAAACTTCGCCTCGAACTCCGTCCGACTAATCTTTTCGAAGTTATCAATACCGTATATAACTCGCAAAGACCGGCGGCGGAAGCAAAAAAAATTACGCTTGAGTTTTCCGCCGATGAGGAAAACATTCCTGTTTTTGGCGATTCGATGCGCTTGCAGCAAGTTTTTACAAACTTGCTTTCAAACGCCTTGAAATTTACAAATGAAGGCGGAAAAATTCAAATCACCGTGCAAACTAACACTGATTCGGTTAGAGTCGCAATAAAGGATAACGGTCAGGGAATCAGCCCGGAAACTTTGCCCGGAATTTTTGGACAGTTTCAACAAGGCGACCAAAAAACTTCACGCGACCACGGGCTTGGTCTTGGCTTATCCATCGTCAAAATTTTAATTGAAAAACACAGCGGTCAGGTGCAAGCGGATAGTCCCGGCATCGGGCTTGGTTCAACATTTACGGTTACGCTTCCTTTATATGCTGTTGAAACGGATACGGCAACGGAAATTAAGAAATCCACTCCGCAGGAAGATAAACTTCTTGACGGCATCAAAATTCTGGTTGTCGAAGATGACCACGATTCGCGCGAAGTTCTACAGCTTTTTCTCGAACAAAACGGCGCAATCGTGCAAAGCGCTGAATCAGTCAGCAAAGCTATCAGCTCATTGAGAGAAAATGAACAAGATTTACCTAATGTTATAGTTTCCGATTTAGCAATGCCCGACGAAGACGGTTATTCTTTGATTAAACAGATAAGAAGTTTTCCAAAAGGAAAAGGCAACAAAATTCCGGCTCTTGCTTTGAGCGCTTTTGCCTCGAATGAAAACAAACAAAAAGCCTTTAACGCCGGTTTTCAAAAATATCACACAAAACCGTTTGAACCCGACGGAATAATCGAAGATATTCGGGAGCTGTTGAATAACCTGTAATTTCAAAGTTCATAAAAATAGAGAGGACGAAAATTTGTTAAATTTTCGTCCTCTCTATTTCATCCTAAACTTTTCAAACGATGCGCTTTGCGAACCAAATCCAGAAAATCAGTTCGATAATTTTTCAAATCACTGCCGAGCGAGTTTTCGACAAGATTGTTTACATTGCCGAAACTTGCGCTGGCTTTATAACGCGAATCTCGAAGAAGCAAACCGAATTCGGCAACCGCCGAGGCAAATCGTAAATTATTCGAAGCTGTTTCGATTGTATTCGCTCTGTCGAGCAAGCCTTGCGTTAAAAGTTTGCTTTCCGTTTCGTTCGGCTCTTTGTAGCGAAGTTTGACCGTCATAAGTTCGTCATTGAATTTCGTATCCGAAGGCTCGACCTTTGAATATCGCAAATCATCAACGCCGTCATTTTCGATTTTCTGTCCGGCGGGAACAATTTCATAAAGCGCGGTGACGGAATGACCCGCGCCGATTTCGCCCGCGTCTTTTTTATCGTCGTTGAAATCACGATTTGCCAAAAGGCGATTTTCGTAACCGATCAGACGATAACCCGCCACTTTCACCGGATTAAATTCGACTTGGATTTTCACGTCTTTGGCAATTGTGTAAAGCGTTCCCGCAACCTGCTCGCCCAGCGCTTTTCTGGCTTCTTCCTGCGAATCGATATAGGTATAATTTCCGTTGCCTTTGTCGGCGAGTTTTTCCATCATCGAATCATTGGTGTTGCCGGTTCCGAAACCTAAAACCGACAGGAAAATTCCCGTCCGACGTTTTGCTTCAATCAAATTCACGAGTTCATTATCGCCTGTCAAACCCACGTTAAAATCACCGTCGGTTGCCAAAATCACGCGATTGTTTCCGTCTTGAATAAAATTATCGAGCGCGACTCGGTAAGCAAGCTGAATTCCCTGCCCGCCGTTGGTCGAGCCGCCCGCTTCCAGATTGTTGATTGCGCTTAAAATCTCACCACGGTTGTTTGTCGAATCCAAAACCAAACCGGACGAGCCAGCATAGACGACAATCGCTACGCGGTCTTTCGCCGAAAGCTGATTGGCTAAAAATTTCAAGCCTTGTTTGACGAGTGGCAATCGGTCAGATGTGTTCATCGAGCCGGAAACGTCAACCAAAAAAACCAGATTCGACGGCGGAGTGTCTTCGAGCGCAACTTTTTTGCCTTGCAGTCCGATTGAAACGATTTTGTGCTTTGCGTTCCAAGGCGTAGTTGCAACTTCCGTGTTTACGGAAAACGGCGCGTCGCCAATCGGCTGCGGATAATCATACTCAAAATAATTGATTAGTTCTTCGATTCTCACCGCATCTTTCGGCGGCAGATTTCCGTCATTCAAATAACGGCGAACGTTTGCGTAAGAAGCCGTGTCAACGTCAATCGAAAATGTCGAAAGCGGAGCGCGAGCCGTTTCGAGAAATGGATTTTCGTCAATCTCGGCGTATTTTTCAGTATTTGCGGATTCGTCTTCAAAACCTTCTTTCATTACCTTGTTCTCCATCGCCGCTGATGAAGTATTCATTGAAGCCGAATTGGAAGTTGAAGTGTAATTAGGCTGAGATGTTTTGTCGTAACCGACTTTTGTGTTGCTTGATTGGGTGCAAGCCGAAAATATCAATGAGAAAATAAAAATAAAAACCGACCACCGACCACCGACCACTGATAACTGTTTCATAAATTCCTCCAATAAAAATTGCAAGTCTGTTTTTGTAAAACTTCGTATCTTGACGTGAAGAACGAAGTCGGAAAACAGACTTGCATTTTTTTTTGTTTTTCTATGAAACTTTTCGCTAAATAATTTTACTTGCCGTAATCAAGCGAAACCGCCGTCGCACGACTTGCGTCAAACTCCGGCTGAAAGTTTTTATTGTAACGCTCGGAAGGCGAAACAAACTCGCCGATGACATATAAATTTTCGTCGGAATCAAGATTGTCCGGCGACAAACGAGAACTTGTAAATTTTAATTCTCCGTCTCTCGAACCTGCAATATATTGTTCGGAATAAATATACCGCGTTTTATTACTGTCTTTAACAAAAAAATGCAAGGCAATCGGCAAATCCGTTTTCGTCGTGGCTAACTTCCAGCTAAATTGTTCTGTTCTCAAATTGAAAACCGCCTGCTCAATTACCGGCGAGCCAAAATTTGACTCGCGCAATTGCGACTTCATTCTCCAACAAGACGTTTTTGAAGAATACGTTTGCGGATATGTCGGAGCAGGAACTTCTTCGACGCGCACGACATTAAACATTGCGTAAACGAAAGCCGCCGCGCCTAAAATAAAACTAAAAAGTGCGAAACCTAAAATGTGTTTTTTCATATTTTTACTTCTCCCTTGTTTATAAACACTAGAACGAGCATAACCGATTCGCTTGCAAACATTCAAGAAATTTTCCGCTCTCAATCGCCGTTTTCATATTTTTCTTTGTGCGCCCGTGTCATTGCCTGATATTCTTCATCGTTTTTAGCGAGATAATATTTTTCCTGAAAAATTTTAGCGGATTCGGCTTTCACCGCCTCTTCTTCAACCGGCAAAACTTCAATTAATTAATGAAAAGTGAAAAACTAAAAGTGAAAATTTTTTATTCTTTATTGATTTTTATTATTTGCTATTCACTTTTAGTTTTTCACTTTTCGTCGTTTCAACTTTGTCGAATCCATTTCCAAACCTCTGGAATCGTCGCCCGTTTCCCGTACATCAACATTCCGACGCGATAGACGCGCGCCGCCAGCCAAACGAGTCCGGCAATCGCCAGACCGTTTAATAAAATCGAAAGCGCAATCTGCCAGAACGGAGGTGTTTCCGCTAAGATTCGCACCGGCATCGTAATCGGAGCGAGAAACGGCGCAATCGAAACCCACAATGACAAGTTCGAATTCGGGTCGCGGATAACCGTGAAGCTCATATAAAACGCGATAACCAAAATCATTATCGGAAACATCGCAAATTGTCCGCCTTCCTGCACGGTCGTTACCATCGAAGCGATAAGCGCGTAAATTGTCGAGTATATAAAAAAGCCGAGCAGAAAGAATATAAAAAAATATAGAACCGTCAGCGGTGAAATGTCAGGGACTGATACATTAATCCCCGCCGCGCTCATATTCGCTAGACCGATGCCGACTAAAACCAGCGCGGAAATTATCCAAATCGCCAATTGCGTCAAGCCCGCCAGACCGACACCGACGAGTTTTCCCATCATCAATTCAAACGGTTTCGCCGACGAAAAAAGAATTTCGGCAATGCGCGTTTCTTTTTCTTCGACGACCGCCGACAAAATCTGCTGCCCGTAAATAAGCAACGTGATGTAAATCATCAAACCGATGATAAAAGACGCGAAAAAAACGCCTTCGCTGTCTTTTTCATCACCTTTCTCGCTTAACGCTGTTTTGGTAAATTCTACGTTGCGACTCAAACCTTTTACTTTTTCTTCGCTGATATTGGCGTCGGCAAGACGCTGCGACCGAACCGCGCCGTTGACCGCTCGCTCAAGCTGCGAAGTAGCAACGTAATCGCCGGCTTTGCGCGAGAAAAATTCAAATTTGGCGTCGGTCGCATCATAATTCGGCGGAACGATTAAATATGCGTCAAGTTCTTTACTGGTGATTTTGTCGGTTAGTTCGCGCTTGATTTGCTCGAGCGGTTTTGAATTCGCATCGTATTCGACAAAATTAAATGTCGCGCCGAGTTGTTCGGCGGCACGTTTCATTTGCTCATCAGGAGAAACGGCGGTTGAATCTTTTATCAATTCTTCCGCCGATTGTCGCTCCGGTTTTGTCGCTGTTTTTTCGAGCGAGAGATTTTCCTTAATGCGCGGCGTAACACGTCCCGTTTGGTCAACGACCGCAATGCGCGTCGGCTCGCTTTTAATTGAAAAAAGCAGCGCCGGAACAATCGCAAAAGCCGCCGCCAAGACGGGAAAAAGCAAAGTTGCAAGCAGGAACGACCATTTCAGAACAATTTTTTTGTATTCGTGTTTGACGACGGCTAAAAATTTTTTCATTAAATTCCTTTTACTTTTTCTATAAAAATGTCGTTAAGACTCGGTTCGACTTGCTCAAATTTATAAATACGCGCGCCGTTTTCTATTAATTGTTTGAGCAACATTTGCGCGTCGGCGTTTTCAGCTAATTCTATTTCCCGCTCATCGACGTGTTCCGTAATCCTGGCAACTAAATCTTTATCTTGTAAAACCGCATCGCCGCCTTCGCTGCGCAGAGCAATCAGATTTTTTCCGAAACTCTGTTTGACCTCGCGGAGCGTGCCGCCAATAACCTTGCGCGATTTGTTAATTAAAATTATGTCGTCGCACAATCTTTCTGCCGTTTCCATCAAATGCGTCGAGAAAATAATTGTTTTGCCCCGCGCTTTGAGTTCCGCGACGGCTTCAATCATAAATTCGACATTCACCGGGTCGAGTCCCGAAAACGGCTCGTCCAAAATCAGCAAATCCGGGTCGTGCAAAACGGTCGAGATAAACTGAATTTTCTGCGACATTCCTTTTGACAAATCGGTCGTTTTCTTTTTTTTCCACTCGCTCAAATTCATCCGTTCGAGCCAAAAATCAATCCGCTCGTCCGCGCGTTTTTGCGCAACGCCTTTCAGCGCGGCAAAATACCGAAGCTGCTCAAAGATTTTCATCTTTTTATATAACCCGCGTTCTTCCGGTAAGTAACCGATTTTGTCCTGGGTTTCGGAAGAAACGCGGTGTCCGAAAAGCTCGATTTGCCCTTCGTCAGGCGCGGTTATTCCGACAATCATCCGAATCGTTGTCGTCTTTCCCGCGCCGTTCGGTCCCAAAAACCCGAAAACTTTTCCCGCTCTGACGTTAAAACTCAAATCTTCGACTGCCGTAAATTCGCCGTATCGTTTGGTTACCCGTTCAACGCGCAATGTAACGTTTTGTTCGCTCATAAATTTGAAACAAAAGATAGCACAGCTGAATACGGATTAAAATTTATTTAGTTTATAAAATCGGGTAAATAATTTACAGTTGCCTTATCGTTCGGTAAAAGCGCTGCGCGAAATAAAAAGTTTATTTTCTTTGACTCTACCGGCGACAAAAAATCTTTCGTTGAACGTATTTTGCCGATTGTCAGTTGTCAGTAGTCGGCGGTCAGTGATAAAAACTTTATAACCAAACAAAACTGATTGCTGATTACCGACAACTGAATTATGGAAATTTTTGTTTACCAAAAAGGTGCAGACTACGTTGACGAGGGTTTTTCCGTTGATAAACTTCCAGAGCTATTAAAAAATCCTGATAATTTAATCTGGGTTGATATAGAAGCTCCAACCGAAGCCGACACGAAAATTCTGACCGATATTTTTCACTTTCATCCGCTCACGATTGAAGACGCCATCGAAACCCGAAATCATCCCAAAGTCGAATCCTACAACGATTATCTTTTTTTCATCGTTCACGGCGTGACGATTGAAACTAATATGACTAATTTTGTAACTCGTGAACTCGACGGTTATTTGGGCAAAAACTATATCGTTACTTTTCACTACGAATCGTTCCGCAGTATTAACCACGTCAAAAGTCAAATTCGCGACAATACGTTTGTCTGCCGACGCGGCGCGGACTTCCTGCTTCATCAGATTCTCGACCGATTGGTTGATTTATATATTCCTGTCGTTGACGATTTTGATACGGCGATATCTAATCTCGAAGACCGCATTTTTCAAATAAAAAAAGGTGGCAATAAAATTCTTTTGGAAATAATGGCGCTAAAGCGAAGCGTCGCGCGGCTCATCAGAATCAGCTCAAAACAATTAGACGTTCTTTCGCGGCTCGCAGGCGGCGAATTTCCGCTAATAAACGAACACATCTTACCGTTTTACCGAGACATTTATGACCATCTGCATCGAATTTTCGTCCTTGCCGAGAATTATCGAGATTTGGTGGGCGGACTTCTCAATATACATTTCAACGTGGTTGCGAATCGAACAAATGAAGTCGTAAAAGTTCTGACTATTTTTTCGGCGATTGTTTTACCGCTGTCTTTGATAGCGGGAATTTACGGAATGAATTTTGAGAATATGCCCGAATTAAAAACCCGTTACGGTTATTTTTTGACGTTGGGATTTATGCTTCTCGTGGCTATCGGACTTTTATTTTATTTTTGGCGCAAAGGTTGGATTTTCGGGGAAACCGATGATGATAAATAATTTTGGAGCATTTTGCGTTTGCGGAAAACTCAAACAAAGGAAATCGAAACCGCATATATAAAAGCCAAACAAACACCGGCGTAAACGCCCGCCAAAATATCGTCGGCGCAAACACCGATTCCAGCCGGGAGATTTTGCAGCGAATCAATCGGATACGGTTTCCAAATATCAAACAAACGGAAAAGTAAAAACCCGGCTAGAACGAAATACCAATGTGTGTTGAACGGAACGAACAAAAACACAATCAATTGCCCGATAACTTCGTCGACGACCGCTTGTTGCGGGTCTTTGTTCTGAAAGAGTTTGACGGCGCGGGTTGCCGCCCAGATTCCTAAAAGACAAAACAATAAAAATAAAATTAAGTTAAAAGCGTGAATCCAAGCCGCGCTTTGCGCGTCCGTCCAGCCGCTTGCGCCGAAAATCATTGAAGCTTTTGCTTCAATCCAACCAAACAAAAGATAAATCGCTACACCAACCGCCGAACCGTATGTTCCGGGTGCGAGCGGCAGATATCCAACGCCGCAGGTAGTCACAACGAGGACGAAATAATCGAGCGAAGTTTTATTTTTTAATTTCTCTTCAGCTAGCTTCCGCTCTTCAACAGTAGCGGAAATGTGAATGAGTTCATCGTAACTCGGCATTTATTCAAACTGATTTCTCTAATTGTGATGTGACAAAAACATTACGCGCAAAAATCAAATTATGAGTTATTTAACTTGATTTTCGCGTTCAGCCATATTTGGCTTTTACTGCGAAACGATTCCAAAACTCATAGAAATATAGGGTTTATCATAATGTTCCGTTAAATAATTACAATACATCACAAAATCCTTACATTTTAGACTTGCAGATTTTTCGTTAATAATTTCCCAGTGTTTTTTGTCAGCGCTAAGAGTTTCCGAAAAACTTTCGAGCATCTCGTCCAGCGATTTCCAAGTTACATTAGAATTGTAAATGATATTAACAGTATTGAGTTTTTCTTCCTGAATATTTAGAGAAAGCTGCTGTACAAACTGCTTATTTTCAGGATTGGAAATTTCATTTTCAAGGAACATCGCAAGTCCTTCTTTGGTTGTGAGATAAGTTTTTTGAAAATGTTCGTTGTCTTCGATTTCCGGGTAAGTTTCCTTAACTCCTTCGTAACTAAAATTAAGTTTCAACCCGTTAATTAAAGGTATTTTTGAATATTCTAAGGCACAGGGATTTTGAATTTTCGAGTCTATGGTATTAGAATTCTTCACTCGCTGTATTTGCGGGTTAGCTTGCACCTGAGCGCATACGGCATTTGAAAAAAGCGTCAAAAAACAGATGTAAAAAAGTATTTTCATAAACGCTTCGGTTTCAGATAATCTCGCCGATCAAATCGTATTCATACGCTTCATTGATTTTTATATTATAAATCTCGCCGACGCGCGGTTCAAAGTTTTCGGGCATGTCATTTATTAAAATATAACCATCAATTTCCTGCGCCTGACCTTCGAGGCGTCCCTGAAAAAGCAAATCGGATTCTTGCGACAAGCCTTCAAAGATAACTTTATAGACGTTCCCGATTTTTGACCGGTTTTTTCTTTTAGAAATTCTTGCCTGTTCCTTCATCAAACGCGCTCGGCGCTGCTTTGTCGTTTTCGCGTCAACTTTGTTCGGCAAATCAAACGCGAGTGTTCCTTCCTCGTCCGAATATGTAAACACGCCGACGTTATCAAATTCGCAGTTTCGCACAAACGTCATTAATTCTTCAAAATCTTCTTCCGTTTCACCGGGAAAACCAGTGATAAATGTTGTTCTAATTGTGATGTTCGGAACTTTACTTCTAACTTTGTTTATTAATCTTTCGAGGCTTTCACGATTTCCTCCGCGTTTCATCAATTTCAAAACATTGCGCGAAGCGTGTTGAAGGGGCATATCGAGATATTTCACGGCTTTCGGTGTTTCATTTATTGCTTCGAGAAATACGTCGGAAATATGCGTCGGGTAAGCATACATCACGCGAATCCATTCTAAATTTTTCACCTCGCCCAGTGCGCGAATGAGTTTTGCTAGAGCGTCAACTTCTCCTAAATCTTCGCCGTAACGCGATGAATCCTGCGCGATTAAAACAATTTCTTTTACGCCTTGTTTTGCTAAATCTTCGGCTTCTTTTAAGATGCTTCCAAATCTTCTGGAACGAAACGAGCCGCGCATTCCGGGAATTGAGCAAAACGTGCAGGGACGGTCGCAGCCTTCGGCGATTTTGATGAATGCTGTATGTGATTCGGTAGCGCGAAAACGCGGCGTGTCGAAATCGTAAAGATATGTCGCGCTTTTATTGCCGATTGGAGAAAGCGAAAATTCACGCGCATCGAATTCTTCGTTTGCCGCCTTTAAAATATCGTTTATCTGATTCGTGCCGATAAATGCGTCAACTTCCGGTAACTCCTTCATCAAATCGTCGCGGTAACGTTCGACCAAACAACCGGCGACAACGACTCTTTTTGCTTTGCCTTGTCCTTTTTGTCTGGTCGCGTCGAGAATCGCTTCGACGGATTCTTGTTTTGCCGATTCGATAAAACCACAAGTATTGACGACGAGAACATCCGCGTCCGTTTCGTTTGCGGTAATTTCATAACCGGCATTTTTGAGCTGTCCCATCATAACTTCGCTGTCAACGAGGTTTTTCGGGCAGCCGAGACTGACAAATCCAACTTTTTTCATTACTTGTTTAAATATGCGAGAAAGTTTTCGTAATCTCTGAAATCTTTAATAATATAATTTGCGTCTTCTTCGCGCAAAAGCTCCGCTCTTTTTCCGCTTGCGATGCCGACAAAATCTAAACTTAAGTTATTCGCAGTTCGCAAATCCCAAACGCCGTCGCCGATTGAAACAATTTTTTCAAATTTCGTTTGCCCGTATCGTTCAAAAGATTTTTCGATTGCCGTCTGTAAAATTTCCTCTCTTGAAATAGCGTCGTCAGCCGTTCCAATTGGAAAATCTTTAACGTCTATTTTCGCCTTTTCGAGTTTTAATTTAGCGGAATCATAAAAGCAACCTGTGACAAGCGCGATTGCCCAGTCCTTTTCGAGTTTGAGTGTTCTTAACATAGCATTTGCGTCTGAAACTTCGGCAAAAAGTGCTTCGTCTTTGAAAGCAAATTCGTTGAGGCTCTCGATAAAACAACTTTTGAAGGTAAAAAAATCTTGCTCATTAGGCGAGCGTCCTAATCTTTGATTGAAAATTTCTAAAACGATTCCCGAATCGGTAACGTGTTTGTATTTTGTCCAATCAGTTTCGATATCGGTTATTTGATGCGAAGCGGCGAAGGCTTCGACAAAACATTTATCATCCACTTCGTTTGTTTTTGTTAATGTTCCGTCAATATCAAATAGTGCAAGTTTCATTTACTATTTATTTACCGCCAAATCGTTAAGCCAATTCTCAATCTCTTTTGCTTCGTCATTACTTAAATTCTTTTCCCCGAAACGGACACGATTATATTTTTCCGTAATGCGAACGGCTTCCGGCATTTGTAACGCAAACGCAAATTCTAAAGGCGTTTGATGCGGTTCGCGTTGAAAACCTTTGCTTGCTAAAACCTTTTGCATTCTTTCATAAAACTCAATGATTGTCGTTTCGTTTTTATGTTTAAGCCAAAAAGAAAGTTTTTGCCAGACACCTAACTTAATAACTTTGCGATAAAGCCAAATGAACAAAAGAATGCTTAAGATTACTGCGCCTAAATTTCTTATTCCGTAAAGAAGTGCCGTTAAACTGGTCTGAAAGCCTTTGTCGCCGCGAACTTCGCGCCACCAATCCGAGAAACGATATTGCGTTTCGGTCAACCAGACGGAAATCTCGGTTTGGTATTCGCTAAAACTGTTTTTAACGGAACGGAAAAGCGAGCGCTGTTCTTGATTGTCGTAGCTGACAAAGTATTGAATCCAAAAAGTTTCGAGCGCTTCGATGTATTTATTGAATTTGCCAAAAACAGATGGCGAACTTGTCTCGCTCGTTTGTCCGGCAAAAGGCGTCGGGTCAAACGGAATCCAGGCGTTTTCTTTCGGAAAATAAACTTCCACCCACGAATGCGCGTCTCTTTGTTTGACGACGAAAACATCCGCCGTTTCGTTGTATTCGCCTTGCTGAAAACCGTTAACGACGCGCGTGGCGATGCCCTGCGTGCGAAGCATTACCGCCATTGCGGTCGCAAAATACTCGCAATGACCTTCGCGGATGTTGAAAAGAAAATCTGCTAAAGGTTCTTCACCGCCTGATTTTAATTCTAGTGTGTACCCGAAATTATTCTGAAGATAATTTTCGACGGCTTTTGCTTTGTCATAGCGATTATTCGCTTTCTCAGTAATTTGCCTGGCTAACTGCGAAATTCTTTCATCAAATTCTGAAGGAAGCTGTAAATAACGTTCCGCTTCAGATGAATAATTTTTATTATCGGCTTTTAGTTTTTCATAACCGGGCAAACTTCTGTCCGAGTAAACTTTATAACTTAACCGTTCAAATCCGCTGCCCGAAAAACTTATCGCGTTTTCCGAATCTTTTTTTAGAATTTGAAAATTTCCCTGAATCACCACCGGAGTGGATAAAACGAATAAAGCAGACGTATCCATCGGTTCGAGATAAATTGTCTGAATGGTGAGATTTTCACTGCTCGACGGATAATCCAACTGGAAAAAATCTCGCTCACCTTTTACAAAAATTTCGCCATGACCAATTTTTGATTTGCTCCAAGTTTTATTATCAAAAGTATCTAGAGCAACTCCGCGCCAGCGCATCAAGCCCGAATCTTTTCCATTTGTTTTATCCAACCGCACTCGCATTACAATTTGGTTATTTTGTTCAAGTCTTCCGATTGCACCGAGCTTAACCGAGTCGGAAAAACCCATAAAACTTGATATTCCGTTTGAATTGCCGCCGAAGCCTGCGCCGCCAACGCGCGGAAGAGCGAAAAACAAAGGCGTCGCCAGCGTCACTATCAAAACAAGCATCGTAAACGCCGTTAATAGTAGTTTTGAAATTGGAGTTTTTTTGGCAAATATAGAACTTTTGATATTTGAATTAGAATTTCCGCCATTAATCTTTTCACCAATCAAGGGTGAGCTTTTTCTAATTTCAAAAGTAACGACGGCGCAAATTGTTACCAGTAAATATAAAACTAAAGATGCCAAATAAAGCGGGCTAATGCTCATTCCCGCTGCCAGCAACACTTCGAAAAATGATAATAAATAAAGAAATATCCAATCTCTGTCAGATTTTTTCTGCAATAACTTTATTGCCATTATCAGCAAAATTATTTTTCCAAGAACATTTGTTACAATAATTGCATCTTTTCCGAAACCAATTATTTGATATTTCCAATCAATATAAAAAAGCGGAGCAACAAGGAAAATCAAAACTGTTCCAATTCTTTCAGATATTTGCCAGCGAGTCTCTTCTAAATACCAAGAGGAAATAAGAAGGGCAATAAACAAACTACTTATAACAAATCCAACATCACCGGACACCAATAATGAAAGAAACCCAGCAAGGATTACTAAAAAAGAATTAAGTTTAAAGAATATGTCGAGACTCATTAGATGAATTTTATATTAATATTTTAATTCGTTACACTATTAATCTGTTAGATGTGAATACGGTTTAACAAATCTCTTTGAATTTTTATTACTCAATTAAATTTTAAACTTAAATAGCCCATTCAAAAATTTAAATTTTTGAATGGGCTATAGAAAATAAATCCGGCAACTTCCTACTTTCCCACATCTGAAAGATGCAGTATCATCGGCTCTAGCAGGCTTAACTTCCGTGTTCGGGATGGGAACGGGTGTGACTCTGCCGATAAAATCACCGGAAAACTGTAAATATCAAGATATTACGACAATTGAAAAATGATAAATTTAATAAGCTGCAATAAAAAATTTGCTTATCAACAAATTTTATGGTCAAGCCTTGGGACAATTAGTATTGGTCAACTAAATACATTACTGCACTTACATCTCCAACCTATTACGTGGTAGTCTACCACGAGTCTCACTGGCAGAAATAATCTTAGGTCTGGCTTCACGCTTAGATGCATTCAGCGTTTATCCATGCTCCACATAGCTACCGAGCGCTACCGCTGGCGCGATAACTCGTACACTAGAGGTGGATCCATCCCGGTCCTCTCGTACTAAG
>Ga0136617_10000165_pt1 | contig 49668 bp, 47 predicted proteins | sample AntDrymUQ3222106_2_FD_129672 | JGI IMG/M metagenome (GOLD analysis project Ga0136617, IMG submission 129672) | Polar desert sand microbial communities from Dry Valleys, Antarctica - metaG UQ322 (21.06) | ecosystem: Environmental > Terrestrial > Soil > Desert | place: Antarctica: Dry Valley... | reverse complement strand
CGATGATCGCCGACGACGAGACGTTGCTGAGCGACGCACTCGGCGCTGATGTCGTCCTCGCCGCCTTGCGGGCCGACGGCTGGGTCAAGGCTCCCTATCCCGCCGACGGCCGGCCGTTCGGCGACGGCATCTTCCCCACGCCCAGCGGACGGGTCGAGCTGGTCAGTGACACTTTGGCGGCGATGGGCCAGCCGGCGCTGCCCGACTTCGTCGCCCCCCGAGAAGGCCCCCTGGGCGATGCCGAGCGGTTCGCTCGCTTCCCTCTGCAACTGCTCGTGCACAAGCACCACCCCCGCTTCCTCAACAGCGGCTACTCCCACCTCCCCAAACACGGCCCGGCCGAAGGGGAACCGTTCGTCGAGATGACGGAGGCCGACGCCGCCGTCCGTGGCCTCGCCGCCGGGGACACGGCGCGCGTGTTCAACGACCGCGCCGCGCTCGAACTGCCGGTGCGCGTCAGCGACCGTGTCCGCGACGGCGTCGTCCATGTGCCGTTCGGCTGGTGGAGCGGCCAGCATCCCGGCGGCCGGACCGCCAACGCGCTGACGAACGCCACGCTCACCGACTGGGGCGGCGGCGTCGCGTACAGCGACACGCTCGTCGAAGTCGAGCGCATGCCGTCGAGCTGACGCGAGAGCTTCCCTCTCGGTCAGCAGCCCGAGACGTATCCTCCCTGGTATGGCTGCCGATCTCATCTACGCGTTTCGCGTGATGCGGTTGCCGCTGCTCGATGCCGGAGGCGCCACGATCGGACGGATCACCGACGTCGTTGCCGTCCCGGGCCGCCCGGGCGACGCGCCCCGGGTCGTCGGGTTCGTCGCCGAGAGCCAACGCCGGCGCATCTTCGTCAACGCCAACCGCGTCGCCGAGCTCGGCGGTGACGGCGCCCGCCTGCGCAGCTGGGACGTCGATCTCAACCCGTTCAAGCCCCGCCCCGGCGAGATCCTCGTCGGCGAGCACATCCTCGACCACCGGGTCGGCGACGAGACCGTGAGCGACGTCGGCATCCGCACCGTCGACGACCCCCGCGGTCCGGCGTGGGAGCTGGCCAAGCTGCGCCTGACCCGCCGCAACCCGCTGCGCCGTCGCTCCAGCTACCGCCTCGTCGATGTCGACGAAGTCCCGGGCCTGTTCACCCCGGTCAGCGAGATGGCCGCCGAAGCCGCCCGCCTCCGCGACCTGCACCCGTCCGAGGTGGCCGCCGTGGTGCGGGCGCTGCCGCTGACGCAACGCCGGCAGCTGGCAGCGGCGATGGACGACGAGCGCCTCGCCGACGTACTGGAAGAGCTCCCCGAAGCCGAACAGATCCGCCTGATCGAAGGCCTCGACCTGGACCGCCTCGTCGGCGTGCTCGAGGAGATGGAGTTCGACGACCTCGCCGACCTCCTCGGGGAGATGAGCGGCGAAGAGCGCTCGCGCATCCTCGCCGCCATGGACGACGACGACGCCGACGTGTTGCGGCGACTCCTCTCGTACGAGGAAGCGACGGCCGGCGGCATGATGACGCCCGAGCTGATCGTGCTCGGCCCGACGTCGACCGTGGCCGAGGCGCTGGCCGAGATTCGCCAGCCCGAATGGGTCGTGTCGATCGCCGCCCAGGTGTTCGTCTGCCAGCCACCGTTCCGCACGCCAACCGGCCGCTTCCTCGGCACGGCCCACGTCCAGCGACTGCTGCGCGAGCCGCCGAGCATGGAACTGCGCCACGTCGTCAGCGACGACCCCATTGTTGACGCCGACACGACCGACCGGGCCGTGGCCGAGGTGCTGGCCAGCTACGACATGCTGGCCGTCGCCGTGACCGACGCGACCGGGCGCCTGCTCGGCGCCGTCACCGTCGACGACGTCCTCGACCGCCAACTCGGCGCGGCGTGGCGTCAACGCGGGGCCGACGCCCGCACGAGGTCGGCGTGAGATGGTCAAGCGTCGCGAAGACCTCACCACGCCGCGCACCGGACGGCGTCTCGGCGTCTCGTACGACCCCGACGCGTTCGGACACTTCAGCGAGTCGATCGCCCGGTTCCTCGGGACGGCCCGCTTCCTCATGTGGCAGACGATGGTCATCGTCGTCTGGATCGGCTACAACCTCGTCGCCCCGGAACGCTTCCAGTTCGACCCGTGGGACCGCGGCCTCGTCCTGCTCACGTTGGTCCTGTCGCTGCAAGCCTCCTACGCGGCACCACTCATCCTGCTCGCCCAGAACCGCCAGGAGCGCCGCGACCGCGTGCAGTCCGAGCTCGACCGCGAGGTCGCCGAGCGGACGCAGGCCGACACCGAGTTCCTGGCCCGGGAGATCGCCGGCGTCCGCCTGCTGCTGTCGGACCGCTTGACCGGCGACGAGCTGCGCGACGAGCTGGGCGCTTTGACGACGGCCGTCGAGCGACTGACCGACCGGTTGGACCGTTTCGAGGTTGACGTCTCGAGCGAGTAGGCCGCTCGTCGCCGCCGCGCACGATTGCGTTTGGGCTGCTCCGCAGCCCAAACAAGGCGGCCGTAACGATTGGTCGCTCGCCTAGCGGCTCGCTCCGTCGCCCGCGTCCGATCAGCCGGCGTCGGCGATCGCCGGTGGCGAGGCCGGCTGAGCCGGCTGGCGCGACCGTGCGGCGACGTCGTCGAGCAACTCGACGGTGAGGCGGGCGTAGTCGGTGGCGTCGGACAGCACGGCAAAGTGATCGCCCGCCAGCTCGCGCACCGTTGCCCGTAAGGCCTCGGCGAGGGCCCGCTGCTTGGCCGGCCGGACCAGTCGATCCTTCGTCGTGATCAGGCTGGCGGCCGGCACGGCGAGGCCGGCCGCCCACGGCCGCGCGTCGTAACGCCCGAGGGCCCGGCCGGCATCGACCATCGCGAACGGGTCGTTGCGCGACATCTCACTGACGAGCCACGGCACGTAGCGGCGGAGCTGGTGGTCGAGGTCGAACAGCTTGGGCACGGCCTTGTTCAGGTACCAGCGGTACCCGCGGGTGCGCAGCCACGAGCCGCCGACCGGCAACAGCCGCCACATCACCCGCTCGAGCAACGTGCTGCGCCACTCCAGCGCTGTCGCCTGGACGACTAGCCCGGCGACGAGATCGGGGTGGCGGCGGGCCAACAGCAGCGCCAGCGGGCCACCCATCGAGTAGCCGACGGCGAGCACCCGTGTCACGCCGAGGGACCGGAGCACGGCGGCGGCATCGTCGGCGACGTCTTCGAGCTCGAACGGGGCCGGCGATCGCAATCCCCGCCCGTGGCCGCGATGATCGACGCCGACGATGCTGTAGCGCTCGGCCAGCGACCGGTAGGCGGCGACGAACTGCAGGTCGGCCGACGCCGTCCAGCCGTGCAAGAGGACGACGACGGGGGCCGCCGGGTCGGCGTGGTGGTGCCATCGAACGAAGAACTCGCCCCGCCCTTCGATGCGCACTGTCGAGCCGGCCGGCGTCCAGGGCATCTCGAAGCGGGACGTCTCGGACATCGCCGGCAGGGTACCGACGGCGGCTATCTGCTGGGGATGCCGGTGAAGGCCTGGAGGCGGACGCCGCGGCGGGCGACGCCGGCGAGCAACGCGGCCGTCGGCAGGGCGACATCACCGGCCACGACGACCCCGGCCTCGGCCCGGCCGGCGGCGATGACGTCGACGAAGGCGGCCGCCACCGCCCCTGCCGCCGTGGCGATGAGCTCGGCGACGCCCCAGATCAACGTCACGCGCGCACCCGACTGGTCGTGGCCCCGGGCCTCGACCCGCAATGCCCCGATCCCGCCCTCACGGTGGGGCGGGCTGAGCATCGGCAGCCGCGCCGTCAGGCGATCCCGGCGGGTGGCCGAGACGCGAGCGCTGATGCGAGTGGCGTCGGGAAAGGTGCGGTGCAGCAGCAGCGGATCCGGAGACTCCGCCCGGTAACAGTCCCGCGCGCCGACCGGCTCGGGGAACCAGCACAGCTCGCGCCCACTGCCGGCCGGGGTCCGCTCGATCCAGCCCTCGTCGTGCCAGCCGACGGCCCACCCGCGAAGCATGTGGTGGTGCTCGCGGGCACACGAGGGACCGGCGGTGCCGTGGACGGCGACGTGCAGCTCGTCGCAGCCCGCCAACAGGTCGGCGAGGTGCCGGGCGATCAGCCCGCTCAACCCGGGCGCCACGGCGGCGCCGACAGCGAGGCAGACTCCCTGGTCGCGAGCTTGGTCGTCGAGCGCCAGCATCTCGCGGACGTCGTCGAGATCCCCGCTGGTCGAGATGACGTGGCGGCCGGAGGCGATCAGCACCGCCGCTCGATCGGCGTGGGGCCCGCTCGGCGCCAGCACGACGACATCGGCGTCGACGTCGCGGCTGACCACCGTGTGGGGAGCGGCGACCCGGCGTAGACGGTCGGCGACGACGCCCCGCCCGACGAGCCCGACCGTCGTCATCGGTCGGTCGCGGTCATCGATCAGGGAGCTCGACGGGCTGCCAGCCGCCGTGCTGCGGCGGGGTCCCGCCCCGGCCCCGCAGGCGCAACGCACCGGCGATGGCGCCGGCCACGGCCAGCGCTCCGAGGGCTCGGCGGAGCAGCTTCACGGCCGCGCAGTGTGTCACAGGTCAGCGAGGTGGGTGGCGTGTGGCGACCGACTGGGCGACGCGCGTATGTTCGATCCTGCTGGCGATCACGTCTAGAGTCCCAATGAGGACGCACCATGGGACTCGCATGAAGGAACGACGGAGGACTGCCACTTCGAACTTCGGCGTCGGTGGCCGAGAGAGCCACGACGCATCCGCGTTCTATGACCGCTTTCGACCGCCTGATCTCTCGGACGACGAGGGCGTTCCGGCACCCGAGCCGGTCACTGAGCCGTTCATCCACGGCGACGCCCGCCGGATGGATCTCGTCCGCGACGGTTCGGTCGCCCTCGTGGTGACATCCCCGCCCTATTTCGCCGGCAAGCAGTACGAAGAGGAGCTGGAGCGAGAAGGGGTGCCTTCCTCCTATCTCGAGTACCTCGAGATGTTGACCGAGGTGTTTGCCGAATGCGTTCGCAAGCTCGAGCCGGGTGGACGCATCGCCGTGAACGTGGCCAACTTGGGACGTAAGCCCTACCGCAGCCTGTCCGCCGACGTCATTCGAATCTTGGAGCACGACCTCGGCCTGCTCCTACGAGGCGAGCTGATCTGGCAGAAGGGAGAAGGCGCCAGCGGGTCGTGTGCGTGGGGTTCGTTTCGAAGCGCGGCGAACCCCGTGCTGCGCGACATCAGCGAGCGGGTGATCGTCGCCAGCAAGGGCCGGTTCGACCGCGCCCGCTCCGTCAAGCAACGGACGGCCGAGCGGTTGCCGCACGAGAGCACGCTGTTGACGGAGGACTTCATGGCGCTGACGCTTGACATCTGGTCCATCCCCCCGGAGAGCGCTCGCCGAGTCGGTCATCCCGCGCCGTTTCCCGTCGAGCTGCCTGAGCAGCTCATCCGCCTGTACACATTCAAGAACGACCTCGTGCTCGACCCGTTCATGGGGAGCGGGTCGGCGCTGGTTGCTGCGGCTCGGCTGGACCGCCGCTATGTCGGGTACGACTTGGACGAGCGCTACATCGAAATCGCCCGCCGACGCGTGACCGAGCTGCTCGACACCCAGCGGCCTCCCGGCACGGCGCCCGTGCAGCCGATACCGGTCGAGACGCCAGCACCGACCGCCGACCCGCTCGAGGAGTTTCAGAGTCGCGCCACCCGGGAGGGCAAGGCTGCACAGAAGCTGGCCGAACAACTGCTCGAACACGCCGGCTTCGATATCCAGGAACGCAACAAGCGGATCCGCAAGACGGGCGTCACTGTCAACTTCGTGGCGACCGACGCCGAACGTGACACCTGGTTCTTCGACGTCTCCGGTGCGTTCACGAGCCATCGGGGTGGCCTGCTGCGGACCGACACCGTGTGGAAGTCGCTCGGTCGTGCGTATGCGCTGAAGGGCGCACGAGGTGACGTGCCGTTGGTCTTCCTCACGAGCCATCTGCCGAAGCGACCCAGCGAGGGCGACACCGCGTTGCGAGCAGCCGGCCCAGATGCCTTCTTCGACGCGATCGAGATGCTCTCTGGGGAGAGCCTTCAACGGCTCGCCGTGTACGCGCGCGGCGGGTTCAGCGACGACCCACAGCCGGGATTCTGGACCGGGCAGGACCTGGCACGGAGACGAGCGGAATGACCCGTTCGGTGGCGGGCGCCGTCGTTCGCGACGACCCACCGCAAGTCTTCGTCGCCGACGACCAGGAGACGCTCAACTGGGTGATCGCCTTGCACCTCGTCGCTCACCGCGCTGGGGACGCTGGGTCCCACACTCGACGACGCGTTGATGCGTCGTCCACCGGAGCTCGTGAACGTCAGCGACGCGGTCTGGAGTCGCGTCGCGGATCTCCATCTCCCCGGCGCCCATGCGGATGCGTTCCGCACCGCCTCGCCACGGTCAGGCGTTCCTCGTGGCGGGCGATGGACTCCGCGATCGAACACCTGAACGTGTCGAGTGGAAGGCCCCTCAGCGCCCACCCGGGGACGACGTCATCCAGATCGACGGTCACGTGGAGATCCGATGGAGCCACGGCCGGTTCGTCGGCTCACCAGAATCGAAGATCTATCTCGACACCCCACATGTTGATGTGCCGGGGTACAACCCCCTCCGTTGAGGCCGCCCGTCATCGGGAGACACCCATTGAAGAGGTTCTCGTGGGGCTAACAAGAATCGAACTTGTGACCTCATCCTTATCAGGGATGCGCTCTAACCGACTGAGCTATAGCCCCGGACCAGGGGTCGAAGGTTAGCGTTCGCCGTCCGGACCTCAACCGGGTTACCGGGGCCGGCGGGCCGGTACCGACGGCGATCCGGGCGGCCGCGGGGGCAGCGGCGCCTCGTCGTCGTAGGGGCTCGGGCGGCGCACGACGAAGCGGCGCATCGGCGCCGCCGTGCGCTCGACGACCTCTTCTTCGAGCACCGTCATGCGCACCCCACCGACGAGGTCGGTGACGAGGTTGAACAGCGTCGCCGCCAGCACGGCCGCTCCCGTCAGGCCAACGGCGCCGAACAGACCAGCGACCCAAGCACTACGGAAGATCTTGGCGCCGTCGAACTCGAACGTGTCCCAGCCGAACGACTCGAAGAAGCGCTCGAGGTTGTCGAGCGTGCCCGTCGCTTCGGCCACGTTCCACAACAGCACGCTGGCAGTGAGGAGCACGCCGTAGATCACGAGGTTGACGACCATCGCCACCTTGAAGACGCTCCACGGATCGACGTGACGCAGCACCCGGGTGACTTTGCGAACGCGCGGACGGCGCCCGAGGACGCGCGGCACGGGCGCCACCAGATGGTCGCTGACCATCGACGACGTCGCCTGGTTGGCCGATCCGGGCGGCGGTCCGGCCGGGATGGCCGGACCGACGACGGGGCGCTCGTCGAGGCGGCGCGGGCGCGACGGCGCCAACAACGTGCCGGGAGCGCGCGGTGGTGCCTCGCGCGGCGAGGGCGGTCCGTGGATCGGGCCGGTCGGCACCGGCGGAGCATCGGGGCCGCGCCCGCGGGCGGTCCGCGTCACCGCCGTCGACGAGCCCCGACGAGCTTCGGCCGACCGCGCCGGGGCCGTGCGGGTGGCCGCGCGAGACGCCGGCGCCTGCCGGTGGGCGCCGCCGGCGCCCGCCACCTGGCTGCGCGTCGGGCGACGCTCGGGCGACTCGGCCCCGGACTGTCGCGCCGCCGGCTTGGCGTCGCGCTCGTTCGAACTCACGACGAGCCAGTGTAGGCAGGCGCCTGCGACCGGGTCTGGACGCTCGGCGATTGACCCTGCCGGCCGATCGAGTCGGCGAGACGTCTCAGTGGCGTCAGAATGGTGTCATTCTTGACTTGACATGACGTCATTGTGATGTCAGAGTGGTGCGCATGGACCTCACGCCCTACGTCGAGCGGCTCCGCCGGGACCTGACCGCCGCCACGGCGACCGGCGCCCCGGAGGTCGAGGCGGCGGCCGAGCGGGTGGCGCTGACCCTCGATCCCGCGGTGCGCATGGTCCTGCTGGAGGCGTTGGCCGACGCGGCCGCCGAGATCAGCGCCCACCTCGACACCGACACGGTCGACGTCCGCCTGGCCGGCCGCGAACCAGAGTTCGTCGTCACGCCCCTCGCTCCGGCCTTCGCCGCGCCGGCTCCTCCCGCCCCGCCGCGCCCGCCGGGACCTGCCGACGCCGACGACGGGAGCCAGTCCCGCATCACGCTGCGCCTGCCCGAAATCCTCAAAGCCAGGGCCGAGGAACTGGCCGTCGATCTCAGTCAGTCGCTCAACACCTGGATCGTCGACGCCATCCGGGAAGGCATCGACGGCCGGGCGGCCGACGCCGAGCCCCGACCACCCGGCGGCGCTCGCCGCCGACGCGCCAACCGCGTCCAAGGTTGGGTCGGCTGACGCCGACCCAACTCATCGTCACCACCACCCCCGACGCTTCGCCGTCGTCCACGAGGAGCAGACATGCCCACGTTCCCCACCCCACAGCCCATCGCGCTCCGGATTCGCAACGGCGCCGGACGGATCAGCGTCACCGCCACCGACACCACCGACACGACCGTCGACCTCGTTGCGCTCAACGACGCCGGAGCCCGGGCGATCGAGAGCGCCATCGTCGAGCACCGCGGGGACGCCGTCACCGTCGAGATCCCGAGCAAGGGTGGTGGCCTGCTCGGACGCAGTCCGGCCGTCGCCATCACCGTTCGCGTGCCGCTGGCCAGCACCCTCAGCGCCGTCGCCGGCTCGGCCGACATCGACGTCACGGACGGACTCGCCGGCGTCGACGCGACCGCCGGCTCCGGTGCCATCAGGATCGGGCGAGTCGACGGCGACGTCCACGCCCGTAGCGGCTCGGGCACCGTCGGTCTGGCCGGCGGCACCGGGGCGATCCGCGTCGGCACCGGTTCGGGTGACGTCACGATCGGCGAAGCCGCCGCTGACGCGTCGGTCTCGACCGGCTCCGGCGACGTTCGCATCGCCAGCATCACCGGCACCGCGGCGACGAAGACGGGCTCTGGCGACGTCGTGGTCGTCGATCTGGACGGCCAGCTCGAGTCCAAGAGCGGCTCCGGTGACACCCGCGTCGAACGGGCCGGCGCCGGTGGACTCCACGTGCGCAGCGCCAGCGGCACCGTGCGCGTCGGGATCGCCGATGGCACGGCGGCGTGGCTCGACGTCAGCAGTGTTTCCGGCCGCGTCGACCAGTCCCTCGCCGACTCGACCGGACCCCGCGACGACCAGGCCCGTGTCACCGTCGCCGTGTCCACCGTGAGCGGCGACGTCGAGATCCGCCGGGCCTGATCGCCTTTCCACCACCCCACCCAACCAGGAGTCACCACCATGCACCCGTTCGCCCTCGAGCTCGCCCGCCAGCACCACGACGACCTGCGCCGCAGCGTCCGCCGCCGCGGGCCAGCCCGGCCCCGCCGGCTGTTCCCGCCCCGCTCGTCCCGCCGCGCTCGCCCGCGCCCGTAGGCACGGTGGTGTCACTGATCGTGTCAGATCCGTGAGCACCCGTACGCGCGCCGATCTGACACAAACTCGTACCGGCGCCGCGACCGTGTACGACTGGCGGTCCCCGCGTCACGGCCCCGGACCGAGGGTCGCCCGAGCCGTCGCCTCGGCTTCACCGACACGCACGGTCACGGTGACCGTGGCACCGGACTGCGTCCACGACACGACGTCGGCGCCGTTGGCAGCCGCGAGGCGAGCGGCTGCCGCCCGCCCGTCGGCCGCACCGGCGAGGGCGGCGGCGTCGGCCGCGGTGCGCGCCCGGCCGGCGTCGATGACGTCGCCGGCCAGCGTCGCCAGGGCCATCGTCAGGGCCAGCGCCAGGCCGACGAAGGCCACCACGAACGAAACGGCCTGGCCGTCATCTCCCCGCACGCGTCGCATGCGCCACCTCCCTGCTGGCGATCGCTTCGACCGGCCCACCGCTCACGCCGGTCACCCGTTGACCACCGGCGGCGTTGCCGCCGATGAACGAGGCGCCGTGGTGATTGGTCGGCTCGCCGAGGCTCGCCTCCCTGCCATCGTCACATCTGGCCGCCGGGCTCGGCGGCGAGTGGTCACCGCAGTGGTGACGAGGGGTGGCGGCGAGGTCTACTCGTCGCTGGCGAGGATCGGCGCCACAGAGGCAACCGTCTGGCCGTCGTCGAGATTCATGACCCGGACGCCGGTGGCCCCGCGACCTTGCGAGGAGATCTCCCGCACGGGCATACGGATGGTCACCCCTCCCGAGGACACGGCGACGATCTCGTCGTCGATACCGACCATGAAGGCGGCCACCACCTCGCCCTTCTTGCCCGTCAGCTTGATGCCGATGACACCCTGGCCGCCGCGGCCCTGCGTGTTGTACTGGGCCAGCTGCGTGCGCTTGCCGTAGCCGGCCTCGGTGACCATGAGGATGGCGGTGTCGTCCCGGGCGATGTCGACCGAGACCACCTCGTCGCCGGTGCGCAGCTTCATGCCGCGCACCCCGGCGGCGGTCCGCCCCATCGGGCGGACGTCGTCCTCGTTGAAGCGGATCGTCATGCCCCGCCGGGAGACGATGAAGATGTCGTCGCCGCCGTGGGTCTCGATGACGCGCACGAGCTGGTCGCCCGGGCGCAGGTTGAGGGCGATCAATCCGTCCCGGCGGCTGGAGTCGTAGGCGTCGATCGTCGTCTTCTTCACCGTGCCCTGACGCGTGGCGAAGAACAAGAAGCGCTCACCGCCGAAGTCGCGGGTGTCGATGATTGCTTGGATCTTCTCCCCCGGCTGGAGTGGCAGCAGGTTGACGATCGGCATGCCCTTGGCCGTGCGCTCGCGTTCGGGGATCTCCAACGCCCGCAGCTTGTAGACCTTGCCCAGGTTGGAGAAGAACAGCAGGTGGGCGTGGGCCGTCGTGAAGATGACGTGGCGCACGAGGTCGTCGGTCTTCAACCGGCCGCCGCTGACGCCCCGGCCGCCGCGTGACTGGGTCTTGAATGACCCGGCCGGCACGGCCTTGACGTACTGCGCCTCGGTCATCACGACGACCAGTTCCTTGTCGTCGACGAGATCCTCGATCGACATGTCCCCGGAGTCGAACGTGATCTGACACCGCCGCGGGGTGGCGAACTCCTCACGGATCGCGCTGAGCTCATCCTTGATGACGAGGCGCAGCACGCGGTCGTCGGCGAGGATCTCCTCCAGCTCCTTGATCGTGTTGCGAACGTCCTCGAGCTCGGTCTCCAGGTCGATCCGCGACAGCCGGGTCAGCTGGCGCAGCTGCAGGTCGAGGATGTCGATGGCCTGCGGCTCGGAGAACTCGAACGGCGCCGCCATCAGCCCGGTCTTCGCCGCGCCGGCATCGTCGCTGGAACGGATGAGGGCGATGATCGCGTCGATGACGTCGAGCGCCTTGATGCGCCCCTCGAGGATGTGCTCCCGGCGGCGGGCCTTGTCGAGGCGGAACTGCGAGCGCCGCGTGATCACCTCGATCTGGTGGGCGACGTAGCCCTCGAGCGCCGACAGCAGGTTGACGGTGCGGGGCACGCTGTCGACGAGCGCGACCATGTTGACGGCGAAGCTCGTCTGCAGCTGGGTCAGCTTGAACAGCTTGTTGAGCACGACGTTGGAGTTGGCGTCGCGCTTCAACGTGATGACGAGGCTGGTCGCGCCGCCCGACGATCCGTCGTTGACGTCGGCGATGCCCTCGAGGTCGCCACTGTCGACGAGCTCCTGGATGCGGGCGGCGATGGCGTTGCAGCTCGTCTGGTACGGCAGCTCGGTGACGACGATCTCCGTCGCCCCCCGCTTGTTCTCCTCGATCGTCGCCGTCGCCCGCATCTTCACGCTGCCCCGTCCGGTGCGGTACGCGTCGATGATCCCGGCCCGTCCGAGGATGCTGGCCCCGGTCGGGAAGTCCGGCCCCTTGACGAACTGCATGAGGTCGTCGACGGTCGCCTCCGGCTGGTCGATCAGGTGAATCGTCGCGTCGATGACCTCGCCGAGGTTGTGCGGCGGGATGTTCGTCGCCATGCCGACGGCGATGCCCTGGCTGCCGTTGACGAGCAGGTTGGGGAAGCGCGACGGCAGCACGACCGGCTCTTCGAAGCGCCCGTCGTAGTTGGGCACCATGTCGACGGTGTCCTCGTCGATGTCGGCCAACATTCGCATCGTCAACGGCGCCAACCGACACTCGGTGTAGCGCGAAGCAGCCGGGCCGAAGTCTGGAGATCCATAGTTGCCGTGGAAGTCGATCAGGGGGTGGCGCAGCGAGAACGGCTGGGCCATCCGCACCAAGGCGTCGTAGATGGCGCCCTCGCCGTGGGGGTGGAAGCGGGCCATCGTGTCGCCCGAGACGCGGGCGCACTTGACGAACGGCCGGTCGGGGCGGAAGCCCTGGTCCTCCATGTCCCAGATGATCCGGCGGTGGACCGGCTTGAGGCCGTCGCGGACGTCGGGCAGGGCCCGGGCCATGATGACCGACATGGCGTAGTCGAGGAACGAGGTTTCCATCTCGTCCTGGAGCTGCACCGGCTGCACCGGCTCGAACGGCAGTGCGCTGGGCGGAAGGTTGTCGTCAGACATGCGGGGTGAGTCCTAGAAATCGAGGTTGCGGACGTCGCGGGCGTTGGTGGTGATGAAGTTGCGACGACTCTCGACGTCGTCGCCCATCAGCACGCTGACGATGTCGTCGGCGAGAGCGGTCTCTTCGAACGTCACCTGGAGCAGGGTCCGCGACGCGGCGGACATCGTCGTCGTGCGCAGCTCGTCCCAGTCCATCTCGCCGAGACCCTTGAGGCGCTGGAAGTCCTTCTTGTGGTTCGGATGCTCGGCGAGGAACGCCGCCTTGGAACCGTCGTCTTTGAGGTACACCTTCTCCTTGCCGACCTCCGTCGAGTACAGCGGTGGTTGGGCGATGTACACGAAGCCAGCTTCGACCAGCGGCTTCATCTGGCGGTAGAAGAACGTCAGCAGGAGCGTGCGGATGTGGCTGCCGTCGACGTCGGCGTCGGCCAACACGACGACCTTGTGGTAGCGGGCCTTGGTGACGTCGAACTCCTCGCCGACGCCGGCGCCGATCGCCGTGATCAGGGCCTGCACCTCGTTGTTCTTCAACATCTTGTCGACGCGGGCCCGCTCGACGTTGAGGATCTTGCCGCGGATCGGCAAGAGGGCCTGGGTGCGCGGGTCGCGGGCGTCGATGGCGGTGCCACCGGCCGAGTCGCCCTCGACGATGAACAGCTCGCTCTCGGCCGCCGACTTGCTGGAGCAGTCCTTCAGCTTGTCGGGCATGCCGGCGCCGGTCAGGGCGGTCTTGCGGCGGATGGCGTTGCGGGCGTTCTTGGCGGCGACGCGAGCCTGCGCCGCGGCCTGGGCCTTCTTGACGACCTTGTTGGCCTCGGTCGGGTTCTCGTCGAGCCACTCGGCCAGCCGCTCGTTCGTCGCCTTCTGCACGAACGAACGCATCGGGACGTTGCCCAGCTTGGCCTTCGTCTGACCCTCGAACTGCGGGTCGCGCAGCTTCACCGACACGATGGCGGTGATGCCCTCGCGGATGTCCTCACCGAGGAGGTTCTCGTCGCGCTCCTTGAGCAGCCCCTTGGCCCGGGCGTACTTGTTGACCACGGTCGTCAACGCCGAGCGGAAGCCCTCGACGTGCATCCCGCCCTCGATCGTCGAGATGCCGTTGGCGTAGCCGTGGATGCCCTCGTAGTAGCCGGTGTTCCACTGCACGGCGACGTCGATGGTCTGGTTGTCCTCGTCGTCGTCCTCATAGTGGCAGACCTTCGAGAACAGCGCCTCCTTGGATGCGTTGAGGTGCTTGACGAAGTCGACGATGCCGCCCCGGTACTGGTACGTGACCTGCTGTTCCTTCTCCGGGCGCTCGTCCTTGAAGACGATCTCGAGGCCGCGGTTGAGGAAGGCCATCGTCTGCAGCCGCTCCAGCACGGTGCGGGCGACGAACTCGGTACCCTCGGCGACGAAGATCGTCGGATCCGGCCAGAACGTCACCGACGTCCCCGTCGAGCGCCCGCGGGCGGGGGTGGGACTGGCGACTTCGATCTTGCCCTGCGGCTTGCCGCCCTTGGCGTACTCCTGGCGGTAGCGCTGGCCGTCGCGGTCGACCTCCAGCACGAGGCGCTCGGAGAGCGCGTTGACGACGCTGACGCCGACGCCGTGGAGGCCGCCCGACACCTTGTAGCCGTCGCCGCCGAACTTGCCGCCGGCATGGAGCACCGTCAGGACGACCTCGGCCGCGCTCTTGCCCTTGTGCGGGCCGGACGGGTAGGGATCGACGGGGATGCCACGCCCGTTGTCGTCGACGCGGCAGGCACCGTCGGCCACCAGCGTCACGTTGATCCGGTCGCAGTAGCCGGCCATCGCCTCGTCGACGGCGTTGTCGACAACTTCCCAGATCAGGTGGTGGAGGCCGGCGAGACCCGTCGAGCCGACGTACATGCCGGGGCGTTTGCGGACCGGATCGAGCCCCTCCAGCACCTGGATGTCCTTGGCGCCGTACTCCCCGGGACCAGCGCGCGCCGGCCTCGGCGTGGGGTTCGAACGATCATCGAGCGTCAACGTGGTGTTCCGTTCGTCAGGGAAAAGAGCGGCATCGGCGGCCGCCCGCGAGCGGGGCGGAGCGATCGGGTGGCGTCGACGCCCGGCGGCGGGTCTGGTGACCGGTGCACGAACCGGAGGACACGCATCCACAGTGCCCACGACCAGGGGTTTCCTGGCGGTTGGGATGCGGAGCCCGGAGCCCGGCGAGCGTCTCAGCGATGGAGGTTCAGTCTACCAACGGGGGGTCATGACGGGGTGGGACCCCGACGCCCGCCGACACGCACCTCGAGGCGCTCGACGCGCACCCCGGCGACGGTCCGCAGGCGGGCCCGCACGTCGTCGCTGAGGAAGCGCAGCTGGGTCGCCCATGCCGGATCGTCGACCTCGACGAGCAGGACGCCCCGGTCGAGGCGAATCGGGCGCACGTGGGCGGCAAGGGCCGGGCCGACGGCGTCCTCCCACCGTCCGAACACGCCAGCTACTTCGGCCCGGACGGCCCCGGCGCGCAGCGACCGCACGACCCGGTCGAGGGCGGCGTCCAGGCGGATCGGCTGGGGACCGTCGTCGCGCCGCTCGCTCATCCTGACGCCTCGGCCGTCATCCCGGCGACGGTACCTCCGACGACGCGCAGCACTCGGTCGGGTTGCGCCCCCGGCGGCACGGCGCCGGCCGTGGTGATCACGATCTGACCCGGCGGCAGATGGCCGAGCAAGGCCGCGGCCCGGCCTGGGTCGAGCTCGGACAGCACGTCGTCGAGAATCAGCACGGGCGACGACCCGGTGCGATCGGCGACGAGTGCGTGGGCCCCGAGACGCAGGGCGAGCGCGAGCGTTCGTTGTTCGCCCTGGGAGGCGTGGGTCCGGGCTGGCATCCCGTCGATCGAGAGTTCGACCTCGTCGCGATGGGGTCCGACGCTCGACACGCCGCGACGCACGTCAGTTTCCCGGGCCTCGGCCAGTGCGGCGGCCAGGCCGACTTGGCGCCACGGGGGCTCGTAGCGCACCTCGATCGCCGTTGGCCGCCCGGCCAACCGCTCGTAGGCGGCGGCGACATGGTCGCTGATCCGGGCCACCAACGTCGCCCGGGCGTATCCGAACTGGTCCCCCGCCGCCGCCAGCTTGGCGTCCCACACGTCGAGGGTGACGGTCGCCGGCTCGTCGAGTCGACCGCCCGCGTGGCGCAGCAACGTGTTGCGCTGCCGCACGACGCGATCGAGCTCGAGGCGGGCGGCGTCATACTTGACGGCGAGCGCGACGAGCGTGTCGTCGAGGAAGCGCCGGCGCTCGGCTGGCCCGCCCTTGACGAGCGTGAGGTCGTCGGGTGAGAAGACCGTGACCCGCACGACTCCGAGCAGGTCGCGGGCCCGCCCGAGACGCTGGCGGTTGACCTGGACCCGGTTGCGCCCGCCCGGCACCAGCTCCGCCTCGATCAGCGAGGCGCGGCCGTCGTCATCGCGCAGCTGGGCCCGCACGATCCCCATCGTCGCGCCGACCCGGACGAGCGCCTCGGGGGGAGCACCCCGGAAGCTGCCCAGCGTGGCCAGGTAGGCCAGCGCCTCGGCGAAGTTCGTTTTGCCGTGGCCGTTGTCGCCGACGACCACGGTGGTTCCGGCGGTGAGGTCGAACCGGGCGGCGTGGTAGTTCCGGAAGTCGACCAGTTCCAACCGCTCGACGATCACGCTCGGGCTCCGCCGACCGGCCAAGCCGGATCGGCTGCGCCTCCGTGCTCACCGCCGACCCTCCGGATCGGCGCTCGCCCCCCTGGCCATGATCCGGGACTGCCGACCGGCCAAGCCGGATCGGCTGCGCCTCCGTGCTCACCGCCGACCCTCCGGATCGGCGCTCGCCCCCCTTGCCCTTGGCAACGGGCCACCGACTCAGGGCACCCGGACCGGCATGAGCAGGTAGAGGTAGTCGTCGCGACCGACACCGCGGATGACCGCCGGCTTCATCGGGTCCATCGTCGACAACGTGAGCTCATCGGTGTCGAGAGCGTCGACCCCGGCGGTGAGGTACTCGGGGTTGAACGCCACCGTCATCTCGGCCCCCTCGTAGCGAGCATCGATCTCCTCCGACGCCGTGCCGAGATCCTGGGTGATGGCGGTGAGTTGCACCGTGTCGCCGCCAAGTCCGAGGCGAACGGGCGTGGCGTCCCGGGCCATGATCTTGACCCGCCGCAAGGCCTCCAGCAGCGCTTCCCGCTCGACGGTCAGGACGTTCGGGTGTTGACTCGGCAGGAGGTTGCGGTAGTTCGGATACTCGCCTTCGATCAGGCGCGTCGTCAGCCGCGTCCCACCGGCTTCGAAGACGGCGTCGCGGGCGCCCAGGCGCACGGTCAACTCCTCACTCCCGCCGAGTATTCGCTGCAGTTCGTTGAGCGCCCGGCTGGGCACGAGCACCTTCTGGCCGCTGGCCAGCATGTTGCTGTCGGGCAGCTCGCGCACGGCCAGGCGGTACGAGTCGGTCGCGACCATGCGTACCCCGTCGTCGTCGGCCGTGATCAACACGCCGGTCAGCACGGCTCGCGCGTCGTCGGTGCTGGCGGCGCGGACCACCTGCTTCAAGGCGTCGGCAACGTCGGCCGACGCCAACGTCACGGCGTCGGCCGACGGCTCGGTCTGCTGCGGGTAGTCATCGAGGCCGAGCGGACGCACCGAGAACTGCGAGCGCCCTGAACTGATGCTCAACTCCTCGTCGCCGAGGCTCACGTCGACGGCGCCGGCTGGCAGCGACCGCACGATGTCGGCGACGAGGCGGGCCGGTACGACGACGGCACCGTCGCGCTCACCACCGACCGTGAGGGTCAGGCGGATCGCCAATTCGAGGTCGGTTCCCGTCACCGACAACTCGTCACCTTGCACCTCCAGGCGGACGCCCGACAGCACGGGCAACGTGCCGGTCCGGCTCGTGGCCGCTCGTCCGGCAGTGGCCAGAGCATCGGCCAAAACGTCACGCTCGCATCGGAACTTCACAGTGCGGCCTTTCTCACAACGAGGTGATGGAGATGAACTAGTAGCGGTAATAGGGGCTGTGGATTGGGGACGAACCGCCGTCGCGGCAGCGTAGAGGGCGCATCAGGGCGCGCCCGCTTATCCACCGAAATCCCCTGTCGCGAGATCACGACGATGTCATTCGGTGGATGACCACGCGTTGTCCACCAGTCGAACCCCGAGTGTCCCCATGGTGGCGGGACAACGTGGGGATGGTGCGTTCGTTCATGCCGCGTTGAGCTGGCGGACGAGGTCGGTGACCTGCTCGTAGACCTGCTTGCGTTCGCCCATCAGCCGCTCGATCTTGGCGACGGCGTGGATCACGGTGGTGTGGTCGCGACCGCCGAAGACACGGGCAATCGCCGGGTAGCTCAAATCGGTGAGGTCACGGAACACGTACATCGCGATCTGCCGGGCGGTGACGAGCGGGCGCTGGCGGCTCTTGCCCTTCAACGCGACGACATCGAAGCCGAGGATGGCGGCGATCTCGGTCAGCAGTTCGTCCTCGGTCCGTCGTTTCGGCGCCGACTCGCGCAGCAGGTCGGCCAACAAGGTCTGCGCCAGCTCGGTCGTGATCGGCACCCGGTTCAGCGAGGCGAACGCGGTGACACGGATCAAGGCGCCCTCCAGCTCGCGGATGTTGTTGGAGATCTTCGTGGCGATGAACTCGAGCGTGTCGGCAGGCACCACGACGCCATCTCGTTCGGCCTTGTTGCGCAAGATGGCGAGGCGGGTCTCCATATCGGGCGGTTGGATGTCGGTGATCAGCCCCCACTTGAAGCGGCCGCGAAGGCGGTCCTCGAGGGTCGGGATGGCGTCGGGGGGACGATCCGACGAGATGACGATCTGCTTGCTCGCGCCGTGGAGGGAGTTGAACGTGTGGAAGAACTCCTCCTGCAAGCCCTCGCGGTTGGCCAGGAACTGGATGTCGTCGACGAGCAGCACGTCGCTGTCGCGGTAGCGGCGTTTGAACTCGGCCGTGGTGTTGAGCCGGATGGCGTCGACGAACTCGTTGAGGAACGTCTCGGTCGAGACGTAACGGACGGCGTAGTGCTGGTAGTTGCTGTGAACGTAATGACCGATGGCGTGCAGGAGGTGGGTCTTACCGAGACCGGCGTCGCCGTAGATGAACAACGGGTTGTAGGAGCGGCCCGGCGTTTCGGCGACGCGCAACGAGGCGGCCAGGGCGAACTGGTTGGAGACGCCCTTGACGAACGTCTCGAACGCGTAGCGCGGGTTCATCCCGGCCGCGTCGATGATCGCCGCACCATCGGGGGCGCGGGCGAGCCCCGCGGCGGGGGGTGGGGTCACCGTCTCGGCGACGTCGCGCTGGTCATCGAGTTCGGGTCGGGGCGAGGGGTCGATGATCATCTCGAGGGCGCACTCGGGGCCGACGATCTCGTCGACCGCCTCGGTGACGAGGGGCAGGTAGCGGGTCTGGATGCGCTCGCGTAGGTTGCGACTGGGCACGCTGACGCGCAGCAGCGTCGGGGACACCTCGAGCGGGCGGACATCGGCGAACGTGCTCATCCAGACCGAATCGGTGATCTGCTGACGGAGGAGCGTGGTGACATCAGTCCACACCTGATTGTGGTCGTCCACCTGCTCCTCCTGCCTCCGTCGACGCACTCGATCCACAAACTTGTCCACATCTGTGGACAGGGCAGCTCGAAGCCGAGCGCAGCAAGATATCACGCCCCGATCGCCGTTCGAACGGGGCGGCGCCCGTGGGTTTGTTCGGTTGTGGGGTTCGCCCTGGTGGCCGTAGCCTTGGCGGGTCTGACGGGCGCGTTGCGCCCGGCCGCACGCGGGCGGTGACCGCCCCGTTTCGGCTCACCTTGCCTGTCACCCCGGAGCTCGCCCGTGAAGCGTACGTACCAGCCCAATACCCGCCGTCGTGCCCGCAAGCACGGCTTTCGTGCCCGCATGCGCACGCGGGCCGGCCGCGCCATCATCAAGTCGCGCCGCTTGAAGGGCCGCCACCGGTTGACGGCCTGACCGGACTTGATCGGTCGGATCCACGAACGGCGGCGGTTCGACGAGCTTCGTCGATCCGATCGCCGCGCCGGAACCGAACACTTGTGGTGCCGTTTTCTTCCCGACCCTGCCACCGCTCCCCCGCGCGTGGCCTTTGCCATCGGCCGCGCCGTGGGCACCGCCGTGACGCGCAACCGCCTGCGCCGCCGCCTGCGGGCGCTCGTGGCCGACGCCGCCGCCACCGGGGTGCTGGCACCGGGATGGCTGCTCGTTGGGGCCCGACCTGCTGCCCCCGAACTGACGTACGAGCAACTGGCCGGCGAGGTCCTGCTGCTGTTGCGCACCGTCGATCGAGCCGGTGGGCGATGAGGACATCGGCTCGCCTCATCCGCCTCGTCGAGTGGTACCAGCGGGCCGTCGAAGGCCGCCCCTCCCCCTGCCGATTCACGCCGTCGTGCTCGAGCTACGCCCATGAGGCGCTCGTCGTCCACGGCACCCGCCACGGCCTCTGGCTGACCCTGCGCCGCCTGTCGCGCTGCCGTCCGCTCGGGCCGTCCGGGTTCGATCCCGTGCCCGAGGGCCGACCACTTTCGCCTCCCGAAGGACGCTGATGTTCGAGATCCCAGCCGGCTTGCTGTCGTGGTTCTACGGCCTGACCCACAACTACGCCGCCGCCATCGCCCTGATTGCCGTCGTGTTGATGGCCGTGATCACGCCGCTCACGCTGAAGAGCACCAAGGGGATGCTTGAGATGCAGCGACTGGCGCCCGAGCTGCGCAAGTTGCAGCAGCAGCACCGCAACGACCGCACGAAGCTCAACGAAGAAACGATGAAGCTCTACCAGGAGCACAAGGTCAACCCGATGTCGTCGTGCCTGCCGCTGCTGGCGCAGATGCCGATCTTCATCATCATGTTCCGAATCCTCCACGGTCTGACGTACAAGCCGCGGGGCGCGGCGTCGACGGTGGCCCAGGCCGTCTACGCGGCGGCCGGGGTGGAGAACCCCGAGGTCGGCTTCCTGCCCCGCTACATCTCGACCAACTCGGAGCTGTACCAGTCGCTCGTCAATCGCGACGAGATGCTGTCGATTGGCCTCGACCTGTCGAAGACGCCGATCGGCGTGCTCAGCGAGAGCTTCGGAACCGGGCTGATCTATGTGCTGCTCGTCGTCGCCCTCGGCGGGCTCTACTTCCTGCAGCAGCGGATGATCGCCGCCCGGGCCATGGTCAGCCCGACAATGTCGCTCGCGCAGCAGAAGCTGATGCAGTACCTGCCGGTCGTGTTCGCCGTCTTCCAGGTCTTCTTCATCACTGGCCTCGTGATCTACTACGCCGCCCAAGCGGTGTTGCGCATCGCCCAGCAGGCCTACATCACCCGCCGCTTCTACGGGCACGATGAGTCGCTCGGACGGCAGGCCCAACGGGCCGGTGAGCACGCCCGTGAGCTGGCCAAAGAGGACGGTGGGGGCGGCGGATTCCTGTCCCAGGCCCGCCGCGAGCTGGCGCCGTCGAAGAACGGCGGCGACAGCGCCACGACGAAGCTGACGACGCCGGACCGCACGGCCACGAAACGCACGGGCAACGCGACCACCGCGGCGACGTCGTCGAAGCGCACGACGCCGCCGAAGAATCGCCCGACCCCGTCGGGCAAGGGTCCGAGCGGGCGGCCGGCCGCGGCCAGCCGTCCCGGCGGGTCCCGCCGCGCCAAGAAGAAGCGCTGATCGAGCCCGGACCGCCAGGCGGACCGGACACCAGCCGGGCGCTGTTGGCCCGTTGACAGAAGGAGACGATGATGGAGTGGGTCGAGACGACGGGAAAGACGGTCGAGGACGCCAAGGATCTGGCTCTTGACCAGCTCGGTGTGACAGCCGACGAGGCCGAGTTCGAGGTTGTGGAGGAGCCGCGGCCGGGACTCTTCGGCCGCCTGCGCGGGGAGGCCCGTGTGCGCGCCCGCGTTCGTCCGGCCGCCGTACGTCCGAAGCAGCACACCCGTCGTCCGCGCCCGGAAGGCCGCGGCGAGGGTCGGGGGGAGACGGCCGCCGGTGAGGCGGGCGCGGCCCGGGGGGATGCCCGTCGGGAGCGCAACGACAGCGGCCGGGGTGAGCGCTCGGGCGAGCCGCGGGGCGGGAGTCGGCGGGGCAACGATGCCATCCCGGCGCGTCGTGACGATCGTCGGCGCGACGGGGCGGCGATGGGCGACGGGTCGATCGCCGAATCGCCGCCGGTCGAGGACGTCAGCGCGGCCGCCGAGTCGTTCGTCGTCGGGCTGGCCGGCGCTTTCGGGTACGACGTTACGACCCGCGCCCGGATCGACGGCACCGAGATCGACGTCGCCATCGAGGGTGAGGGTCTGGGCCTGTTGATCGGGCCCGGCGGGCGCACCCTGCTCGCCGTGCAGGATCTCGCCCGGGTCGCCGCGCAACGTCGCCTCGGCGATCACGAGACGCGGCTGCGGGTCGACGTGGCCGGTTATCGCGAGAAGCGCCGGGTCGCCCTGGAGCGCTTCGCCACGTCGGTGGCCGAGCAGGTCCGGGAGACGAGCATGCCGCGGGCGCTCGACCCGATGCCGTCGGCCGACCGCAAGGTCATCCACGACACGCTGACGGAGCTCGCCGGGGTGACCAGCCGGTCCGAGGGCGAAGACCCCTACCGTCGCATCATCATCTCCCCCGCCTGAGATGTTTCGCACTCGCAACCGAAGGTTGCTCGCCGAGTCGTGTGGAGCCGGCCTGCGGCCGGCACGCAACCATGCAGGCGATCGACCGGCGGAGCCGGTTCGACCGCCGAAGCGGGGGCTCCGGCCGAAGGCCTCTGCCCCCGCACCCCCGCCCATGCACGGGTCGCCTCTCCACGGGTGAGGAGCGCCCGCGGCGGACCGATGCCGAAGTGATGGCCGACGACGGCCTGCTCACGGCGGCGCTGGTCGAGTCACAACGACTCGGCATGCTGGGTGCCCGCCCGATCGGCGACGTCATCGCTCATGCCGACGCCTTCGTCGACGCGCTCGGGCCCGTGCACGGACGCGTCGTCGACCTGGGCACCGGTGGCGGCATTCCCGGGCTCGTCATCGCCGCCCGCCGGCCCGACCTGCACCTCGTGCTCGTCGACCGGCGAGCGACCCGCGCCGACCACGTCGCCCGCCTCGTTCGGCGGTTCGGCTGGGGCGACCGGGTCGAAGTACGGGCCGCCGACGCCGACACGCTGATCGCCGCCGGCGACCGTTTCGACGGCGTCGTCGCCCGGAGTTTCGGACCTCCGGCGGTCACGCTGACGACGGCCGCGGCCCTGCTCGCGCCGGGCGGTCGGGCGGTCGTCAGCGAGCCCCCGCCTGACACACCGCGCCAATGGGACGATGAAGTGCTTAGACGCCTCGGTCTCACCCAGATCCGGACGTCGGCGTCCCCCGTCGCCATCTTCACCCACGTTTCACGTGAAACCTCCCGCTGAGGTTCGCACCCAGCCCGGACCGGTCGGTCGGTTCACGAAGTTCGTGGGCTCGTTGGGCCAGCGTAGAGGTCGGTCTGCACCACGGGTTCGAAGCCGACGCTGCGGTAGAGATGACCGGACGCTGGGTTGTCCGGTTGCCAGCAGATCGAGATCCGCCCTGCGCCGGCCGCGGCCAGCAGGTCAATGCCGGCCGTGAGGATGTGGCGAACTAGTCCTCGGCACTGCTGATCGTCCACGGTGCGCATCGGTTCGACCACCCCCGTCGCCGTGATCGGATCGAACCAGAACAATCCGTACGCGGCGACGTCGTCATGACGGTCGTCCACCACGAGGTCGAGATCGGGCCGGTACAGCGACGTCTGACGAAGGCGCTCCTCGTGAAAACGCCCGTCACGCATCCCGAAGTGGTGCGGTCGACGCATCGTGTCACGGCGCGTGTGCAACCGGCACCCTTCGGGCAGCGGGATGATCGCCGGCCGATTCTCTGCCGCCAGCCAGGCCTCGACCATGCCGTCGGCCTTGCGGGACCGCCACCTCATGGAGCGCATGATCAGTGCGGTTGCTTCGAGTTCGACGGCCCCGATCCCGCACTCGGCGAGATGAACAAGCCCTCGCTCGAAGACATGCGTTGCCCAGTCGGAGGTTGCGTCGGGCATGACGATCAGGGCGAGCGTGGTGTCGTCGTACAGGCCGGACGACCCGTCGCCCCAGTCGGTCGCGATCACTGCCGCGGCAGGCGATCAAGATGATCGAACCAGAAGAGTTGCGGCAGACGAGCGGTCGAGCGGGTTTCGCCACCACCACTGCAGCTCGGCGGCTTGGTACAACCCCGCCGTAGGGTGGGCGTTGCGGACGCGCTGCAGGAGCGTGGTCACAGCCTCCAAGTGGTCGATACCGATCAGATGTTGTTCGCGCAGAGCTCGCACATGGGGGACGTACAGCGCAGCGATCGCCCGAAGACGCCCGGTTCGGGGGTCATGCGAGCCGAACATGTCGGCGAGTCGCCGACGCGGACAGCAGAACTTGCGCGGAGGAAGATGTGCTGCCCGCGCACCCTCCGGCCGGTACACCGGCGCGGACCGGAGGTTAAGGTTTCACGTGAAACGTGGGCATCCGCCGTCACAGGGCGGGTCGACGGCTACCCTCGCCTCCCGTGACGTTCTCTGATCCGGGCCGCGCTGGTCCGCCCGCTTCCCCCGTCCCACCGTGGCCAGGCTCCCCGACAGCAGCGCCCGATCAGGTCGCTCCGCGCGTCGAGCCACCGGGCCCAGCGAGCGACGGCGACGACAACGATGGCGAGGGTGGCCTCGACACCACTGACCTCGATCCCCCGGCCGAGCGAGACGATGACGCCGTCGAGTCCGCTCCCGCCGTCGACGCCGACCGCGGTGCCGACGTTCCGACGCCACCGTCCGTCGGTGTCGCCGGGCCCGTGCCGGAGGGCCCGGACGGTCCCGGGCCGGCCGACGTCGGCGGCGAGCGGGAGGCCGAGCCGGTCCGGCGCCCGCTCCCCCGGGTCATCGCCGTGGCCAACCAGAAAGGCGGCGTCGGCAAGACGACCTCGACGATCAACATCGGCGCCTGCCTGGCCGAGCTCGGCCAGCGCACGCTGATCGTCGACCTCGACCCCCAGGGCAACGCCTCCACCGGGCTCGGCATTGAGAATCGGGGCCTCGAAACGTCGCTCTATCACGTTCTCATGCAGGACGTCCCGCTCGAGAACTGCATCGAGCCGACTGACATCAAGCACCTCTTCGTCGCCCCGGCCAGCCTCGACCTGGCCGGGGCCGAGATCGAACTCGTTCCCGCCTTCAGCCGGGAGACACGGCTGCGCCGTGCGATCGAGGAGGTCATCGACGACTACGACTACGTCTTGATCGATTGTCCTCCGTCGCTCGGCCTACTCACCGTGAACGGCCTCAGCGCCGCCCAGGAAGTGCTCGTGCCCATCCAGTGCGAGTACTACGCCCTCGAGGGGCTCGGCCAGTTGCTGCGCAACGTCGATCTCGTCCGCCGCAACCTGAACCCGACACTCCACGTCAGCACCATCGTGTGTGTGATGTACGACGGACGCACGAAGCTGGCCGACCAGGTGGTCTCCGAGGTGCGTGAGCACTTCGGAGACAAGGTGCTGCGCACCATCGTGCCCCGCTCGGTGCGTCTCTCCGAAGCACCGTCGTTCGGCCAGCCGATCATCACGTTCGATCCACGGTCGCGCGGCGCCATCGCCTACCGCGACGTTGCCAGGGAGGTGCACGATGTCTCGGCGCAGCGGATTGGGTAAGGGCCTCAGCTCGTTGATTCCCCAGGCCGGCGCGGGAACGGCCGACGACACGGACGAGCCGGTGCTCGTCGAGTTGCCGATCGGCGACGTCACGCCAAACCCGCACCAACCACGGGTCCACTTCGACGAGGACGCGCTCGGGGAGCTGACGGCGTCGATCGCCCAGGTCGGCGTCCTCCAACCGGTCCTCGTCCGCCCCGTCGACGGTCGGTACGAGCTGGTGGCGGGGGAGCGGCGCTGGCGGGCTGCACGGCGGGCCGGCTTGACCACGATCCCGGCCGTCGTACGCGCGACGACCGACACCAGCAGTGTCGAACAGGCGCTCGTCGAGAACATTCACCGCGCCGATCTGACACCGCTGGAGGAGGCCGCCGCCTACCAGCAGCTGATCGAGGACTTCGAACTCACGCACGACGACGTCGCCCGGCGTGTCGGTAAGAGTCGGTCGGCCGTGACGAACACGCTCCGGCTGCTCGGGTTGCCGCCGGCCGTGCAGCACCTGCTGGCCGACGGCCGGTTGTCGGCCGGTCACGCCCGCGCCCTGCTCGGCACGCCGGACCGTTCGCTGCAAGAGCGCCTCGCCCGCCAAGCGGCGAACGACGGATGGTCGGTCCGCGAAACCGAGGACGCGGTGCGCCGAGGTGGCCCGCCGGCCCCAGACGTCCCGAACGGCGCTGGTGGTGCGCCGGCACCGTCGATCGACGGTGCCGGCCTGACGGCGGCGACCCGCCTGCGTCCCCCCGGCCTGCTCGAGCTGGAGCAACTGCTGGCCGATCATCTGGACACCCGCGTGAACGTCCAGATGGGCACCAAGCGCGGCAAGATGACCGTCGAGTTCGCCGACCTCGAAGATCTCGAGCGGATCTACCGGCGCATCGCCGGCGACACCTGAGGTTGCGCACTCGCCGCTCTGACCTCGACGTCAACCTGTAGCTGAAGACGCGACTTGCAACCTTCACCTCCACCGTTAGTCACAGGGGTGGACAAGTCTGTGGATAACTCAGAGATGTGGCCCGCGAGCAGGTGCGTTCCGGCGGCCGTCGTCGCTGTTCAGGAACCGACGGCGAGCGGCGCCGTCGTCCAGGCGGCGACGGCGCCGACGACGGCATCGCTGATCGCCGCCGCCTCGTCGACGACGTGCTGGATCGGCCCCAGCGTGACCACCACCGCCGTCATCGACGTCTCCCGCAGGACGGGGAGCCGGCGACCCTCCACCTGCGGGTCGGCACCAGACCAGTCGGCGAGGTGCCGGGCCAGCTGCCCGGCGAGGGCGGCGCCGCCGGGGGACGAGAATCCCGCCGTGGCGTAGTAGGCGAGGCAGGCGGCCGCGTCCGCGCTCGACTCGAACCCCAGGTAGACGACGGCGCCGTGGCGATTGGCGGCGGCGGCGTGCGCCGAGGGATCGGTGTGGTCGGTCGCCACGACGAGGGCACCGCGTTGGCGCAGCTGCGAGCACAACTGGTGACTGAGCGGTCCGAGGCCGCCGAACTGGCCGACGACGATGCGCTGGTCGCGCAACGTCGCCGAGACGGCACCGAGCCGGGACAGCTCGCGCAGCGTGGCGATCCCGGGCCCGGAACCCGACCGGGCGGCGTTGACCTCGAGGGCTCGCGTCGTGAACGGCCCGCACACCCCATCGTCGACGAGTCCGCAGTTGCGTTGGAAGTCGCCCAGAGCGCGCGCCGTCGACGGGCCGAAGATGCCGTCGATGCGGCCGCTGTCGAAACCGAGCCGGGCCAGCGTGGTTTGCACGGCGATCACGTCGTCGCCGCGAAGGAACGGTGCCTGCAGTTGCAGCGAGCGATCGCCCAGGCGCCACGACGCCTCGACCACCGCCAGCCACGTCGGCTCGTCGCAGTGCCCGGTCGCCGGCAGTCCTTGGGCCGACTGGAAGCGGCGCACGGCCGTCGCCGTGACCGGGCAATACGTGCCGGTCTCGGCGTCAGCGACGGGACAACCGGCGAGACCCAGACGGCGTTGTAGATCGCGAATGGCCTCGCCGTGGTGGCCCGGAGTCAGCGCGAGGAAACGAGGAATTCGTCGAGCTCCTGGAGCAGTTGACCCTTGCCCTTGGCCCCGACCAGGCGCTTCTGGACCTCGCCACCGGCGAAGACGAGCAGGGTCGGGATGCTCATGACGTTGTAGCGCATGGCGATGTCGGGGTTGTCGTCGACGTTCAGTTTGGCCACCGTGACCTGGTCTCCCAGTTCGTCGGCGAGTTCACCGAGGATCGGGGCGATCGCCTTGCACGGCCCGCACCACTCCGCCCAGAAGTCGACGACAACCGGGTGGTCGGCGCCGCTGACGGTCTCGTCGAACGTGGAAGAGGAGAGGTTGACGATGCCGGCCATGAAGACGTCCTTGTCGTGAGGGGGTGCGCTCATCGAGCGCATCGATCGTACCGGGAGTGCAACGCCTGCCCGAAGGTGTCCATTCCGATCCTCCCGGTGGGCCCGAGAGATCAGTCGGACTTGGCCTCGAGCCAGCGCTCGGCGTCGATGGCGGCCATGCAGCCCGACCCGGCCGCCGTGACCGCCTGGCGGTACGTGTGATCCTGGACGTCGCCACAGGCGAACACGCCCGGGATGTTGGTGGCGCTGGAGCCGGGGTGGGTGACGAGATATCCCTCATCGTCCTGGTCGAGCACACCGGCGAACAGCGCCGTGTTCGGGGTGTGCCCGATGGCGACGAACAGGCCGGTGACCGGCAGCGTCGCCGTCTCCCCGGTGAGCACGTCGCGGACGACGGCGCCCTCGAGGCGGTCGGTACCGACGAGGTCATCGACGACGGTGTTCCACCGGAATTCGATCTTCGGATTGTTGAACGCCCGGTCCTGCATGATCTTCGACGCCCGCAGCGCGTCACGGCGGTGGATGACGGTGACCTTGGCGGCGAAGCGGGTGAGGAACGTCGCCTCCTCCATGGCCGAGTCGCCGCCGCCGACGACGGCAATCTCCTGGCCCCGGAAGAAGAAGCCGTCGCAGGTCGCGCACGTCGACAGTCCGTGGCCGAGGAGCCGGGCCTCCGACTCGAGGCCGAGCATCATGGACTGGGCACCGGTGCTGACGATCACTGCGTCCGCCTCGTGCACCGTGTCCCGCACCGAGACACGGAACGGGCGCACCGACAGGTCGACGGCGGTGACCCGCTCGGTGATGAACTCGGCGCCGAAGCGTTGGGCCTGTTCACGAAACTTCGTCATCAACTCGGGCCCCATGATCCCTTCGGGAAAGCCGGGGAAGTTCTCGACGTCGGTCGTCAGCATCAACTGCCCGCCGGGCTGGTCGCTGGTGCTCGAGGGCTCGCCCTCGATGACGAGGGGCGCCAGGTTGGCCCGGGCGGTGTAGATGGCGGCCGTGAGTCCAGCCGGCCCGGAGCCGATGATGATGACGTTGCGCGCGGACATGAATCCTCTGGTGGGTCGGGGGAAGCGGCGGGCTCTTCGACGGTCGGCGGAGCCCGAGAAACTCAGTCAGGAGAGTGACGCTTCGCCAGCAACAACGCTCCGCCGAGACAGAGGATTCCCCCGAGGACCAGGTAGCTCGCGTAGACGGCCCGGTCCCACGACAGGAACAGCTCGAGCAGCGATTGCAGGGCTCGGGTGGCGGCTACGAGCAGGAGGACCACGGCGGCGATGCCGAGCAGGCCGGCCAGCAACCCGTACACGACCGCCCTGGCAATGTGAACGACGGGCGTCGTCGTCTTTTCGCGGACGGTGCTGACGAGACCTTCGATGCGGTCGGCGAGCTGGACCGGCCAGTCGGGGTCCTTCAGCGGGTTGCCTGCCATGGTGTCTCACCCTAGAGCGTGACCAGGGCGAGACCGGTCAGGGCAGCGCGACGCGGTCGAGTTCGGCGCAGGTGGCCGCATCGAGCACGACGGCCTCATTCGCCGCCGCGTCACGCGCGATCAGGACGTCGCGCGGCGGCGCCACCCGTTGGTCGCGGGCGGCACCGACGATGTCGGCGGGCGCACAGGCGGCGACCGCCGGCACAGCGGCGTCGGCCTGCTCGACGAGCGCGATGACGTCTTGATCGGTGCGCAGGGTGACCAGGGCGGTGGCCGGCGCGGCGGCGTCGCCAGCGGCCTCGGCGGCGGCGAGCTCGACCGACGTCGCCTCGCTCGCCGCGGCCGTGGCCGTGGCCGCATCCCCGGCCTCGGCCGCCTGAATCGTCTCGGCGGCGTCGAAGCTCTCGTCGCCGGCGGCGGTGGCGGCGGCGGCCGCCGATCGTTCCGACGCCCCCTCGACGGCGTCCTCGGCGTCAGCCGACTGTGGGCGAGCCGTGTCGTCGTCGTTGTCGCCGACGACGGTGGCCAGCAGGCCACCGGCCAGGGCGACGACCACCGCGGCGGCGGCGGGCATCAGCCAGCGCGACGTGGGGCGCGGGGACCGCCCGGTCCGGGCGGGCGGCATCGGGGCTGTCGCCGCAGCAGCCGGCTCGGCCGTCTCGTCGAAGGCGTTCATCGCTGCGGCGATCGCCCGCTCCCGGGCGTCCGCCGTCGGCACCGGGACCGCGGCGAGCTCGGTGCGCACCTCGCGCATCGCGGCGACGAGGCCCTGGGTGACGGCATCGGCGTCGACGGCGCGGCGGGCGGCGTCGTCGAGCTGGTCGTCGAGGTAGTCGCTGGCGCGCTGCTCGTGGTTGGCGGGGTCGGTGTTCATGAGCTGGGGTCGGACTTGTCGTCTGAGGTCCGTGGGTTGTGACGTTGGTCGGTGGGCGCATTGTTCCCAAGCAGCTCGACGAGTTGGGCCCGGCCGCGGGCGATCCGGCTCTTGACCGTGCCGAGCGGGACGCCGAGGACGTCGGCGATCTCCACGTAGTCCAAGTCGGCGACGTCGCGGAGGACGACGGCGACGCGGAACTCCTCGCCCAGCTGGGCCAGCGCCTCGTCGACGGCCATGCGGTCGGCGACGCCGTCGACGCGCCGCTCGGCGAGATCGTCGACCACGTCGGGGACGGTGCCGTCGTCGGCGACGACGTGGAGGGCGGGCCGGCGCCCCCGCCGGCGCAGCTCGTCGAGGGCGGCGTTGGTGGCGATGCGATAGATCCACGTCGTCACGGCCGCCCGCCCGTCGAAGCGAGGGAGACCTCGTACGATCGAGATCATCGCCTCCTGGGCGGCGTCGTCGGCGTCCCGGCTGGCGCCAGCGATACGCCGGCAGACGCCGTGGACGAGGTCGTAGTGACGGCGCAGCAATGTGTCGAGTGCCCGCCGGTCGCCGGCTTGGGCGGCGGCGACCAACGTGCGGTCGTCGACGGTCATCGGCTCAGGGCGTGAAGGTCACGGCGCCGAGCGAGCCGCGATAGGGGTTGTTGGCGCTGCAGCCGGGGTCGGGGCCGATCTCCCGGAACAGCACGAGCACGTGGCGGGCCGGCTCCGTGAGCGTCGTCGTCTGGGGACCGGGCGCCTCGGCGTAGAGGACCGGGCCGAGTGGCTCCCCCCACGCCTCGATGCTGTCGGGGATCTCTTCACCGCCGGTGCTGAACAGGTCGATCTGGGCCGGTGCGCCGCCGACGTCGAAGCCGATCGTGCCGGTGGCGGCGGTGTCGAGTGAGACCACGATGCCGACGCCGGGCTTGCCGAGGAACCGGGACGAGTAGCACACGGTCTGCCACGGGCCGGCGCCGTCGGCCAGCGCGGCGGCGGCCTCGTCGTTCTCCTCGCCGTCGCCAGCCGGGTCGAAGGCGGTCACGGCGGCGATGCCGGCCCCGGCGGGCGGGGCGCCCGTCAGCGCCGGCGCGCCCGTCGTCGAGGCGCCGGCGCCGTCACCATCGTCCTGACCGGCCGTCGCCCACAGCACCAGCGCGACGAGGAGCCCGAGCACGAGCAGGGCGATGACGATGAGCAGCGGGGGACCGGTGCTTGACTGCAGGCCCCGCGCCGGCTCCCCGCGCAGGCTCGGTCCGGCGTCGGGGGTGCGGTCGGCCGGCGCCGGGCGCCGGGCGAGCGGATTCGGCGGCGTCGCCTCACCGGGGATCGAGCGGCCGGGGCTGCGACTCTCCGGGACCGCCGGGGTGCGCCCGGTCACCGGTGGCGGCGCTCCGGGGGTGACGGCCCGGGTGCGGCCGGTGTCGCGTCCGCGCGAGCCGGGGGCGCGGGTGTAGGGCCCGACCGGGCTGGGCTCGGGACCGGGGGGTGGCTCCGCCGGCGTCATGTCGGGCGGCGGCTCCGTGGCGATGCGTTGCAGGTCGGCCCGTAGGTCGGCGCCGGTCGACGGCCGCTGGGTCGGGTCCCGCGACAGCAGGCGGTGGATCAGGTTGACGAGGCCGCGCGGCAGCGTCGGGCGGAGACGCCCGAGGTCCGTCGGGTCGCGCTGCAGCCGGGCGAGGGCGGTGTCGGCGTCGGTCTCGCCGATGAACGGCACGCGCCCGGCGAGGCATTCGTAGAGGACGAGGCCGAGCGAGTAGAGGTCGGCCCGGCCGTCCAGGCGCCGTCCCCGCACCTGCTCGGGCGAGAGGTACTTCGCCGTGCCCATCATCACGTTGTCGCTCGTCAGGTCGTCCCCGGCGGTGTCGAGGCCCTTGGCGATGCCGAAGTCGGTGAGCTGGATGCGCCCGTCCGCGGTCACCAAGATGTTGCCGGGCTTGACGTCACGGTGGACGAAGCCGGCGTGGTGAGCGGCGTCGAGGGCGGCGGCCACGCAGGTCCCGATGTGGATCGTCAGCTCGGGACTGAGGCGGGTCTGCACGTCGAGGAGCTGACGCAGGCTCTTGCCGTCGACGAGCTGCATCACGACGGCCTGGCGGCCGGCGTCCTCGAAGACGTCGTGGACGGCGACGATGTTGGGATGGGTGAGGCCGGCGACGGCCACGGCCTCGCGACGGAAGCGTTCGGCGACGACGGGGTCGGTGGCCAAGCTCGGCTTAAGCCACTTCAGGGCGACCTTGCGATCGAGTGACAGGTCGGTGGCGACCCACACTTCGGCCATCCCGCCCTGGGCGAGTCGGCGCTCCAGCCGATAGCGCCCGGCGAGCACGATCGGCTCGTCGGGCGCGGGCGACGTCACGTTGGTCGTCGGAGGAGGGGAGGGGGAGCCCGGCATTCCGCCCCGGCACGCTAGTTGCGCCAGGGCGAAAACTCAGGGAGGGTCGTGGTCCCTAGCGCTCTTGGAAGGCGACACCGATCGTGCCCCGGCCGGCGTGGGCGCCGATCACCGGGCCGATCGCACCGACGACGATGTCGCCGTCGGTGAGCGGGCGCAGCTGGGCGACGAACGCGTCGACGTCGTCGCAGTCGGCGTGGAGCACGGCCAGGTGTTCCATCCGCCCCTCGAACTCCTTGACCTTGTCGACGAGGAAGGCCAGCGCCTTCGAGCGCGTGCGCTGCTTGCCGTGCTGCTCGACGACACCGTCTTTGACCTCGATGATCGGCTTGATCGACAGGGCCGTGGCCAAGAGGGCCCGGGCGTTGCCGATTCGCCCGCCCTTCTTCAGGTTGTCGAGCGTGTCGAGCGCGCCGAACACCCGGGTGCGTGCGGCGAGCTCGGTGGCGAGTGCCGCGACCTCGTCGGGCGCGGCCCCATCGGCGGCCCGTTCGGCACAGGCCAGCACGATGGTGCCGAGGCCGAGCGTCACGCTGCGGCTGTCGATCACCCGCACGTCGAAGCCGCTCTCGCCGATGGCGCGAGCGGCCAGTTCGGCGCTCTGGTGGGTCGCCGACAGCGCGCCCGACAGCGTGACGACGACGACGCTGCTGGCGCCGCGCTCGGCGACATGCCGGTAGGCCTCCTCGAAGCGGCCCGGGGATGGCGCGGCCGTCGACGGCAGCTCGTCGGAGGCGGCGCAGCGGGCCCAGAAATCAGCAGTGCTCAGCTCCTCACGATCGACCAGTTCCTCGTCGCCGAAGCGGATGCTGAGCGGCACGATCTCGATCCCCCAGCGGTCGGCCAACTCCTGGGGCAGGTCGCACGAGCTGTCGGTCACGACGCCGACCGACGGGCCGGACGACGCGGCGGGATCGGCGGCTGGCTCGCTCACAGTTCGTGGAGGCTAGCCGTGTCCTCGTCGGCACTCGGGGGGACGGCCACCGCTTCGGCGGCGTCAGGCGACACGGTCGGCCCGGGGTCGAATTCGTCGACGACGACCATGTCGGCGAGGCGCTGGCGCCGCCGCCGACGGAAGTGGCTGAACCACCACGACACCAGTAGGACGACGGCAATCCCGGTGAACAACTGGCCGAGCCCGGTCAATGCGTTGACGCGGGCGTCGAGCACCGAGGGCGGCCCGAGGGCCCGGTCGAAGACGGGCGTCAGCAAGTGAATCTCGACCGACGCCCGCCCGTTGGTACGGGCCTCGACGGGGATGACGACCTCGGTGATGCCCGGCGGCAACGTCAACAGCTGGTCTCCAGTGGGGAATGTCAGCTTCGCCGATTGCGGACGGACGCGCACGATGCGGTCCTCGCTGGCGGTGTTGCGCACGTTGATGCGCAGCTCGGACTGGCGTCCGGTCAACGTGAACGAGAGCGGCTCCGGTCCCTGCACCGAGCCCCACACGGCCTCGACCTCGCTGGCGACGCGCTCGAGCACGGCGTCGACGTCGGCGTCGGCCAGCGCCGTGGACACGAGCTGGTCGAGCTGACGTGTCCAGGCGTCACGTCGGGTCGTCGTCGGCAGCATCGAGGCGGCGCTTTCGGCGGCCACACGGGCGAGCGCGATGCGATCGAGGCGCGCCTCCAGGTCGATCCCGGCGTCGGCCGGCAGCTCCACGCGGCTGACCCGGTCGCCGACGAGCATCGTGTCGGTCCGCCCGACGACGTCGGACAGCGTCGTCATCTGGAGATCGGGCTGGGTGGCGACGAGCGCGGCCAGCGCGTCGACGGTCGCCGCGTCCGGGATGCCGAAGCCGGGGGCGGCGAGGACGACGTTGCGACGGGCGTCGGCGCCGAGCTCCTCGCGGGTGACGAGGAGTTCGGCGGCGATCCGCACGGCCGTGTCGGTGGGGGAGCGGCGCGGCGCGTCCGGCGCGAGCAGCTCGCCGAGCGGGCTGACGACGGCGGCGGGCACGGCCCGGTCGGCGTCGATGGCGGCATCGACGAGCAGGGTGGTGTCGGCGTAGTCGCCGATGTGGCCGGGCAACGAGCGGTACGTCGGCTGGTCGAGCAGGAGCAGCCGGTAGCCGAGCGGATCGCGTAGCGCGGCGGCGGCCGGGGCGCTCAACGGGTCGGTCACGATCCACGCATCGCGACGGGTGCTGACGCCCGGGAACAGGCGCCCCCACGTGTCCTCGCCGACGCGCACCTCGCGGGCAAACGTCGACATCACGCCGCTGGCCTGCGCCGCCGACGGGTCCAGCGTGAGGCGGGGGAGGGCGAGCAGCTCGGCATCGTCCAATCCGGCGGCGACGTCGGCCCGCAGGACCTCGTCCTCGTCGAGGATCTCCTGCAGGTCGGGGGGCAGGGCCAGTGTCAGCGGCGCGTCGGTGGCGGCGCCGTACGCGGCCACGGCGGCCAGGTCGGCGCGGCGGGCGGCGAACACGTCGGCGTCAGGGGCGGGGCCGGCGTCGTCGATGGCGGCCACGACGCTGATCCCCATCGTCGGTCCGGTCGCCGCGCCGTCGCCGTCGGTCGGGCGGCGTTCGAGGAGCGTGCGGTGACGGGCGACGAACTCCCCGTCGAGGCGGACGACGACCGTGACCGGATAGATGCCCGGCTGGCGCAGCGTCAGACGTCGGACGCCGGCGGCGACGGCGGTCGGCACGGCCAGGTCGAGCTCGAGGGCCCCGGTGTCCCTGTCGGCGCGGAGCACCTCGGCGAGGTCCAGCGTCAACTCGTCGGTGACGGCTGACACGTCGTCGTCGTAGAACGCCGCCAGCTCGGCGCGATCGTCGATGCGGCCGTGCACGGACACGGTCACCTCGCCCGGGACCGGCTCGGCCACCTCGTCCTGGGCGCCCGCCGTCTCATGGGTAGCGGTGACGGGCTCGGCCGCGAGCGCGGTCGTCGGTTCCATCGTCGGCCCGGTTGCACGCAGGTCTGGCGCGGCCACGGCCGGGTCGGCGCCGACGGCGGGCGCGGTGGTGGTCGTCGTCGAGGTGGTAGTGGTCGTGGTCGTCGTCGTGGTGGTCGTGGAGGTGGTCGTCGTCGTGGTGGTCGCCTCGATCAGCGCCTGCTCGGGGTCGGTGAGCGAGAAGCGGGCCGTCCACGGCGCGCCGGCCTCGATGGCGAAGGCCTGGTCGAGCAGCGTCATCGTCGACTCCACGGCGTCGGCGGGTGCGGCCGGACGGCTCGGAGCAGCGGTGGCCGGCAGCGCCCCGAGCAGCCCGACGGCGACCGCGACGACGGCGAACGTCATCGAAGCGCCCGTTGCATCACGACCAGGCGATCCCGCATGGACGTGAAACCGACCGAGCGGTACAGGTCGAGCGCGGCGGTGTTCGTCTCGGCCGTGTTGACGAGCGCGCGCGTGAGGCCGCGTCGACCCATCCAGTCGAGCGCATCGACCGTGAGGGCTCGACCGTGGCCGGCGCGCTGGTGATCAGGGTGCACGGCGAGGCGCTGCAGGTAGCCCTGGCCGGTGGCGGCACCGGTGATGGCGAAGGCGACGAGGGGACGGGACCAGCCGGCCCCGGCGAGGAACCGACCCCGGCCGCGATGGGTCGGAGTGGCGTGGCGGATGTCGTCGAGATCCTCGATGTCGTTGGCCCACGGTGGGCCGAAGGCAAGGCGGTCGATCTCGGCGGCGACGGAGTGGTGGCGACGGCGCAGCGGCCCGGTCGTCGCCGCCGACCGGCGGGGTCGGTTGGTCGGCGCGGCCGGTTCGCCGTCGCCGAGGTCGATGTGCATCAAGACGAGCGTGTCGATGACCTCGAAGCCGGCGTCGGCGAAGCGGGCGGCCGCGCCGGGGAAGAGTGCACCCGTACGCACCGTCGTGGCGCCGGTCCGTTCGGCATCGTCGAGCCAGCCGCGCAGCTCGTCGGGTTCGGGGACAGTCGCCTGGTCACTGAGCACGAGCTGCAGCACGCCGGGCTTGGGGCCCCACCAGCGGGCGCGAGCGCGCGCCTCGTCCACGCGACCGAGACGGACCTTCACCGGAGGTCGACGGTAGTCCCGGCGGCCGGCCGAGCCACGCCGGTCCCGGACCAGGGTGCGGCGGCGTGACGGCGTAGCGTGCATGCGGTGACGGTGCTGTTCGCCACCCACGCTCGCTACCTCGACCACCTCACCGGTCCACGCCATCCGGAGCGGCCGTCGCGGCTGCAGGCGGTGGTCGCCGCCGCCACCGGTGCCGCCGGTGAGGCGGTGACGGCGCTCGAGCCCCGACCGGCGACGCGCACCGAACTGGAACTGGTGCATCCCGGCTGGTACCTCGACCGTCTGAGCGCCCTCGCCGACGAGGGCGGCGGCTGGATCGACGAGGACACCCGGATGAGCGCGGCGTCAGTCGAGGCGGCGGCGCTGGCGGCCGGGGCCGGCCTGACGGCCGTCGAGGCGTTGCGCCGCGGGGAGGGGACGGCGGCGTTCTGCGCCGTTCGCCCGCCCGGCCACCACGCCACGCCGACAACGGCGATGGGCTTCTGCCTTGTCTCCAACATCAGCGTCGTCGCCGCCGCGCTGGCCGAGCAGGGCGAGCGGGTGTGGATCTTCGACATCGACGCCCACCACGGCAACGGGACCCAGGCCGTGTTCGAGAGCGATCCGCGGGTGCTCTTCGTCAGCCTGCACGAGTGGCCCCTGTATCCGGGCACGGGGCGCGTCACCGAGACGGGCACCGGGGCGGGCGCAGGCACCACGCTCAACGTGCCGCTGCCGGCCGGCACGACCGGCGACGTCTACCTGCAGGCCTTCGACGAAGTGATCGCACCCGTCGTCACACGCTTCGCGCCGACGTGGCTGCTGATCTCGGCCGGTTTCGACGCCCACCGGGCCGATCCGTTGACCGACATGGGGCTCACCGCGGGCGATTACCCGCCCCTCGTGCGCCGAGCGGTGGAGCTCGTTCCGCCGGGCCGGACCGTGGCGATGCTCGAGGGCGGCTACGACCTCGACGCGTTGACGGCCAGCACCGGCGCCGTGCTCGGCGCGCTGGCGGGCGTCGACACCGCCGTCGAACGCCCGAGCGCTGGCGGCCCCGGCGCCGACGCCGTTGCCCGCGCTCGTGCTGTCTGGCTCGAAGGCTGATCTCTCGGGCTTCGCCGACCAGCGCCGCCTCGTAGCCTGGTCGGTCGCATGATCCCCGAGCGCTTCGCCCCCGTGATCGCCGAGTTGGCACCGCTGGCCGAACGCTTCGCCGCGGCCGGGCACCGGCTGTTCCTCGTCGGCGGGGCGGTGCGCGACCTGTTGCTCGGGGTGGCCCACGCCGACGACGACCTCGACCTGACGACCGACGCCCGGCCGAGCGAGATCAAGGCGCTCCTCGACGGTTGGGCCGATGCGCTGTGGACCCAAGGCGAGAAATTCGGGACGATCGGGGCCAAGCGGACGTGGCCCGACGGCGCCGAGCGCACGATCGAGATCACGACGTTCCGGGCCGAGGCCTACACGGACGACTCGCGCAAGCCGCAGGTCACGTTCGCCGACCAGATCGACGTCGACCTCGGCCGGCGCGACTTCACGATCAACGCCATGGCCCTCGAGCTGACGTCGGCCGAACCGACGCTCGTCGACCCCTACGGCGGGGCCGCCGACCTGGCCACGGCGACGCTGCGTACCCCGCTGACGCCGGAGATCAGCTTCTCCGACGACCCGCTGCGGATGCTGCGGGCGGCCCGCTTCGTCGCCCGCTTCGAGATGAAGCCGGTCCCCGAGCTGGTCGACGCCGTCGTGGCGATGACGGAGCGGCTGCGCATCGTGTCGGCCGAGCGGATCCGCGACGAGCTCGACCGGCTGATGGTCCTCGACCATCCGGCCGAGGGGCTGTGGTTCCTCGTCGACACCGGCCTGGCGACCGAGTTCCTGCCCGAGCTGCCGGACCTGCGCCTCGAACACGACCCGATCCACCGCCACAAGGACGTGCTCAGCCACACCATCGCCGTCGTCGACAACGTCCGGTCGCCCGCCGACCGCGCCGACTACGACTTCCGGGTGACGCGTCTGGCCGCGCTGTTCCACGACGTCGGCAAGCCGCGGACCCGGGGCTTCCAGCCGGGCAAGGGCACGACGTTTCACCACCACGACGTCGTCGGCGCCCGCATGACGCGCCAGCGGATGACGGCCTTGCGCTACCCGACGGCCGACATCGCCGCCGTCTCCGAGCTGGTCTTCCTGCACCTGCGCTTCCACACCTACAAGATGGGCTGGAGCGACTCGGCCGTCCGACGCTACGTGCGCGATGCCGGCGAGCTGCTGACCGAGCTGAACGTGTTGACGCGCTGTGACTGCACGACGCGCGACCCGCGCAAGGCGTCGCAGTTGGCCCAGCGGATGGACGACCTCGAGGTCCGCATCGAGGAGCTGTCGGCGGCCGAGGAGCTGGCCGCCATCCGGCCCGAGCTCGACGGTCAGGCGGTGATGGCCCACCTCGGGATCCCGCCCGGGCCGCTCGTCGGCCAGGCCCTCGCCCACTTGCTCGAGGTCCGCCTCGACGAGGGCGAGCTCGGCACCGAGGAAGCCCACCGGCGCCTCGACGCCTGGTGGTCCACCCACCGCCCCTGAGCCTCTCGGGCTGCGCCGACCAGCCAAGCTGGATCGGCTGCGCCTCCGTGCTCACCGCCGACCCTCCGGATCGCCGCTCGCCCACCCGAGAAGTTTCGGGCAAGTAGGTTCGGCGGGTGCTCGACGACGTGACCGACGGTGTCACCATCCGTCGCCGAGCGGCGATGTGGCGTTGGGTGCTGTCGGTCGTCGTCGCCGCCGTCCTGCTCGTCGGCCTCGTCGCCCTGATCCTGCGCCTCGACGGCGATCGCTCGGCGGGCGCGGTCGCGGCCGTCGCCACCGCCGCGTTCCTCGCCGTCGCCGCCGTCGTCGTGACGTGGACCGAGTCGCGCCGCATCACCCGTCACCTCCACCACACGATCGACCGGCTCATCGAGACCGAGTCCGAGCTGCGTCTGCTCCTCGACGACCTGCCCGAGGGCGTCGTGCCCGTCGACGACGAGCGCCGGGTGCGCGGCGCCAACGCCAAGGCCGTCGAGCTGACCGGCCGGCCGGTGTCGGAGCTGACCGGCCAGGCCTTCGGTGAGTTGGTGGCGCCCGATCGGGCGGCCGCCGTCGACGACTGGTTGCGCCGGGCCGGTCGACACGACGGCGTCGATCCCGTCAGCTTCCCCTTGCGCCACGTCGACGGGACAAACACGCTCGTCGAGGCGACGGCCGACCGTGCCCGCCAGGACGGCGGCGGCCTGGTCGTGCGAGTGCGCGACGTCACCGAACGCGAGGAGCGGGTCCGGGCCCTCGAACAGGCGCGGCGCCGCTTTCAGCAGGCCTTCCACTCGGCGCCGACCGGCATGGCGCTCGTCCGCCTCGACGACTCGATCATCATCGACGCCAACCGGTCCCTGGCCGACATGCTGGCCCGCCCGGTCGAGGATCTCGTCGGCCGCAGCATCCGCGAGATCACGCATCCCGACGACCTGCGGGCGGCGGCCGCCGACCGGGCCCGCCTCGCCCTCGGCATCGCCGACACGTACCTGCTGGACCAGCGCTACCTCCGTCGCGACGGCGAGTTCGTGTGGGCCCGCACGCGGGTGGCGGTGACGGAGGACGAGGGTGTCTCCCTGGCGATCACCCACATCGAGGACGTCACCGAGCAGCGGCGGACGGCCGAGCGCCTGCAGTGGGCGGCGACTCACGACGAGCTGACCGGGCTGCCCAATCGCACCGAGTTGCTGCGCCGCGTCGACGAGATGCTCGTCGACGCGGCGCCAGGCGCCGTCGCCATGCTGTTCGTCGACCTCGACAACTTCAAGGCCATCAACGACAGCCTCGGCCACGGGATCGGCGATGTGCTGCTGGCGGCGATGGCCGTGCGCCTGCGGGCGACGGTCGGCCTCGACGCCGTGCTCGCCCGCTTCGGTGGCGACGAGTTCATCGTCGCCACCCTGGCCGCCGCCGTCGCACCTGGCCTTGGGGGCGACGAGGGAGACGGGCCCGATCGCACCGTCGTCCTGGCCGAGCGGGTGCGCGCCGCGATCGGCGAAGCCGTCGTCGTCGAAGGCACCGAGCTGTACGTGTCGGCCAGCATCGGCTTCTCCGTCAACCCGCCCGACGCGTCCGCCGCCGACCTGCTGCGCGACGCCGACGCGGCGATGTACCGGGCCAAAGCGCGCGGCCGCAACTGCGTCGAAGCGTTTGCCCCCGGTACCCACGAGACGACGGTGCTGGCGCTGCGCACCGCCACCGAACTGCGCCGCGGCATCGAGCGGGGCGAGGTCGTGCCGTACTACCAGCCGATCGTCGAGCTGACGACCGGCCACGTCGTCGGCTTCGAGGCGCTGGCCCGTTGGCTGCACCCCGAGCGTGGCCTGCTGACGCCCGACCAGTTCCTGCCGATGGCCGAGGAGACCGGGCTGATCGGCGAGATCGGTGCGTCGATCCTCGAGGACGCCCTGTCGCAGTTCGCCCGCTGGCGCGGCCGTCAGCTGCCCTTCGCTGACGCCAGCCTCTCGGTCAACGTCGGTACCCGCCAGATCGTCGATCCCGGCTTTGCCGAGCTGGTCGGAGACCTGCTCGCCCAGACCGGCGTCCCGGCCGAGTCGCTGTGGCTCGAGATCACCGAGTCGGCTCTGCTGGCCGACGTCAAGGCGTCGACAGTGGCGCTGCGCAACCTGCGCAGCCTCGGCCTGCATCTCGGCGTCGACGACTTCGGCACGGGCTACTCGTCGTTGACCTATCTGAAGCGCTTCCCGCTGGAGGCGATCAAGATCGACCGCAGCTTCGTCGCCGGCCTCGGCCTCGACAGCGAGGACACCACGATCGTCGAAGCAGTCGTGCACCTCGGGCACAGCTTCGGCCTCTCGGTCGTTGCCGAGGGGCTGGAGACGCCGCTGCAATTGGCCCGCCTGCGCGCCCTCGGCTGCGACCGCGGTCAGGGCTACCTCTTCGGCCGCCCCCGCCCCGCCAACATCGTCGAGATGGAGCGCACGAGCTAACTTCCCTCCTTGCGGGTCTTGACGACGAGCGTGGTCGGGACGCGATGGTCGTCGTCGAGGCCGAGCTCGTGGAACGCCTCGATGCGGAAGTTCGTGCGGGCCAGCGCCGTGAGCAGCTCGCCGATCGTGCGCCGGCCGGCACCGTAGCGACGATCGCGGCCGTCGACGTCGGGGCCGGCGACTTCGTCGAAGGGGTGGGCCATGGCGATGACGAACGGGGCGCCGGCCTTGAGCACCCGGTGGACCTGGCGGAGGATCCGCCCGAGGTCGTCCTCGTCGTCGAGTGTGTGGTGGGCCACGACGACATCGATCGTGCCGCTCGGCGCGAAGCCGAGATCGGCGAGGTCGCCGTGATGGCACTCCACCGACACCCCAGCGCGGGCCGTCACCGCGCGCAGATCGGCGATGCGATCGGGATCGGGATCGAGGGCGATGGCCTTGGCCCCGCGCTGGGCGAAGGCGACCGCGTTGCCGGCGATGCCGAGCTCGACCACCCGCCGCCCGTCACCGAGATCGCCCAACAGTCGCAGCTGGGCCTCGCCGGGGATCCCCTCGCCGTAGCTCACGTCGTCCACGGCTGTCAGTGTGGTCGCTGCGACCACCGGCCCGAGGGATCGGATCTGCCCGGCGCCGAATCAGCCAGCCGCCGCGGTGGAGAGCACTAGCCTCGATGCGCAATGAGCTTGTCGGTCAGCGCCCTCCGCGGAACGGGATCCGGCCGCGCCCAGGTCGACCATCGCCTGACCCGCCAGCACCTGATCAACGAGTACCGACGCGGCCGGCTGAGCCAGGACCAGGTGTGCGACGCCCACCCCGAGCTGATCCGGGCGGCGAAGAACATCGGCACACCGGTGGCGGCCCCATGCCCGATCTGCGCGGCCGACGAGCTGCGGCTGGTGACGTACGTGTTCGGCTCCCGCCTACCGGCCCACGGTCGGTGCGTGTCGACGGCGAAGGAGATGCGCCAGCTCGACCGCCGGCGCGACGAGCTGACGGCCTACGTCGTCGAGGCGTGCACGGCCTGTTGCTGGCACCACCTGCGCACCGTGGTCCCCGTCGGCCGCCCCTGACGCACCTCGCGCCGGGACGTCACGACTCGACGGGACTGCGATCGTTTCCGGCGCTGGCGGCGTCGAGGCGCTCAAGCTCGCCCGCGGTGAGGGTCAGGTCGGCGGCGGCGACGTTGTCGCGCAGGTGGCTCACGCGTGTCAGCGACCACTGTTCCTGCAGCGCTGTGATCGGGTGCACGAGGTGAGCGCGACGCAGGTCCTCGTCGGTCACGTTCGACAGACCGAGGGCGCGGACCTTGCCCTCGCCGATCAGGTCGGCCATCGCCGCCACCGTCTCCTCGACGGGCGTGTGCTCGCTGCGATGGTGCAGGTAGTAGACGTCGATCACGTCCACATCGAGGCGCCGAAGGCTCGCCGCACAAGCCTCGTGCACGTAGGCGGCGTCGGCTCGCACACTCCAGTCACCACCGTCGCCCCAGATCACGCCGAACTTGCTGCACAGCACGACGTCCTCGCGACGGCCGCGGATCGTGCGGCCGACCAGCTCCTCGTTGCCGTACATGTCGGCGGTGTCGAGCATCGTGACGCCGGCGTCGAGGACGGCGTGGACGACCGCCGTCGGATCCCGGTCAGGGTCACCGACCGTGTCGTCACGCATCCTCATGCACCCGAGGCCCTGCCGTGGCAAATCGACCATGACGACGAGGGTACGAATTCAGGGCTCAGTCGGGGTCAAGCCCGCTGACTCGAGCCCGGTTCGGCCGGCTCGTGGGGGTAGTGGGTACAGCACGAGAAGCACCAGAGCTCGACATCGTCGAGTAGCACGTCGCGCCCGGGCGTGTCCCACTCGGCCGGCGTGACGTAGCGCCGGCGCACGGGGGACAGCACCTCATTGGTGGCCCCGCAGCTCTCGCACGTTCCCGTCATCCCGCATCATGCAATCTGGGGCAGATGCTTTCCGGAATCCGGAACAGAACCTCCCCAGATGTAGTCCCGGGGCCGATCTTCCCCAGTTCGGGGGTGGCCGTACCATCGGGTCAGTGCGTTGGATCGTGGCCGCTGCCGTGGTGCTGGCCGCGTGCGGGCGGGCGGGCGGGGGCACGAACCCGTCGGCGCCGGTAGCGACAACCGCGCCGGTGGCGACGTCCGAGCGCGGGCCGCCGACGACCTCGCCGGGGGTTCAGCCGGTGGGCTTCGACCTGGTCGCCGTCAGGGTGACCAACGCCGACGGCTCGGTGTGCGAGCTGTGCACATGGCGGGCGGCGACCAGCGCGGCGCGCCAGCAAGGCCTGATGGGGGTGACCGACCTCGGTCCCGCCGACGGCATGGTGTTCATCTACGACGCACCGGCGACCGGGCGGTTCTGGATGAGCGGGACGCCGATGCCGCTCGACATCGCCTGGTTCGGCGACGACGGCACGTTCGTGTCGGCGGCCTCGATGGCCCCCTGCCTCGACGGCCCGAGCAGTGCCTGCCCCCGCTACGGCGCGGAGGGGCCCTACGCCGTGGCCCTCGAGGTTCCGACCGGCGACCTCGCCGACCTCGGTATCGGGCCCGGCAGCGTCGCCGCCGTCGGTACCGGCGACGGATGTGACACCCCCTGACGAGGCTGGGGGACCGTGAGCACCTCGCCGCTACACTCGCCCGGTCATATTCGCCCTGCCCCACGACACGGGGCCCCGGCACCGACGCACGGTCGGTACGGGTCCGAAGGGGAGGTTCCCAACGCCATGCGCGCGTACGAGTTAATGGTGATCATCGACGGTGATGTCGAAGATCCCAAGGCCCAGACCTGGGTCAAGACGGTCACCGACGGGATCGAGCGGGCCGGCGGCACGATCCACGGCCGGCCGGACTGGTGGGGCAAGCGGCAGTTCGCCTACCCGATCAACCGCAAGGAGACCGGGTATTACCTGGTCGTCGAGGCGCTCGCCCCTGGTGGCGCCCTGGACGACCTCGAGCGCAGCTTGCGCCTCGCGGACGACGTCGTCCGCCACAAGCTGATCCGCCTGCCCGACCCCGAGGCCGCCCGCCGCGGCATGTCGGGCGCCGCCGCCTGACGGCGGAGAGGAGAACACCATGGCTGACAACACCGTCACCGTCGTCGGGAACGTCACCCGCGATCCCGAGCTGCGCTACACCACCGGTGGGCGCGGCGTCGCCAGCTTCGGGCTGGCCGTCAACCGCCGCTACCAGGTCAACGGGGAGTGGCAGGAGCAGACGTCGTTCTTCAACGTCGTCGCCTGGGGCACGCTCGGCGAGAACCTGTCGGCGTGCATCACCAAGGGCACCCGCCTCGTCGTCTACGGGCGCCTCGAGCAGCGCTCCTGGGAGACCCAGGACGGTGACAAACGCACCGTCGTCGAGATCATCGCCGACGAGATCGGCCCGTCCCTGCGCTGGGCCCAGGCCACCGTCGAAAAGACGGCCCGCACCGGCCCTGACGGTGGTCAGGGCGGCGGCGGCCAGGGTGGCGGCGGCGGCCAGGGTGGCGGCGGCGGCCCCAGCGCCCAGCGCGCCCCCGACCCCGTCTACGGCGACGAAGAGCCGTTCTGATCCCCCCGTTCGAGCACGAAGGCAACGACTGATGGCCAGCAAGAAGAACCGCACGCGGACGTCGAAGGACGCCTCGCCCCGCAAGTACAAGAAGAAGACGAGCGCGCTCGTCACCGAGAAGGTCGAGTACGTCGACTACAAGGACGTCGACCTGCTGTCCCGATTCATGAGCGACAGGGCCAAGATCCGCAATCGCCGGGTCAGCGGCAACGATCTGCAGCAGCAACGCGAGGTCGCCAACGCCATCAAGGTGGCGCGGGAGATGGCGCTGCTGCCCTACGCCAGGCGCGTCTCGACCCAACGCACCCGCCCGCCCCGTGACGGCCGTCCCGGCCGCGATCGTGACGGCGAGGGCCGCGGCGACGGCGAGCAGCTGGACACCGGGGCCGACCAGGTCGAGGGCACCGACGTCGACGGCCTCGACGCGGAGAGCTCCGACGTCGACGGCGCCGAGCTGACAGATGAGCAGGGCTGACGTGAAGGTGATCCTTCGCTCCGACCGTGACGGCCTCGGCAAGCGCGGTGACATCGTCGACGTGGCCGATGGGTACGGCCGCAACTACCTGCTGCCCCGGGGTCTGGCCCTGCTGGCGACGCCGGGTGCCGTCGACCAGGCGGCCCGCATGCGCCGCTCCCGCGACCTGCGCGACAGCCATGACCGTGAGGCCGCCCAGACGATCGCCTCGACGTTGGTGCCGAAAGTCATCACGATCTCGGCCAAGGCCGGCCACGAGGGCAGGTTGTTCGGCTCGGTGACGACGGCCGACGTCGTCGAGGCCGTACGAGCGCAGACCGGCATCGAGCTCGATCGCCGCCAGGTCGAGACCGAGCCGATCAAGGCGCTCGGCCAGCACACGGTCACGGCAAAGCTGCACAGCGACGTGTCGTTCCCGATCACGCTCGACGTCGTCAGTACCTGACCTCACAGGCCCATCCCCACGCTGGGGTGAGTTGTTCACAAAGATTGTCGGGGTGTCCACTGGCACCTCACATGTTCACCTTGAGAGGGTGTCGTGATGGATCGGCGGGACGAACGAGACCGCCGGAGCGAGCGGGCTGAGCCCCGCCGCGCCGGCAACCGGGTACCCCCGCACAACCTCCAGGCCGAGGAGTCCGTGCTCGGTGCCGTGCTGCTGTCGCACGATGCGATGGGCGACGTCAGCGAGAAGGGCCTCCGGCCGGATCACTTCTACAAGCCCGGACACCAGCACATCTTCGACGCCGTCAGCGCGCTGTACCGCTCCGGTCAGGCCGTCGACACGATCACCGTCGCCGATGAACTGCGCCGGGCCGGGTTGCTGGAACAGATCGGCGGCGCCGAGACGCTGCACTCACTGCAGAACGCCACGCCGGCCATCTCCAATGCCGCCCACTACGCCCGCATCGTCCAGGACACGGCCCTGCTGCGCGGCCTGATCCACGTCGCCGGCGACATCGCCGAGCTGGCCTACTCCGAACCGGACGACGTCGTGAAGGCTGTCGACGAGGCGGAGTCGAAGGTCTTCCGCATCGCCGACGAGCGCGTCGTCGATTCGACCATCGAGATCGGCGACCTGCTGCAAGGGGCGATGGACCGCCTGGAGGAGACGTTCGCCCGCGGCGACACGATCACCGGCATCGCCACCGGCTACAACGATCTCGACGAGCTGCTGTCCGGGCTGCAGCCCTCGACGCTGAACATCGTCGGGGCGAGGCCAGCGATGGGCAAGACCGCCATGGCCCTGGGCATGGCGACGCACGTGGCCCAGACGACAGCCCGCCCGGTGATCGTCTTCTCGCTGGAGATGAGCCACGACGAGCTGACCCAGCGAATCCTGTCGAGCGAGGCCCGGGTCGACTCCATGAAGGTGCGCACCGGCCGCCTCTCGGAGGCCGACTGGGGCAAGATCGGTCGGGCCATCGGCCGCCTCGAGATCCCCCTCTTCCTCGACGACAACCCGCGGGTCACGGTGATGGAGATCCGCGCCAAGGCCCGGCGGATCAAGGCCCGCTACGGCAGTCTCGCCCTCATCGTCATCGACTACCTCCAGCTGATGAGCGGCGGCGCCAACCCCGAGAACCGCCAGCTCGAGGTGTCCGAGATCAGCCGGAACCTGAAGATCCTGGCCCGTGAGTTGGAGGTGCCGATCGTGGCCCTCAGCCAGCTCAGCCGGAACCTGGAGAGTCGCGGGGACAAGCGGCCGATGTTGTCCGACCTGCGTGAATCCGGGTCGTTGGAGCAGGACGCCGACGTCGTGATGTTCCTCTACCGCGACGAGGTGTACAACGCCGAGTCGAGCGACAAGGGCTCGGCCGAGGTGATCGTGGCCAAGCACCGCTCCGGACCGATCGGCACGAGACGCCTCGTCTTCCTCGGCCAGTACACCCGCTTCGACAACGCCGCCAAGGGTGTCTAGTTACAACGCCACCGCGTGCCCGGGTTACGTCGCCATGATGGGGCCGTGTTTCTCGGCGACGATCTGTTGGCCTGGCTCGTGCTGGCCCTCGGCGGGGCGCTTCTCATCGGCAACGTTGCCGCCGTCCTGCGGCCGCCCGACGGGCTCCGCCAGCCCGGCGAGCTGGAGCGGGCACCGGTGGTCCGCAGCTTGGCGATGGCCGTCGTCGGGCTGATCGCGGCGGTCTGGGCGTTGGCGTCACTGGTCAGTGGGTGACGTGAACGAGCTGTTGGCCGGCCGCTACGAGCTCGGTGCGCTGCTCGGCCGTGGTGGCATGGGCGAGGTCGTCGAGGCGTCCGACCGGCGGCTGGAGCGGCGGGTGGCGGTCAAGTTGCTGCCCGCCGACGTCGTCGACCCGGTCGCCCGGCTGCGCTTCCTCGACGAGGCCCGCAGCGGCGCCCGCTTCACCCACCCCCACGCCGTCGCCGTGTACGACGCTGGCCAAAGCGGGGACTGGCTGTACCTCGTGATGGAACTGGTCGAGGGCCCGTCGCTGGCCGAGGTCATCACCGAACAGGGTCGTCTCCCGGCGGCCGAGGCGGCCCGCATTGCCGGTGCCGTGCTCGATGCCCTCGGCGCCGCCCATGGCGCCGGAGTGGTGCACCGCGACGTGAAGCCCGGCAACGTCCTGCTCGGTCCGGGTGGCGCAGTCAAGCTGGCCGACTTCGGGATCGCCAAACGGCTCGACGACACCGTCGCCGACCGGACGGTCGCCGGCCAATTCGTCGGCACCCCCCGCTACCTCGCACCAGAGCAGCTGATGGGGGAGCGGGCGACGCCGGCCTCGGATGTCTATGCGACCGGCGTCCTGCTCTTCGAGATGCTCGCCGGGCGACCCCCCTTCGACGGCGACCACGCCATCGCCATCGCCCTGTCTCACCGCGACGCCCCGGTGCCGGCCCTCGCCACCGCCGCGCCCGGCACGCCGCCGGCCCTCGCCGCCGCCGTCGAGCGGGCGCTGGCCAAGGACCCGGCCGAGCGCTTCCCGTCCGCCGCTGCGATGGCGGCCGCCGTTCGTGCTTCCGCGGCGGCCGCCGGCACGGCCGGTCCGCCGGTGGTCGCCGTCGCTGCCACCCCCAGATCCGCCGCCGACGTCGCGCCGGCAGCGACCGAGGTGTTGCCGACCTCCGGCTCGGGGCTCATGCCGCTGGCGTCGCGACTCGGCGCCGACCGCCGCCGGCACCGGATGGTCGCCGCCGCCGCGGTCGCGCTCGTGCTCGTCCTGGTCGGCGTCCTCGCCCTCGCCAGTGGCGACGGCGACGAGGTCGGCTCCGGCGACACGACGCCACCGACGGTGCCGAACGCCGTCACGACGGTGGTCGCCGCGGCCCCGGCGCCGGCCGCGTCGACGGCGACGGTCCCGCCCGCGACCGTCCGCGCCACCCCGGCTCCGACACTGGCGCCGACACCGGCGCCGCCCCCGGGGTCGCTGGAGGAACTGGTCTCGACGCTGGCGGCCGACCCCGGCGCCGTCGGGCCGGCCGGCTCCCCGCTGCTGTCCCGTCTGAACGAACTGGCCGACCTGCAGGGCCGCCGGGCCAGTGAGCGAGCCGCCGAGCTGCTCGTCGCCGTCGACGCCTGGTCAGACGGGGGAGAGCTCGATCCCGGCTTCGCTGCGGTCATCCGCGACGTCCTCGATCCGCTCGCCGCCGGCCCGGGCAACGGCGACGGCAACGGCAACGGCAACGGCGACGACGGCGGCGGCGAGGGCGACGACGACTGAGATGGTCGCCCGCCAACCGGTGGTCCGGCCTGGGCATCGTGGCTGTCGACGCGCACGATCAGGAGCTGCGGTGGCGGGTGGTGCGCAGCCGGAGGTAGCGGCCGGCGCTCCATGCGCCGAGCCCGAAGCTTCCGTAGCGGTGTCGTATGTGCTCGCGCTGGAGGGCGTAGAGGGCGCGGGCGGCTTCCATGTGTGACCACAACAGGGGCGTGTTCCCGAGCGCCTCGTTGCGTTCGACGTCCCACTCCTCGGGTTGCAGTGGCGGCAGCGCGGCGCACAGGTCGTCGGCGCGTGACTCGGCCGCGGCGACATCGCCGACGCGGCAGAGGGCGGTGACCGCCCACCAGGAGGCGGGCACGAAACAAGCTTCCACGCCGGCAAAGCCGTCATCGGTGGGCGGGTAGCGGCGCAGGAACGCGCCCTGTTCCAACGGCTGGATCGTGGCGCTGACGAGGCGGCGGCCGCGCCGACCTCGAGCGAGTCCGCTGATCGCCGCCGTGAGCGCCGCCGCATCCACTGTCGGCCCGTTGGTCGACGCGACGACGGAGTCGCTCGGCGTGTCGAACGCTTCGGGCAGCCGGCCTGTTGCCGGGCCCGAACGGTTGCTCGTTGAGCCGCTCGCCGGAGCCGACGCCGAGGAAGAAACGGCCTTCCGGCAACACCGCTGCCGTTGCTGCCGCGTGGGCGACACCGATCGGGTGGTTGCGATGCAGCAT
>Ga0136617_10000164_pt1 | contig 49723 bp, 45 predicted proteins | sample AntDrymUQ3222106_2_FD_129672 | JGI IMG/M metagenome (GOLD analysis project Ga0136617, IMG submission 129672) | Polar desert sand microbial communities from Dry Valleys, Antarctica - metaG UQ322 (21.06) | ecosystem: Environmental > Terrestrial > Soil > Desert | place: Antarctica: Dry Valley... | reverse complement strand
TCAGCTTTTGACAAATCAACCGGAAAAGACGCGATAACCGCGACATACCGAAGTTTTGTCCAGCCGAACAAAAGAGACGCGCGGTTAGGATTTCGGCTGGTTCGTTCTGAATAATGACGCACAGACAAAAAGATTTTTGAAAAGAATGACAATTATTGTTACACTTTTTGTTTTACGTCGGCAAGATATTGGTTAAAAGAGGTTTTAATGAAAAAGTTATCTGTAAATTTAGTTTTATTCATCGTTCTGAGCATCGCGTTTTCAAGCTTTACGGCTTGCACAAATACCGCCAGCACGCAAAAAGGTCCGGTTGATGAAAAAGCGTCGTCGTCAAATTCGTCAAGCGAGCAAACAAAAGCCGTTTATCCGCCTGCTCCGACCGGCATAATGTTATCAGAGATTGATGATTTGGAAGGAAACAAATTTAAATTAGAAGACAAAAAAGGCAAAGTTTTATTAATTAATCTTTGGGCGACTTGGTGCGGACCTTGCCGCAACGAAATGCCTGACCTCATTGCAATGCAGGATAAATACAAAGACCAGGATTTTGAAGTTATCGGTTTGAACGCCGACGACGAAACGCCAGAAGAAATCAAAATCTTTGCCGAGGAAATGAAGCTGAATTACCAGCTCGGATACGCTCGCAATAGCTTACGGGGTGAATTTCTAAAAATCACTCGCATGGCGGGCATTCCGCAAACCATTATTATCAACCGCGAAGGTCAGTTAACCGGAGTTTTTACAGGCGGCGGCGCGGGCGTTCTCAATAAGATGAAGGCGACTGTTGAAAAAACGGTTAATGCTAATTAATAACTAATAGTGAAAAGTAGAAAATGAAGAATATCTAATTTTTCACTTTTCACTATTAGTTATTAATTATCTTCGGTTCAACCAAAATTGTCTTAAAGCTTGCCAGGCTAACCAAACCCGCGACTGCGCCTTTTGGCTTATTCACAAATTTTTTCTGCGTGTAATGAACGGCGACCTTAGTTTGCGTTTTTGCCTGACTGAAGAAGGCGGCAATTTGCGCGGCTTCGATTAAGGTTTTCTGCGGAATTTCACCGCGATTTGGGTTTTTAACGACAACGTGCGAACCCGGATAATCCGCCGCGTGAAGCCACAAATCAGCAGGTTTCGCCACGCGAAAAGTTAGAAAGTCATTGTCTTTTGCGACTTTGCCCACCAAAATTTCAAAACCGTCCGACGAAGCGTAGCGTCTTGCACCTGTAAAACTTTCCGCGCGTTTTTCTTTTGTTTTGACAAGAGTTTTTTCAACTTTCTCGCCTAAAAATTCAGATAAAACATTTTCATCTTTTTCTTCGATTGCTTTTCCAAGGCGTTCTTTTTGCAATTCTAAATTTTCAATCTCTTTAGCGACAATTTCTAATCTTTTCGAGATTTCTTCCAAAGCGTTTCGAGCTTTTGTATATTTCTTGAAAAATCTTTCGGCTGCCTCCGTAAGCGTGTGGTTTTCATCAATTTCAATTTCAACAGTCGGCGTATTTTCATCATAAAAATCGGTAACGAAAACCTTGTTTTTTACGCGCTTTGCCATTGCTAAATTTGCTAAAATTAAATCACCAAACCTTTTCCAACTCTCCGCATCGCCGTGATTCAACAAATCTTGATTTAATTTTTTTACTAATTTTTCGCGCTTTTTTATCTCTTGGTTTAATTTGCTTTGCGCCGAATTTGCTCGCGTCTGAAAATTTTTTTCAGCTTCCTTTTCCGAGTAAAAATAATCTAATGCTCCAGACAAAGTTTCAAAACTATCTTTTGGAAAAATCTCCTCACCTTCTGGTCTCCTCATCTCCTCTGCACGAAAAGGCGGCGCATATTTGTCGGCAATTTCCTGACCTGCGCCGGAATTTTCACGCAGAGCGTCGAGAATAAAATCGTTATTGTCCAGCAGAAAAAGATTTGCCGAGCGTCCGGTCAGTTGCGCGACGAGCGTGTAAGTTTCAGCGTTTCCGAGTTCGTCGTGAGCAGAAAATAAAAAACGAACAACACGCTCGTCTTCCAATTTTTCAATTGACCGGAAAACAGCGTTTGCTAATCTATTTCGCAGCAGAAGAATAAAAGGCGAGGGGTTTTTCGATTGCCTTTCCAAATCGCGCACGCGCCGCACAATCAAATAAAGAGCGGGCGCGGAAGGCTCAAGGTTGATAAAAAGATATTTCGAACCGGGCAGGCGAAAATCAATGACGAGGCGAAAACGCGAAAGCGTAAAAATTTTGCCGAACTTTTGTCCACGTAATTCAGACGCAAGTTCGGCACAGATTTTTTCGAGAGTTTTTTCGTTCACATTCAAAGTTCAAAGTTCAAAGTTCAAGGTTCAAAGTCCGTTAAATTAAACTTTGAACCTTGAACTTTGAACTTTGAACCAGTTTTAGAATTCCTTAACTACAATCGTTCCCGAAACAATATCGTGAACGGCGCGTTTTTCTTCATTAAAAAACAGAGTTACAAATCCGATACCGAAGAAGGCAAGCGACGCCAGATAAAGTGAAGAACTGACGGCTGCCTGATGAAGCGTCGGGTAATCTTCACCTTCAATATCAATTACTTCGAGCGAGAAAAGACGCATTCCGAATGTTTTGCCATACATTCCCACAGCAGTTGTCAGATAAATGAACATTACAACCGCGCATACTGCCAGAAAAGCAGCCGCGCCGGAAAGTGTCGCCCAACTTTCGCCCAAAAGCATAAAAGGCGAAAGCAGCAGCAGCGTGGAAAACGTACCGATTATCAAATCGAAAAGTCCGGCGTTAAAACGCATTGCGAACGGCGCGTAATCATCAATTTCTTCAACTTCAATTTCTTCAATCGGCGCGACTTTTTTAGTTTCGACCGGTTTGGTTTTGGTTTTTACTCGCTCTTCTACCGCTTCCGCAATCTCTATTTTTTCTTCAATTTTCGTTTTTTCTTTAACGACAGTTGCCAGAGAAGTTTTGAAACTTTCGACAATTTTCGCTGACTTCGTAAGCGGTGGTAACTTATTCGTGTCAAAGTGCTTGGTGCTGTCCTTTAATGAAGTAACCAGATTCGGTTTAGAGATTGGATTCAGCGGAGTATTTGCGCTTGCTCGTTTCGGCGTGGCGTCGCTTGTTTTGCCGGCGATGTAAAAAGGATAATTTTTATTTGGCGCAGCAGTAGGAGAAGCCAAAGCGGGTTTTGTTTCTTCTTCGTCTGCTTTCAAAAACTGCTGGCGCGATTCTTTTATGCGCTCTAAAGCATTGGCTAAAGTCGGATTTTTAATTCGACCAGCATCCGCTTCTTCCGCTTTTTCGATTGTTTCGACTTTTAATGCGGTTGCGCCGCTTGTAACGAGTTTTGTTTTCTGAACAGGCGTGGCGGTTTTGCCCGGTTCCGTTGCTGAACGCTCCTGGCGTTGACGCACCGTATTTTGCAATTGCAAACGCCACTCGGGAACTGTCGCGTTTTTACTGTGAAACTCAACTAAAGTCGGGCTGGTGGGATTTGACTGTATTTCAGAAGTATTGGACTCAACGGAAGCAGGCTTTGGTTCTTCAGCAATTTTTGTCGATTGTTTGTTTTGAATTGACATCGGAAGATTTCCTTTTATTTTAAAGCTGACAGATTTTTTTTCGAGAAAAACTTTAGCTTTAAGTTCTTCGCGCACCGAATCATTTATCATCGTTCCGCAACTCGGACAAATTGATAATGTGACGGCGTTGTTTCGATTACAAACAGGGCAATTCATAAATAAGAAAGTTAAAAATAAGAAAATATTTTCGGAGATAAGGGAAACACTTTTGTATGAAAAAACTTTGTGGATGTTATCAGAAGTTACTTTAACTCGTCAATAGTAAATTGTATGGAGTAAAAGATTTTTTTGATTTTGAATTTTAGATTTTTGATTTTGGATTTGAAAAGAACGAGTAGCTGTTTCGTTTAGATTGGTTACGATATAATTTAATAAATTATAAACAAATCTTAAAAAATCTTAAAAAATAGGTATTGCTTCTTTATCTTTAATCCAAAATCAAAAATCTAAAATTCAAAATCATAAGTGTTGCCTGCCTGCGAATCCGCCTTCGATTTCGTGCCACCATTCAATTTCATCGCCTTCGCCTAACTGCCAGCAAAGCAAAACGACACGCCCGTCTCTGAGACTCGGAAAATCAATCAGACCGTGTGAATAATCCTTTAGCTCGATGCCGAAATTGTGCAGTTCAGTGGTTAATTTTCCAACTTCGTATAGTGATTTAACATAAAAGGAAGCGTTTTCCATACCGCCACCGCCAAATTCTGCTGCTTTTGCCGCCGCTTTTACAGGCTCGCGAAACGCTGCAATTTTCTTGTATTGCACTCGGATTTTCTTCAGCTTCGGGCGAACTGTCGGCAGTAAATCGTTGGCTTCTTCGAGGGTGAAAAGTTTCATAATAGATAGTGGTCGGTGGTCAGTTGTCAGAGGTCATAACATAATCTATTGTTTTTCATGGAAATACATATAGTTAAAGAATGGTTTTACTGACAATTGGCTACCGACTACTGACCACTTTTAACTATTGTCCGTTACGCGCACTAGATTGGAATAATCTTCTGTTTCATCTTCAGAATAATTCGATTCAAAATGAGTTTTAGCAGGTATTTGTGAAAAATTCCCGTTCGAGTTTTCGTCTAGTATTTCCGGCGGCGGTATTTCTTCGGGCAGAACAAACGAAGGAATATCATATTGTCCGTTTTGTGAAATATCTTTACGCACGAGTTCGGCAATGTCGCCCAAATCAATAAAAAAATCCGCGACATCAATTAAGCGCGGCGCGGTGTTTGAACGAAAACCCGCAACCTCAACCCGACATCCTTTGTAAGCAACGGCGTTTAGAGCGTAAACAAAATCTTCGTCGCCAGAAACCAGAACGGCAGTGTCGTAACGCCCGGCAAGACTGAGCATATCAACCGCGATTTCAACGTCGAGATTTGCCTTGCGAGTGCCGTCGTAAAAAGTCTTTAATTCCTTTTGCACGACGCGAAAACCATTACGCCGCATCCAGAGCAGAAATCCCTGTTGACGTTCCGCTCCGGCATCAACGCCGGTGTAGAAAAAAGCGCGCAGAAGCCTGCCGTCGCCTAAAAGAACGCGCAAAAGTTTGTTGTAATCAATGTCTATATTATGAAAACGCGCTGCGTGAAAAAGATTGTTTCCGTCAATAAAAACCGCTACGCGCCCGCGATGTCCAAACTTCCAGGACGAATTGGTCGCCATATCAAACTGCATTTGTTTAAACCTTCTTTATAAAAAAATTTTAGGATAAATATAAACCACAGTTGTTTCAGAAGGATTTGGCGGAAATTTTGGCGAAACTTTTGAAAGCTTTTACTGCAAATCAATGTATAATTAACAATAAGTTTTTGAATTACGAGTAATAGACTATCTGGCAAAAATAGTTTTCAATAAAATTTTAATAAAGTTAATTTATTTTCCGTTTTTCCTTAAAACACAATCGCAGTTTTTATAAAATAAATGAATTATAGTGTGCCTTTTTGCTGACGGATTGGTCAAGCTAATGTTCAAAGAAAAAACTTTTTTGCAAGTGCGTAATCAAAAAACTATTGAAATGTTTATTCGGTAGAATTCTTTATGAAATGGAAAAGAGACAAGGCAAAAGGGACAAGAGACGAAAGAAAAAAAACGAGAGAAGACGTTGGATTTAGAGAAAAAACGCGAGCAGAAAGAAAAAACAACTCACAACTCACAACTCATAACTCACCGATAATCTACGGCGTTTTGCCTGTTTTAGAAGCACTGCGAGCAGAAAACCGGCGCATCGAGAAAATCTTTGTTGCCGAAACATCGCGCGAAAAACGCTTGGGCGAGATTTTTCGGTTAGCGCGAAGAAACGGCGTTGTCTTACAGAAAGTTCCGCGCGAAAATCTTTTGCGGCTGGTTGAAGCGGATGCAAATCATCAAGGCGTCGTCGCGTTTGTCGCTTCGGCTGATTACGCTGAAAGCAAAGAGCTTTTAGATGAAATTTTCCAAAAAATAAAGAATGGAGAAAAGCCTCTAATTGTTGTTTTGGACGGCATTGAAGACCCGCGAAATTTGGGTGCAATTTTGCGTTCGGTTGAATGCGCGGGCGCAGATGCAGTTTTTATTCCCGAACGCCGCGCTGCCGGTCTAACCGAAACAGTCGTTAAATCTTCGGCGGGCGCAACCGAATATGTGAAGGTTGCTAAGATAGCAAACACGAATCATTTGATTGACGAGCTAAAAGAGAATAATATCTGGGTTGTCGGAGCAAGCGGCGAAGCGGAAACTGATTATACCGATTGGGATTGGCGCGTACCTTGCGCCTTGGTTTTAGGCGGCGAAGGAAAAGGCTTGCACCGGCTCGCGGCAGAAAAATGCGACACTCTCGTAAAAATTCCGATGCGCGGAAAAATACAATCATTGAACGTTTCAGTCGCCGCGGGCGTAATACTTTTTGAAGCAGTTAGACAAAGAGTTTCAAGTTCCTAGTTCCTAGTTTCAAATTAAAATTAAAGACTAGGAACCTAAAAAAACTATGTTTTGTCAAGAATGCGGAACGAAAAATCCTGATAACGGAAGGTTTTGCCGGAGTTGCGGAACGGATTTGGCGGGAATGTCTGTGCCGCAAAATTCGAAGGCTTTAAATTTGAAATCTTCCGAATACTATATTGACCGAAAAGGCAGAGTGCGTTCAAACAATCCCGATGACCTTTGGGGCGCGGGTGTCAAAAATATGATTATGGGCGTCGGGTTTTTGATTGTGTCAATGGCTTTATTGATAACCAACGTCGCAGGCGGGCGTGTTTGGTGGTGGGCGATGCTGATTCCCGCATTCTCATTGCTGGCAACCGGAATCGGAAGTCTTGCAAAATCAAAACGCCTTGAAAAAAAGAATCTCGCAAATACCGAACAACCGACGCCTTTCGCTCAACCGCCGACAAATGCGAGTTTGCCGCCTTTGCAACAGGAATACGTACAGCCGCAGAAAACAATTTACGATACCGGTGAACTCGTCGTTCCGCCAAGTATAACCGAAGGCACGACCAGACATTTGGAAATAAATTCGGAGGGCGAAACAATGACGCTGCCGAAAAAAAGAGAATAGCGATGAACAGTTAATGATTTATGAAAGAAATTTTTGTTATTAACTTTTACTAACTTGAATTCGTTAAATACAAAATTTACAGCTCACCGCTAATTTCTATCTTCTTGCCACAACTCTGGCGTTTCCGACATTTCCGTTCGCATCGAAAACGCGCAAAGCGATTGTATATTCACCCGCCGCTTTCAAAGGAATTTCCAAAGTATAATGCTCGCGCGAGCCGTCGGAAATGCCGTCGTCCGAGTAAACATTTTGCCAATCGCCGCCGTTAACACTGTACTCAGCTTTTTGCAGAAAACTTGCCGCGTCGTTTGCTTCAAAAATCGCACGCACTTTGTCGCCCGTAATTTGCGGAGTTCCGACAGCGGAAACGGTAGGCGCGGCATTGTCAATGTCAACTGGCTCGCTTGTTTTTTCGCCCGTTAAAACTTGCGTTAGCGGATTTGAAGGTGAGTCTTTCGCCACGATTTTGAAAACGTAACGTCCGTCGGCTAAAGCCGAGCCGTCTATCGTAAAGAAATTATCGCGCAGATTTCCGCGCAAAAGTTTAAAGTCGTTTTCCGATACCGCACGATAATAAACGTCGTATTCCAGACGGTCGCCGTTGCGGTCTTCAGCTGTCCACAACAATGCGCGCGCGCCGCGCTGGTAAACTTTGCGCGGCGGTATATTTATTGCCGGCGGCAAACCAAAAACAATCGGGTCAATTCCTGAATTTTCGATATTCGGGTCAATCTGAATCGGCGGATTGGAAAGTAATCCGACATTGGTCGGCAAAATTTGAATGGAAAGAACTTCGGGCGCGATATTTCGCGGCAAGTAAGAAACGCTTACTTCATTTAACGCCGACGAACCCCGCAAAATTGCTCGCCACTGTAAAAATCTTGCTTTCGGGCTGGATATTTGAGCGCCTTTCACATCCGTGTAATTTGCGCTCCAATCGCTCCATGTTTCGTCGGGTTTTTCCGTGTTTCCGCTTCTGCTTTGCAGCACGACGTTTCCGTTCGCGCGCCACCAGATTCTACCCCAATCGGCACTTGCTTTCGCATTTAGAACCGAAGATTCGTAATTTCCTTCCGCCGCCGTTTCAGTTCCGAAGCGGTAAAGTTTTCCTTGATTGCTCGATGTCGCAAAAATTTGATTGGCACGTTGTAAAATGGTTGAAACTTGTCCTTCGTTTGATTGCAGAAGCAAAGTTTCCTGACCGTCGTTTGTTACTGAATAAATTCGCCCTTTGTCGGAAGTTCCCAAAAGAACACCGTTTCCGTTTTGATTTGCCGCAATAGAAAACGGCGTCACACTGGCGGAATTCCATATAATTTCGCTTCCGCCGTCCGGTAAAATCCGATACACGGCGGCTTTTGCAGTGGTTAAGTCATAGCGACTTTTTGGCGGCGGTTCCGGCTGCGGAGGATTGTTCGGATCAACGGCTACATTTGTATTTTCGGCGGCGCCCGGTGCGGGAGTTTGTTTTGCAACCGAAGCTGAATCGCCCAATGCCAGTGCATAAATCGAGCCGTCACTACCAACCGCGATTTGATGAATTTCTCTTAAACTCGAATCGAGCAGCGCAAAAGGTTTTCCGTCCGGCGCAAATCGCAAAACCAAACCGTTCGAGTCTGTTCCGGCGTAAAGATTTCCTTGTTTGTCTGTAACCAGAGAAATAATGTGCGTTTCGCTGGTGTCAAACAAAAGGGAAGTTTCAGGCTTGGCATTTGCCGTTCTGACGCGATAAATTCTACCGTTTTCGCCTGTTCCGACTGCCAGAGCTGCGTCATTTAAAACTGCGAGAGACCAGATATATTTTTCCTTCGGTTCAAAGAAAACTTCCGCATTTCCGTTTGCTCCGATGCGATAGACTTTTCCGTCCGGCGATGTTCCCGCAAAAAGCTCGCCTGATTTTCCGATTGCCAAAGCAGAAACATTCAACTCGTTGGCATCATAAAAAAGCGTTCCTTTGCCCGCCGCGTCAACTTTAAAAATTTTACCGTCGCCGCCTGTTCCTAAAAAAACATTTCCGCTGGCGTCAACAGCGCTCGCCCAAACATATGGTTGTTCGGTGTTAAAAATTTCGGTTAATTTCGGCGCGAGACTAATCGTGCCGTTTTGATTGATTGAAACGCCTCGCGCGTCGCCTTTCAAAACTTCGGCGCGGGTGTTCACCGACCAAATCGCAGACTCGCTCGCGGTGGTCGTCAAAACACACAAAAACAGTAAAAAAACAAAATAAGTAATTTTATTCATTGGATATTTTTGAATTTTTAGCTATATAAATTAAGTTGTCTTCATCATCAATTTTCTCGACGCCGCGTTTATTGAAACCGATTTTTTCTAAAACTTTTTGAGAAGCGACGTTTTCCAAATCGGTAATAGCAATTGTTTCAGGAAATTTAAGCTGCTCGAAACCATACTTCAAACAAGCGGCTGCCGCTTCGGTAGCAAAACCATTTCCCCAAAAACTTCTGTCGAAAAGATAACCTAACTCGATTTCTTCCGTTCCGTGCGGACGCGCAAAACCGCAGCTTCCGACGATTTTGCCGCTTGTTTTTTCAAGTGCCGCCCACCGACAAAAATTGTTTTCCGCTTGGTAATTTGTCGCCCAAGTCAGAAATTCACGCGCTTGTTCGATTGTTTCATAAGGCTGGCGCGTTCCGATATATTTCATAACTTCCGTATCACTGCAAATTTCAAATAATCTTTGCGCGTCGTCTGCCGTCCAAGTTCGCAAAATCAATCGTTCAGTTTCGAGAATTTTTGTCATTTTCAATCTATCAAACACCGACAAATTTTGCATAAATCGAACGCGCCATCGAAACGTCGTCAGTGCCGCGAACGATAGCGCGAGCGTCACGAAAAACGGTCAACTCGTATTTGCCGACACTTAGACGCAAAAGATATTCGTTTTGTTTCACGCTTCCCAATTTCTTTAACTTATCGGCAAGAGTCGGCAAATCTAAATTTGTCGAACGCGGCGGAGAAATCTGCACCGCGTCGCGCCCGCACAAAACGGCGGAAAACTCGGCGTTTTCCGTTTCAAGAAACTCAAATTGACGCTTACCGCAAGTTTTGCACTCAGGGTTCGGTACGTCTGATTTAATTTTTCGCCAATCGTTTTGCCAAACGTCAAACTGCATCAAACTTCGATGCAAATTTTCAGGTTTTCCGACTAAAATTTTCAACGCTTCCGAAATTTGGACGGCAGAGACAACCGCGATAATCGGCTGAATGACGCCTGCTGTTTCACACGTCGGCGAACTTCCCGCGCTAGGAACTTCTTCAAAAACGCAGCGCAAACACGGCGTTTCGTTTGGAATGACGGTCATCGTCACGCCGTAAGAAGAAACTGCCGCGCCGTAAATCCACGTTTTTTTGTGCTTTACGCAGGCATCATTTATCAAATAACGAATTTGAAAATTGTCTGTTCCGTCCAGAACCAAATCGCAACCAGCGATTAAACTTTCGATGTTTGAATGATTAACGTCGGCGACAATTGCTTCAACTTCGATTTCAGAATTGATTTCTCGCAGACGATTTTTTGCCGCAATCGCTTTCGGCAATTTTTCCTGTGCATCTTTCTCGGAAAATAAAGTTTGTCTTTGAAGATTTGTAAACTCGACAAAATCGCGGTCAACAATTCTCAAAAAACCGACGCCGGCACGCGCCAGCATTTCGGCGTGTGAAGAGCCGAGTGCGCCGCAACCGACAATTAAGACGCGGGATTTTAATAGTTTTTCTTGTCCTTCTTTCCCGATTTGGTCAAATAAAATTTGTCGGCTGTATCGTTCATTCATAAAAAAGTGTTTTATTTCAAATTTGCGTCAGGTATTATAAAAATGATTTTAGCAAGTTTATGAAAAAACTATTAATCATACCGTTTTTGCTTTTGTTTTGCGCAACCGTTTTCGGTCAGGAATTTAATTTTCCGGCGGAAAAAGATTATCCGAAAATTACCGATTCAGGGCAAAGCATTAACGATTTTGTTCCGAAAAGTTGGAAAGTTATCGGCAAGGCATTCGGCGATTTAAATAAAGACAAAACTCAGGATTGTGTTTTGGTAATTCAAGGAACTAATACCAAATTTCTAAATAAAAACGACGGTCTTGGCGCGAATGTTTACGACACGAATCCGAGAATTTTGATTGTATTGTTTAAAGACACGGCAAAAAGTAATTACAAACTTGCCAAACAAAGCAACACTTTTATAAAAACTCCTGATTCGCCGACAATGAGCGAGCCTTTTCAAGCGGCGAAAATACAAAACGGCGTGCTGCAGCTTGATTTTGAACAATGGTATAGCGCGGGCTCGTGGGCGGCAAATCAGATGTCGTACAAATTTCGCTTTCAGGACGGAGAATTTGTTTTAATCGGCGCGGACAAAACCGCATCAGCGAGAAACACGGGCGAAACCGAAACGAGAAGCTACAATTTTTTGACCGGTAAAGTTCAGATAACAACCGCAAACTTCGCTTCAAAAGCAAAGAAAAGGGTCGAATGGAGAACGTATAAACTTGACAAACTAAAAACGCTCGATACATTTAAAGAACCGTTCGGCTGGGAAATCGAATATGATTATTACATCTGATTTTCAGCTTAACTTCGTCAAAACCGCCGCGCTCATTTCCTTCATCGGTGCTTTTTTTCCGCTCCAGATTTCAAATTGCTTCATTCCCTGCGCGACGAGCATCTCCAAACCGCCGATGGTAGGCACGTTCGCCTTTTGCGCTTCTTTTATAAAGCGAGTTTCAAACGGATTGTAAATTAAGTCGTAAATTAATTTTACGTTTTCAATCTGCGAAGCGAGCAAAGGCGTTTTATTTTCTAATTCGCCTCTGGTTCCGAGCGGAGTTGCGTTAACCACAATATCAAAAGTGGTAAGCGGTAAGTGTTTAGTGGTAAGTCTTTGTGAATCAAAGTTATACTCATCAGCCAAATTTTTCGCCTTTTCCAAATTTCTTGCAAAAACCGTTACTTCCGCACCTTCATTTTTCAATGCGTAAATTGCTGCCCGCGCCGCACCGCCCGCGCCTAAAATCGCCACTCGCGCACCTTTCAAATCGCCGTAGTAATTTCTTAATGGTTCGATAAAACCTTCTGCATCGGTGTTAAATCCGAAGAGCTTGCCGTGTTCAATTTTTACCGTATTAACCGCGCCAATTTTTTCCGCGGTGTCGTCAACAAAATCAAGATGTTTGAAAATAGCTTGTTTGTGCGGAATTGTTACTGAAAAACCTCTGAAATTTAAATCAATTTCGCGTGTTTCGTTTCTGAGAAACTTCACAATAAATTCGTCTAAATTTTTCACTTCAAACGGGATATAAACCGAGTTGAGGTTGTAAACTTTAAAAGCCGCATTTTGCATAAAAGGCGAAAGCGAGTGTGAAACGGGATTTCCGACGATGCCGTAAATTTCTGTTTCCTTATCTAACTCTTTAACGCGATATGTTTCCATTAAATCGCGCGCGGTAATTTGCCCCCAAGCGGTTTCTTGCCCCGCTTCAAGCGAAGCGTAAGTCATAAAAGCCCCGTGCGCTAAACCGAGAATGCGCGTCCATTTTCCGGCTTCGCCCATTACAATCGGGATGAGTTTTTTGTTGTCAGATTTTGCGCGTTCGAGAAGTTTCCAAACAGCAATTGAATCTGAAATGTCGTTGGCTGGAACGGCAATTTTCAACCATTTGGAATCGGCGGAAATCTGATTATAAATTTCATCTAAATTTGACGGCACTGTTTTGAAATCGTGAAAGGATTTTATAATTTTTTCGAAAGCGTTTCCCCAAAATTTGTCTATACTTTTTCCCGAAAAATCCGCTTCGAGGTCTGCCCAATCAACAAATTCAAAAACGTGCGAATGAATCCAAAATTCTTCTCTTTGGGCAAAAGTTAAATTTTGTCTTCCGCCCTGTTCAATTGGACGAAACGTTGCCAGAAGTTTTCCGTTGAAAATTTGCCGAATTTGCTTGATTTGACTCCAGAGAGTTTCAGACTTAATTTCATTCAAACAATCAAAACGCAGTTCGATAACGTCAGCAAATTCTTTGGCGCGTTTGATATTTTCGACGAATGCGTCAACCGTTTTTGCGCAAACTGATACGCAAATTTCCTTCATAAATTTATCTTAACAATAAATTTCGGTTATAATATAATGATTCAAATAGTATTTAAATTCGAAATGGTTTATAAAACTTGACGATTTCGTGTAAAGATTACGGAAAACGTAAATGCTTTACTATGAATCAAAAAATTGAAAGAGGATTTAAAGAGTGCTTATTTTAATAAATTAGCAGAAAAGGCGTGTGGCATTGATATTGCTATAAAATAAAACGGCGCACATTTTTTCTTTCTCCTCGTGCCATATAATTCAAGGAAAGGAAAAACAGTAGCAATGAAAATCTTGAAACAATTATTATTCTTAATCGCATTAGTTGTCGGTATGTCGATGACCGCTTCGGCGCAGCAAAACGATCAAAAGAAAAACCCGCCGAAGGAAAAACCGCCGGTCGTTATTATTAAAGATAAGCAAAAGCCGAAGGACGATAAACCGAAAGACGACCGCAATAACGATAACAAAGCAAAAAAACCGCAAATCTTTTTTCTTAGTTCGGTAAATAAAACAGAATTAAGTTCTGTTTAAGCTAGTTAGTCAATTGATTCGGCTTTCTGAGCGAAAAAAAGCAACTCGATATTAATATCGAGTTGCTTTTTTTATTGATGAATTATTTCTTACCGATAAGAACAAGATAAAAAATTCGCGTGAGTTTATTAAATTGAGGTAAAGATTGAATCTTTACCTCAATTTAATGTTCAAGTAATTTAAGGAATAAAGGCGTTTGGAATAGGTTTATCAGTCGCTTCGCCAAAAGCCAGACCAGTGAATCCATTCCTGCTGCCTTGCATATACCACGTTCCTTCTCTAAAGACTCCAAGATCAGCCTTTCCGTCTCCGTCGTAATCTGCCGGTGCAGGCTTGTCAATGCTTACTCCAAAGAGCGTGGCGACAAATCCTGCTGTCGATTGCTGCATATACCACACGCCGTCCGACGGTCTGAAGACAGCTATGTCTGTTCTACCGTCTCCGTCATAATCAGCCGGAACCGGTTTATCATTCCCGTCGCCAAAGGTAAAGCCGTAGAATCCAAGCTGCGAGCGATCAACATACCACGTCCCCGCACGGTATACAGCAACATCAGCTTTCCCGTCTCCGTCATAATCAGCAGCTACCGGAATATCGCCCGATTGTCCAAAGCGAGTCGAAGTTACTTGACTGTTGACTAGATTGTAGATATACCACACGCCGTCAGATGGTCTGAAGACGGCTATTTCAGCTTTACCGTCACCATCAAAGTCAGCCGGTACGGGAATATCGGTAGCCGCCCCAAAGGCGAGACCGAAAAAGCCAAGACTAGAACGCTGCAAATACCAAGTTCCGTCACGGAAAACAGCAATGTCGGTTTTGCCGTCGCCGTCGAAATCAGCAGGCGTAATCTTGTCGGCTGACGCTCCAAAGCGAGAAGCGGTAAAGCCACTCGTCGAGTTCAGCAAATACCAGCCGCCGTCCGACGGGCGATATACTGAAACATCCGCTCGCCCATCCCCATCGAAATCATAGGCAGTAGTTGCATTTGCAGTTCCATCTGCTTGATTGACGGTAAATATTTTTTCATTAACACTAATTGTTCCCGTTCTTGCAGCACCTCTATTCGCGGCAACCGTATAATTAATTTGTCCGCTGCCTATTCCATTACTGTTTACAGTTATCCACGGAACATTGCTGCGAGCCTCCCAATTACATCCGGCGCCTGAATTGATACTGATGCTACCTGTTGTGCCGCCGGCTTGAACGTCTGCGCTTAGAGAAGACAGAGTATAGGTACAGCCGCTGGGTTGATTGACGGTAAATGTATGTCCGCCGACGGTTATTGTGCCTGTCCGGGCAATACCTGTATTAGCGGCAACCCCATATTCAATAACTCCATTTCCTGTTCCGGCGGACCCGCTTTTAATTATAATCCACTGTGCGTTACTCACAGCTGTCCACGCGCAACCGGATGATGCAGCTAAGTTTATCGTTCCGCTTCCTTCGGATGTGCTAAAAGACTTGTTTGTCGGATCAATCGAGAAGGAACAGCTTACTGATATTGTATATTTGTTCGCCCCTGCCATTCTGTCTGGAGTCGCTGCATGAACGGTAAAACTGTAAACACCAGGAGTCGTCGGAGTTCCTTGAATGAGTCCGCTTATCGTAATTGACAGTCCGGGTGGTAATGAACCGTCTATTTTCGAAAATTTAAAAGACTCGGAGGTGCTTCCATTTAAGCGAGTTGCCGAAAGTGATTGAGAATAATAAATGTTCAAGTCGGCGTTTGGCAACACCGAAGCAGCCGGCGAAACGGCAATATTATTTTCAAAAGCTCCAATATCTATAATTCCGCCGACAATTCTAGTAGAACCGCGCTGGTCTGTTGATGGAGCATCGGCATTGAAACCTGCATTTATTGCCGGACTGCCTGGTAATAAAGCTTGTGTCGGCGTCGGACCGCCGTAATCTGCGGGTGTAGCAAGCATTGGCGACGTGTCGCGAATGTCTGATTGTCTATACGATATAGTGTTTTGAGTGTTACTTGCATCACCCGACGATTCTCCAATCAAATTATTTCCCGCAGATGTAACCTGACCGTTAAAAAAGGTAATTTCTGCCGCCTGATTTTCAGCGCCGTCGGGTCCCGTATTCTCGGCAATGATAGAATTGCCCATATTAAACACGTTTCCATGGATGCTAATACCTGCGCCTTTCAGCTCAACGCCTAGAGAACGGTTATTTGTAATCGTCGCATTACGCAGTTGGGTGCTTGCAGCAGCGCTATAGATGGCTCCGCCTTCCTGGGCAGCAATGTTACCGAAAAAGGTCGAATTAACGACCGTTACATTGGCAAACTGGCTGAAAAAACCGCCCCCATAAGAACCTCTATTATTGTAAAAATACGAATTTTGGATAAGATGGCTCCCTCCCTCGACATACACAGCTCCGCCATTTCCCCTCGAGGCGGAAATAGAATTTCCAATCACTTGAACACGGTTAAGAGTAAGCGACCCTTGTTTAGCGTAGATTGCTCCACCGTTAGCAGCAAAATCCGTACTGTCTGCGCCGACACCGTTTCCGCGGTTTAAGGTAATTTCTGAAATATTAACGGTTGCATTGTTTATGTAAAACAAACGACTGGAGTTATTACCGGAAATTGTCAAATAATATGCACCCGGACCTTTAATTTCAAGCGCTCCATTATTGGTAATCGTAATCTCCCCGCTGGTTAAGGAAATAGTTCCTGAAACTGATTGATGAAATGTGATGACATCATCACCAGGGCTATTATTCGCGTTTATAACTGCTTGACGAAGGCTGCCGACGCCGGAGTCATTCAGATTTGTGACCGTCAAGCTTATTTGAGTAACAGTAAAAGTCTGACCGCCGACGGTAATATTGCCGCTTCGGATTTCTCCCCCATTTGCTTGAACTGTAAATGTAATTGTTCCGTTTCCGCTTCCGCTGCTGCCGGATGTTATAGTTATCCACGATACATTACTGACGACTGTCCATGTACATCCGACTCCCGACGTAATGTTAAAACTTCTGGTGCCGCCGCTTTCATTAACGCTTACGCCGTTTGATGACAAAACGTAGGTACAACCATTGCCTTGCGTAACGGTAAATGTGTGACCGGCGATTGTTACCGTCCCGTTTCTCTCCGGACTTGTATTTGCGGCAACCGTAAATTGAACAGTACCGCTGCCGGTTCCATTCACGTTTGCGGTAATCAACATAATCCAAGAAGCGTTACTTTGAGCCGTCCATTGGCATCCGGCATCGCTGGCTGTAACATTTACGCTAACGCTTCCGCCGCTAATCGGAACATTTGCCGAAGTCGGAGTTATTAAATATGTGCAACCGTTATTTTGAGTAACCGTAAAAGTTTGACCATTGACTGTAATTATTCCGGTTCTTGCCGGACCCACATTAGCCGCGAAGGAGAATGAAACTGTTCCGCTTCCAGAGCCGCTGCCCGAAGTAATTGTTATCCACGAAGAATTGCTTGTAGCCGACCAAGTACAACCTGCGCCTGAATTTACATTGAAACTGCTGCTTCCAGCGCTTGATGGAACATTCGTGCTTGTCGAAGGAAGCGAATATGTACAGCCATTGGATTGTGTAATGGTGAATAATTGTCCATTTACGCTGATTGTTCCTGTCCTTTCGGGACTTACATTTGCCTGAACAGTAAACGAAACGACGCCGTCCCCCGTTCCTGATGCTCCGTTATTGATTATTATCCACGAATTAGGTGTGATAGCCGTCCAGGGACAGGCTGGATTACTGGTTGTGATATTAAAACTTCCGCTTCCGCCGGCAGGCATAAAGCTAGCGTTAGAAGGTGAAAGTGTAAATGTACAACCACTGGCTTGGTTGATAGTAAAAGTTTTTCCGGCGATTGTTATCGTCCCGCTTCGTGCCGGACCGTTATTTGCGGCGACAGAAAAAGTAACCGTTCCGTTTCCGGTTCCGTTCGCGCCTGCCGTAACCGTAATCCAGGAATCATTGCTCTGAGCCGTCCACGGACAGCCGGAGGCGGTGGATGTAACATTTACACTTCCGTTTCCGCCGCTAATCGGAATAGGCGCAGAAGTCGGATTTATTGAAAATGTACAACCGTTTGCTTGGTTAACCGTGAAAGTTAGTCCGTTGACTGTAATCGTTCCGCTTCTTGCTAATCCCGCATTCGCCGCGAAAGAAAAAGTAACAGTTCCGTTTCCGGAGCCGTTGCTGCTCGAAGTAATTGTTATCCACGAAGCATTGCTGGTAGCAGCCCAGGTACAACCCGCGCCCGAATTTACGGTAAAACTGTTTGTTCCGGCGCTGGCTGGAACATTGATGCTTGTCGAAGAAAGTGAATACACACAACCATTATCTTGAGTAATGTTAAATACTTGTCCGTTAACCACAATCGTTCCGTTTCGAGCAGGACCGTTATTGGCTGCCACGGTAAAGGAAACCGCGCCATTTCCGCTTCCGCTTGCACCCGAAGTAATTGTTATCCACGGAGAAGCGGTTGTTGCTGTCCAGCTACATCCCGTTTCTGTCGAAACATTAAAGTTTCCTGTTCCTCCGGTTAATTCGAAATTTTTGCTTGTCGGAGATATGGAATAAGAGCAGCCGGACGCTTGATTAACGGTAAATGTTCGACCATTAACTGTGATATTTCCCGATCTGACGGGACCCGTATTTGCAGAAACTGTATAACTAATGGTTCCTGCGCCCGTTCCGCTTGCATTGTTGACGGTTATCCACGATACATTGCTGACCGCGTTCCAACTACAAGTGCTGTCAGTGGTTATATTAAAATTATTTGTTCCGCCGCTGGCTGGCGCGCTTTTACTTGTCGGAGATATTGAATATGCACAACCACCATCTTGAGTAACAGTAAAAGTTTGCCCGGCAATCGTGATTGTTCCGCTTCTCGTGGAACCGTTGTTTACAGCAACCGTAAAATTAACGGTTCCCGGTCCGGTTCGATTGCCGCCGCCGTTAATTGTTATCCATGAAACATCACTCACAGCCGTCCATGCGCAGCGGTTTGTTGTCGTTACGGTCGTGCTGCCGCTTCCACCGGCGGTTGTAAAGTTTTTAGAGGTCGGATTGATTGAATAGGAACAGTCGGCGACGGTAAAGTTTACCGCATTAGATTTATTAGGTTCCGCATCGCCCGGCTGAGGATTAACGACCGTTACGGAAAATTGTCCGGCGGTTGCCAGGTCAGAGGCTAAAATCTGTACTTTTAACTGGGTATTGGAAACAAATGTGGTTACTCTATCTTCTCCGTTCCATTGAACTACCGAGCCGGCAACAAAGTTGCTGCCGTTTACAATGAGTTCAAAAGATTCTGCACCTGTCCTTTCGCTATCGGAACTAAGTGAACTGATTGAAGGAGTAGGATAAAACGACTCAAATGCACCGATGTCAACACCATTTTGGTAATTTCTGGGAAAGCCAGTTCCGCGCTGGTCTGTGTTGAGGGCGATTGAAGGACCATTTGAAGTACAAGTCGAGGTTGTAACACACACATCACCCGCATCAATAGCCGGGCTTCCCGCCATAAGTGCGCGAGTGTCGGTTTGTCCGCCGTTATTTTGTAACGGTCCGAGCATCGGGTCAATTGGAGCAGCGATTGTTCCCACCTTGTCGCCCTTGTCGCCATTAGTAAAACCTGTGTTGGCATCGCTTTTCCCAATCAAATTGTTGCCGCGCGAGACAAAAGCGGCGCCGGCTGCGGAAGAAAAAACATCGGGTCCGGCTGGTGCGGTGTTATTGGCAATGATTGTGTTTCGAATATATACGCCAGAACCAGAGCTGCTGTAATACAATCCGCCGCCTTTTGAGGCAGCCGTGTTATTGCTAATCGTGACGTTGTTGAGGGTTAAGTTAGGGCTTACACTGTTGATTCCGCCGCCGTTGTTCGGGGATGCATTATCGGTTATTGTCGTATTGCTCACGTTTGCTGATGAAGAAGCCGTAAGATATAAACCACCGCCGTTTGAGTTGTCGCTAATAAGAAGCCGATTAAGAACAAGTGTGCCGGAATTATAAATTCCTAAATGATTTCCTTTAACTGCAACGTCCGACAAATTTAATATGGCTTCATTTTTTATTCCATTTCCCTGTGAATTGGCTACCGTGATTCCGCTTATGCTTGTTGTTTTTGTTCCTGCGTAATCAATAATAAATACACCGGAAGTCGTGTTTGAATTACCTTTGACCGTTAAAAGACGTGCGCCGGGACCGTTTATGGTTACATTTTTACTAATTATTAATCCGGCGGGAGAAAGAGCGGAATTTAATTGAATTGTTGTCGGATTTGTAAAAGCAAAGTTTATTTCATCGGTTCCCGTTTTTGCGTTAGATTCCATTATGGCGGCGCGCAAAGTACAGTTTCCGTTTGTATCGGCACAAATACCGTTTCCCGGATTAGCGTCAACCGAATCACCGCTGTTATTAACAACAAACGTCGAATCAGGCGTTAAAATCGTGCCGCTAAAGACTGACTTCAGGCTGTTGACCGCAAAACTCAGCTTTTCTTCTCCGCTGCTTTCACTGCCGGTCAAAACCGCCGAATAGCTAATTGTTCCAAAAGAAATTGAAACGCAAACAAGAAGTAAGACGAGAGTTAAAATTGAAAAACTTAATTTTCTACGCGAAACGGTGATTTTAGACATAATATAGGTAGTTTCAAATACTGTTATCAACAAAAAAGATGTAAACAGAATGGTCAGACTAAATCAAAAGGGGGTTTGACTAGCTCGAGTTCTAATGAATGTTGAACTTTAGTTAAAGCAAAAATTAAATAAATCGTGCGTTCTTTTAATAGAGAGTAATTTGTAAAAGTGAAAAATAATATACCTTTTTTACCAAAGTTTGTCAACAAAATATTTTCTGAATGTTGATTTTAAAAGGTAAATAAATTTGCAGGGATTTCACAGGTTTTTTTATATTTGGAACCTGTAAAAACTTATGGCGAGTATTCAATTGAAAGCAATTTATTTACTTCTTTGCAATGTTTGCCTTGTCTTATCCTAGAGAAAGTTTTTTACTAAAACTTTCTCTTCAATTTCACGTAATCGCTTTCAAAGTTTTGATTGTTTTTCTTTTTGGTGTTTTTAATAACGGCATTTTAATAGTGATTCTGCTAGGGCGCGACATTGGCAACTTTCGGCGCAACATTAGTAATCTTCTTACTTGGCGCAGACCTAAAGTTTGCTAAATTCATCGCGCCAAATGAAATCATAAGTATAAAAAAAACAATTAATAAAGATACAAAAATAACAACTTCCCAATTATTTACGCCATAATGACTTTTTAACAAGGCTTTTAATTTTTGCTTAAATGTCTTTGGCTTTTTAATTCTGCGTTTTTTTTGTTTACGTGGATTTGAATCCATACAGAAAATAAATTTTGCTAAATTACATACAAATTAAAGAATTAAAGAAAGACTTGCTACATTCGCAAAGCATTTAACTTAACATTTGCCTGACCTTTCATGGTGTGAGGGTTTGATTCGTCAAACAGCTCCTGGTTTTCAAATTTTTGTTCTGGTTTTTTGAAATAAACAAGTAATAAATACTAATCCAGTTCTGTACTAAATCAAAATAATGAAACAATAAAATCTCAAAAATTTAATAATTGCTGCTTTATATAACACTTAGAGACGCTAAAAAAGCTAATTATTATCGTCGTATGGGATTACAGTTGCCGGTAGTTAAGAAAATAAGAATATCAACACTTTCAAGGTGTTGAAAACAAAGTATGCCGACTAGAAGATTTGAACTTCTGACATCACGCGTGTGAAGCGTGCGCTCTACCGCTGAGCTAAGTCGGCGCGCGAAAGTGGAAAGGATAAAGGATAAAGGAGAAAAGCCAAGGAATTTTCTTACTTTATCCTTTCACCTTTCGCCTTTTCACTTTAGATTGAAGGGTCTTCGGGTTTTGCCGGGCGGTTTTCTTCAGTCGCTTTTGTCGTCGCCATATTTGAATCAAAGTAAAAATGCCTGGTTCCGGTTGCCGCAATTCCTTCCGGAACCTGTGGATCGGCGGTAAGCGAGTAAAAAGAAGGTTTTGAACTTGTTTGTTCCTGAACCGTCATCTTGAAAACATAACCATTCACAACCGGACTCTCGCCCTTAAATTTTTCGTCTAATTGAACCGATTTTATCAATTCGTCAAAATTCGGCGCAAATCTACCTTGATGTTTCGAAGCATACTGAGCTTGCAGAGTTTTCATCGTATTGATTGTTTGCGCGGCGGAAGTTTCGTTTCCGCTTTTTATCATAGAAGACCAGGCGGGAACGCCGATGCCAATCAGCAGGGCGATAATCGCAATCACAATCATCAACTCGATCAAGTTAAAACCTGCTTGATTTCTAAAATTACGACGTAAATTTTTCATATCTTTTCTAATGTTTCCTCTTGGCTTTCTTTCACGAAGAATTCGCCATTTTGTTTCAAAATTTTAGTTGTTTTACATACAAATTTGCAAACTTCGAAAAACATTTTGAAACTTTTCCGGCGCTTCGACATCTTAGCAACAACAAAGTTTTTATTTTTTTGATGCAGAGCGCTGCAATAATTTTGTAGAATAGATTTATTAATTTTGCACGTCGAGCGAGAAAAATGATGAGAGATTGGATAGTCAACGAAACCGAAACTGCCGCAAAGCCTGCCACCGTCACTTTTAACGCCGTTAAGAAGATCGGTGATTTAGAGGCGGCAATTGAGCGCGTCATCAAGGGCAAATCAGAAACGGTAAAATTCGCTCTGGCAGGTTTGCTCGCCAAAGGTCATCTCTTGATTGAGGACGTTCCCGGAATCGGAAAAACGACGCTTGCCAACGCTTTGGCGCGGGCGCTCGAACTTTCTTTCCAGCGCATTCAGTTTACATCCGACCTTTTGCCTTCCGACGTTATCGGTCTTTCGATTTTTAATCAGCGAAGCGGACATTTTGAATGGAACGCCGGACCGATTTTTTCAAACGTCGTTCTCGCCGACGAAATAAACCGCGCGACGCCAAAAACGCAGTCCGCGCTTTTGGAAGCGATGAGCGAAGAACAAATCACGGTCGAAGGCGTTACGCGCCCGCTGCCGCAGCCGTTTATGGTTATCGCCACGCAAAACCCAACCGAACATCACGGTACATACCCTTTGCCCGAATCGCAATTGGACAGATTTATGCTGCGCCTGCACGTTGGTTACCCGAGCAAAACAGACGAGCGCGAGATTCTGCGCGACCGCGAACGAAGTAATCCGCTTTCTTTTGTTCGCGCCGTAATGTCGGAAAAAGACATTACTGAATTACAGCAAATGGTTACGGAAGTGCGTGTTGACGAAATTCTGGTTGATTATTTGTTAAACATCGTCGCGCAGACGCGCGAAATTGATACGCTCGAACTCGGTATCAGCCCGCGCGGAACATTGGCGCTTTTTCGTTGCGCGCAAGCCTTTGCCTTAATCGAAGGACGCGATTTTTGTATCGCCGACGACATCAAACGGCTCGTTCTGCCGTGTTTCGCCCACCGCGTCATTGTCAATTCACGCCAAACCTCAACCGGAAAACGCCGCATTTTTGAAGCCGAACAAATTTTGCAAGAGATTTTGCTGAAAACAAATGTGCCAATCTAGTGCTAAGTGTTAAGTAGTGGGTGATAAGTTTTTAACTTTAGCATTTACCACTAATCATTATGAATTTAAAAACATTTGTTCAGCTTTTCAGTTTCCGCGACCTGCGCAACGCGATTTTGGGATTGGCGGTTGTTTTCGGCGGACTTGGACTGGCTGGTCTCACCTTTTGGGCGCAGTACGTCAGAGACGCGCGGCTCGCCGGATTTGCGGCGGCTGCCTCACTCGGTTTTGTTTTGCTGACATTGATTTTCGTTGTTCCGCCGCTAGTGCGTTCGGCGAGCGCGGAAGCCTCGCAGATGAATTTGCCGTTTGACTTTACAATCGGCGGCGCAATTATTCTCGGATTGATCATTCTCGTCGGTTTCTCCGCTTGGAGCAGCGGCAATAACTTACTTTTTTTGATGCTTTCATTTCTGACTGCTTCGCTTTTTGTCAGTTTTCTTGTCGGTAATTTTTGTTTGAAAAAGCTCGACGTAAAGATGCGGTTTTCCGAAACAATTTTTGCCGGCGAACCAACACTGATTTTAGTTAGCCTGCACAATCGAAAACGAATTTTTCCGACATTTTCGGTTGTTGCCGAAGTGCGGGGAAGCGAGCGCGAAAGATCAGTCTTGTTTGACGAGGTTAAAAAAAAATTGCCCGCAAAATGGGCGGAGAAGCTCACTCGTCCGCCCGTTATTAATCACCCTTTAGATTATTTTGTTCACGTCCCGCACCGTGATTTTGTGGAAAATAAAGCCGAGCATATTTTCAAAACGCGCGGGCGATTTATTATCAAACATTTTGAGCTTTCGACACGCTTTCCGTTCGGTTTTTTTCGCCATCGCCGCCGCCTTTCCGCGCAGGAAACCGAGATAATAATTTTCCCCCCGCTCGCGCCGATTGATTCGGAAATCGTGGATTTACCGCTCGAAGCGGGCAAATTAGTCAGGCAGAAAAAAGGGTTGGGACAAGATTTGCTTTCACTGCGCGATTATCAACCACTCGATGATTTGCGCCGCGTTGATTGGAAGGCGACGGCACGCGCTCAGCGTTTAATTGTTCGGGAATTTTCCGCCGAAGACGATAAAAGAATAACGGTTATTCTTGACACACGCTTGCCGCGCAAAAACAAAGAAAAACAATTAACTTTACGGCAGAAAATTGAAGCCGAACAAAAAGGGGAAAAACTTTCGCCCGAATCCGAACAATTTGAAAAGGGCGTCCGTCTATCAGCTTCGCTTTTAGCTCATTTTACCGAAGAGCAGGCGGAAATCCGCTTTGTTGTAAATAACGAAAAAGGTGATTTCGGAATTGGTAAACAACATTTATTTGAATCTCTGAAACGTCTCGCGCTGATTGAACCATCATTTGACGTAGCTGCAGATTTTTCAAACGAAATGCTAGAAGAAATCTTTACCGAAACGGAAAATAGTTATACATTTTTTGTAACACTGGTCAAAGAACAAAATTTACCGACCGAATTGATGCACAAAGCCAAGATTATTGAGTTTTGAGCAAAAGGCGAAAATCTAAAAATTTATTACCGTTCGTGCGCGCGGAAAAAAAATGTCACAAAACGCGAACAGGCGGTGTTTATCCATGTGAAAGCAGTTTTTTTGTTTTATACAAATGACCGGAAGCGTAGAAATGTTAATGGACGCGATGTCCCAGGCAGGCACAGCAGCAGCGACAAGTGAAAAAATCGTTTTTGACGAGGCTTTTACGCTTCATCACCGGACGGTTTTTCGCACGGCGCGTTCGGTTGTGCAGGATGCGGGCATTGCCGAAGACGTAACGCAGGAAGTTTTTCTGCGGCTGTATGAAAATATGGACGCGATAAACAACGAGGAAATGCTGCGCCCGTGGCTGATTCGCGTAGCTTTAAATCTCGCCAGAAATACGCTGCGTGGTAATATTAGAGCAAACACGCGCGAAGAAAATTACGTCAAAGAAACAGATGAAACAACCGATTTTACGGCGGAAAAAGATTTGGAACAGCGCGAGCGAGCGATAGAAGTTCACCGCGCTTTGAGTTTGATAAAAGAACCTTTGCGAAGTTGTCTGGTTTTGAAGCAGCAAGGTTTATCATACCGAGAGATTGCCGAAAGTCTTTCGCTGAATGAGACGAGTATCGGAACTTTTGTCGCCCGCGGGCGTCAGGAATTTGTCCGACACTACGGCAAAATCGGAGGTAAAACGCTATGAAAGAAAAATGTTTTGACGAAGGAACAATCCAAGCTTTTTTGGACGGCGAGCTGACGACCGATTTTTCGGAAACCATCGCTCGGCACATCGAGCTTTGCAATGATTGTTCGCTTTCGCTCACCAAAGCGGAAGAAGAATCCGCGTTTGCCTTTTCCGCGCTCGAACAGGAATTTAACACGCTTGTTCCGACGCAGCGTCTTTGGACAAAAATTAACGATTCGATTGAAAGCGAAAGAAAACCAATGTGGCAAACCGTTTTTGCCTTTGTTTTAAATTTCAAATTTGATTTTTCGAGCCAAACGATCACGGCGTTTGCTTCCTTTTTAATTGTCGCCGGTCTTTTTACAGTTTTAGTTTTGCGCAACAACGATAAACCAAATTACATTGCGGAAAATCCGACGGATAAACAAAAAGTTACAGCGTCGATTTCTAATCCTCAAAGTTCAAAACCAGAAGTTAATAAAACAGCGTCTGACTCCTTTAAAAATGAAGGCGCAAGTAACTTCACAGCGGCTAATGTAAGTAAGGACAATAAAGAATTTCGCGCCCTTAAAGCGGATTTAGTTACGAAGGAAACCAATCAAAAATCGATTAAGATAAATTCTCCACGAATTGAAGATATAAAAAAAGCGCCGAAAGTTGAACCGCGAACGACGAATGAAAATCTTCCGGGCGAAGAAAGTTATATCAAAACGATTGCTGCTTTATCCGAAAGAGTTGATAACCGAAAAGACGAAGTTTTAAAGCCTTCGGCTCGCTTTGCTTTTGAAAAAGATTTAGCCGTAGTTGACGACGCAATCAAGAGAATGAAAACGGAAGTCAAGAAAAACCCGAAGAACGAAGGCGCAAAACAAGTGCTTCTTTCTTCATACCAAAACAAAATTGATTTGCTGAATTCGGTAACGGAAAAAACAGAATTGATGGCGAGTTTGAGATAAATTTTTTAACCATAAAAACTGTCGAGAAGAAAATGAAACGAACAAAGAAAATCACAAAATTCGGACCGAAAATGAGCCTTCTGCTTTTGGTTGGTTTTCTTTGCGTTTCAGTAATTTCCGTTTTTGCTCAAACACCGCCGCCGAAGTCACCGCTTCCGCCAAAGCCTAAAGTCTGGAAAACGAGTAAAAAAATTCTCAACGAAAACCCGATTCCAGCCGAAAAATCAATCGCCGTTGACGCAAATGTAAACATTTCGCTGTGCGTCGAGGCGGGAAATCTAAAAATAAACGGCTGGCAGCGCGACGAAATTCGCGCGTTTGTATTACACGGAAGTCAGGTTGGATTCAAGGTTTTGCAGAAAGGCAGACAAAGCGGCAAACCGGTCTGGGTAATGACTGTCGGTTTTGACCCGTCAAAAAATACGGAAGCGGAAGCGGACGAATGTTTGTCCGGCGAAGAAATTCAAATTGACGTTCCGCGCAATGCGACCGTCAATGTCAAAAGCCGCGAGAGCGAAACGACAATGGATTCGATTCGCAAAGTGAGAGTCGAAAACGTCGGTGGCGATATAATTTTGAGGAATATCGCGCAGGGAATCGAAGCGAAAACTTACGAAGGCGACGTAATGGTCGAAAAATCCGGCGGCGCGATGGCGCTTTTAAGCACGACTGGGAATATTGTCGCGTTTGACGCGAGTCCAAGCGAAATCGGCGATATTTTCCGGGCGAAAACCAGCAGCGGCTCGATTACCTTGAAACAGATTGCGCATCGTCAAACGGAAGTCGGCTCAAACTCCGGTTCGATAAGTTTCACAGGCGAGTTTGCCATCGGTGGACAATATAATTTCGGAACTTCCAACGGCTCGATTACCTTGCTGATTCCGCCAAATTCTTCATCTAAAATTACCGCTTCATACGGCTTCGGAGAGTTTAGTTCAGATATTCCGCTGGAAAAACTGGTCAAATCCGCGCAGCAAAAAGCGCAAAATCTAACCGGACAAATCGGCAAAGGCGACGCTTCGATAAATTTAACCACCTACAGCGGCGCGCTGCGAATAAGAAAACAATAGTTTCGGAAAAAGTCCAAAGTTTAAGGTTCAAAGTCAAACAAACTAAACTTTGAACTTTGAACTAACTGCTCTGTTTCAACAATCAAAAGAAACGTCTATAATAAAATCCAACTTTTCAAACAAAATATCTTTTCAAACGTAAAGACTTTCATAATTTGTTAAGAAACGAATAAAGTTTGCAAATAAAAGATTTTATGAACCTTGAAAACCTCGTCGGACAGACGCTGGACGGGAAATACAAAATCGAAAAAGAACTCGGGCGCGGCGGAATGGGCGCGGTTTATCTTGCTACGCATATCGGAACCGAGCGTCCCGTCGCCGTAAAAGTTATTGTGCCGGAATTTATGGAACGCGCCGAATTTGTCGAGCGTTTCCGGCGCGAAGCGCGAGCTGCGGGTCGCTTGCGACATCCGAATGTGGTTGACGTTACGGATTTTGGTTTTGCTGGCACATCGGGCGGGCAAGTCGCCTATCTCGTGATGGAATATCTGGATGGTTGCACGCTCGGCGAAGTTTTAGACGAAGAAGGAAGACTTCCTCTTTTGTTTACGCTGGATATTTTAGAGCAAGTTTGTTCGGCAGTCGCCGAAGCGCACCGGCAGGGAATTATTCACCGTGATTTGAAGCCCGACAACATCTGGCTTGAGCCGAATCAGCGCGGCGGTTACACAGTCAAAGTTCTCGATTTCGGCATCGCCAAGCTCGAAGAATCCGAAATAAAAGCGAGCGCGGAAATCGACGGCGCAAATTTTTTCCGCTCAACCAGAAAAACACAGGCGTTTGGACACAAAGATACGATAATTAACGACGGTCAAGCGCAAACTTTCCATAACGCGAAAAAAAATTCGACGGTTCTTTTAGAAAATCAAACAATAGGGCAGACGCAAAATGAACGGACTTTTAGTTCCGAAGCCGGAACGCTGATTCAATCAGCAAGTGAGATTGATTTGGAATCGGGGACAGCGATTTTACCCGCTGTTAAACTCGAAACAAACGAATCTGAAAACGCTAAAACAAAACTCGTTTCCGCGCAAATCGAAACAGACCATTCAATCAATAAAAATTACGCAACCGACAATTCAGCGCTTGAAAAAAAATCAACTTCACAGTTAACACACGTCGGCGCGGTTCTCGGAACGCCGCTTTATATGTCGCCGGAACAATGTCGCGGCGAAAAATTGACCGCTCAATCGGATATTTATTCTTTAGGCGTCATCGCGTATCGAATGCTTTCGGGAAAAACGCCGTTTGAAGGCGATTATATGAGCGTTATGAAGGCGCATCAAGAATCTGCGCCGCCCGTTTTGGAAGCGAAAAAAGTTCCGCGCAAAGTAAAAGAAGTTATCTCGGCGACGATGGCGAAAAATCCTGCTGAACGTTCGCAAACGGCAGAATCCTTTGCCGCGAAACTTCGCGCTCAATCTGAAGGAATCGGTACGTTGATGCAGCGCGCTCTGGTGATTTACAGCGAACATTTACCAAAGTTTTTGCTGCTCGCCATTCTGCTTTATCTGCCCGTCGCCATCGTCACGATTTTGCAGGTTTTAACGGGTTTTCTGACCGTCAGCGAAACAATCGACAAAAGCGCAAATACGTTTTTTGCCATTGTTTTTTCTTTAGTTTCGACTTTTCTCGGCATTTTTTGCGGTTATCTGATTTTCGGCACGACGACCTGGCTGGTTACGCAGATTTTAGCCGCGCCGCTCAGTCCAGTGAAATTGCGTCCGGCTTTGGAAATCACCAGGCAAAGATGGAAAACTTTTGCCGGAACCGGAATGCTGTCGGCGATTTTGACGCTTGTCGGATACGTGCTTTGCTTTGTGCCGGGAGTGATTTTGTCGGTCGTCTGGGCGTTAGTCGCGCCGGTTGTAATGATGGAAGGTTTGCGCGGACTCGCCGCGTTGAAACGTTCGAAAACGCTTGTTAGGCGTTCGTTGCGAACAACCGCCGGAGCAATGATTTTAATGTTTCTGGTTCCCGTTATGGTTTCCGGTCTGGTTGCTTTTGTTGTTAATACAACGGTTAACTCATTTGGTAAAGACGACGAAAAGGCGGCGGTCAGTCAAGCCGACATTTCAAAGAATGAAGGCAAAAAATCTGGGGACGATTCCCAAGACATAGTCGTCGAAAGAGCAAACGGAGAACAAATAAACATTAATATCGGCGCGGACAAAAACGTGCGCATCAACAACAAAGGCGAGGAAAAAGATTTTGGCGAGCGCCTGCGGGCGGCAATCCGCGAGGCTTTAACGCAAATTCTGCTGCTGCCGTTTTCGATTCTGGTTGCTTCGTTTTCATCAATCGTCGTCGCTTTGCTTTATTTGAAAACGCGGCAAATCGGCGGCGAATCAATCCAGGAATTGTTAGGACAATTTCAGGAAACCAAACAGCCGCAGAGCAACTGGCAAAGGCGCATCCGTGAGCGGCTCGAACATTCAGGGAAACTGACGAGCAAATCTTGAATCGTAAAGACGGTCTGAAATTTAATTTTTCGCATTTTTGCAGTATGAAAATCTTCGGTTTTTTTATCATAATTTTCTTTACTTTTTCCGCTCAGGCGCAAAGTTTTCAACGCGATTTTGTATTAAAACAAGGCGGAGTCGTCGAGATTATAAATCTCTACGGGCGCGTTGACGTGTCGGTGGAAGAAGCCGTTGAAGCGAATGAAACAAGCGAGCCGGCAACTGAAGTTAAAGCCGCCGGAAACGTTTCGCTTTCGGCAAATTCAAACAAACAAATTGCCGAAAGCGACGTGAAAATTGACAACTCCGGCGGGCGATTGAAAATTGAAATCGTTCCGGCTGATGCGAAAACGCGCGTTGATATAATCGTCAAAATGCCGCCGCGTTCGCGGGTAAAAATTGAAACTGCGGCTGGCGAAGTGCGGCTCGCCGGAAATCTTGAAGTGGCGGAAATCAAAACCGAAACCGGAACAATTGCGGCGGACGTTCCGCTCGAAAACTTAAAATACGATTTTGTCTGGACCGAGTCGCGTCCACGTTTTTTGAGCGATGTCGAACTAGAAGAAGTCGAAGAAAAAGCAGCCGGAAAGTTTGTTATAAATGGAAAAATCGAAGACAGTTCAAAGCTCAAAGTTCAAAATTCAAAATCGGACGAAGAACCAACCGATGGCGAAGTAAACGAAGAAAACGGACAAACCAAAGATAAAAAAGCGAAAAAGAAAAACAAAGAGCAAAGTAAAAGGGACAAAGGACAAGTAAAATTAAGTTTTACGACGGCGCGCGGCATTGTTTTGCTAAACGTCAATCCGAATGAAGTTCCGTCGGATTTGCGTGAGCGCCCTTTAACCGAAGCCGCGAAAGCCGTAGTGCGCAGCGGTGACTCGCTTTTAACCGACGCCATTCGCCGCGCGAGTCCGAAATACTTTGGCGATTACGCGAGAACTTTGCCGCCGCGTAAGCGCGAGCCTTCTTTAAGCGAGCGAAAAGAGGAAAACTCGAATCCGCAAGCCAGTCTTAAAAAAGCAATCGTCCGCGTTTCTGATTTAAACAATCGCGCGATTGCCAACTTACAAAAGAAAGATTTTGAAATTACCGAAGCAGGCGAAAAGCGCGAGATTTTATCGGTTGAGCCGACGACCGCGCCGTTTAATCTGGTTTTACTTTTGGATGTTTCGGGAAGCGTTGACAGTTACGTTGATTTTATTCGCAAGGCGGCGCGAAATTTTGTCAATACCGTCAGCCCGAACGACCGCATCGCAATCATAATTTTCAACGAAGACGTAAAAAGTTTATCAACTTTTACGACCAACAAAGGAAAACTTTCCGAAAGTCTCGATACCTTTGACGCCGGCGGCGGAACTGCCTTTTATGACGCTATCGCATACACTTTGGTTGAAACCTTAAAACCTTTGAAGAGCGAAAGAACGGCGATTGTCATTTTGTCGGACGGCGACGATAATCGCTCATTTCTACCGTTTGAATCGCTTTTAGGTTCGATTCAGGAAAGCGGCGCGCTGGTTTACCCGCTTTACGTTCCTTCGGGTTTAATTGCGGCGTCGGCGGCAAACAATTACAGCCAGAGCGTTGACCCGCTGCGAACGCGTTTTATGGCTTTAACGACGAAAGCTGAAGGTGAAGGCGAGAAATTAGCGCAAGTTTCGGGCGGCGTTTATTACCCGATTAAACAATTGAGCGAATTGCAAAACGCTTACGACGATATTGTTCTGCAATTGAGAACCGCATACACAATAACTTTTCGTTCAAACATTACCGGAACAAGAGACACTCGCGCTTCGCCGCGCTTGAAAATAAAAGTTAATCGTGAAAATGCCTTTGTAAAATTGGGTTCGGTCATCGAGGTTCCGGCAAAAGAAATTTCCGGTTTAATTCAAGAAAGTAAAAAGTAAAGGCAAAATATATTTTTCACTTTTATGTTTATAAATACAATTTTACCCACCCATCGCTTAAAATTTTTCTGCCTTTACTTTTTACTTTTCTCAACTTCTGCTGCTTCTCAACAAATAGCCGAAATCACCGGCGAGGTCGAAAGGATAAATTACAAACAATTCGTCAACGACAATTTGCGCGAAAGCAGGTTCGAAAATTTTGACATCAACAAATCTCCGGGCGCGTTTATTCTAAATAATGACAAGGGAAAAATTGCGGTCAGCCGCTGGATTTCGCCGAAAAGAACGCGCTCCTATCCGTATGAAAGAGTTTATGACACGCTCGCTTTTCCAAAGCGCGTGACGATAATTCCTGTCATAAAAGATGAAGGTTTGGGCGGCGAGCGTGATTTCTTGCAATGGGACACGATTTCGCTGCTTAGTCTTTTAGACGTTCACGTCGTTCTTGCCTATTACATCGGCGCGACGAAAAACGCGAAACGTGCAGACCAAATCACCGCGCAGAAACTTGATAACAATTACGTTTTAGCCAGATTAAAAGAAGTGTTCGATTTCAAAGGAACAGCGCGACAGTGGAACGAAAGAGAAGCCAAAGAATTAAGAACGGTTTTTGAAAAAGCAAAGCTTGCTTATCGCGAAATTTCAAAAAATTCAAAAACTTATCTGCACGACGAAACAGCTTTAAACGAATTAATAAAATATACCGAAACGCCGCAAAGATTCATCGAATTTTCCCGCCAAAAATCACAAAACGCGCAAGGGCGCGAGTTTCAAACCCTACAGCCGAAAGAAGCGCTTTCAAGCGACACGAAAGGAAAAGTAACAATTACAAACGCTTTGTTGGGAAAATATTTTTTCACCGTTGACGAAACGCGCCTCGAACCAAAAACCCTTTATTTAATCGAAGCCAAACACAGCCAGCGTAGCAAATTGCCGAGCGCGAACGACATCAAAGACGGACTTGTTAAAATGATGCTTTACACGAATTTGAAAAATGTAAAAGTCGGCGCGAAACCTTTTGATTACAAAGTTATGATTCGTCTGACTTCAAACAAATTAAACGGCTCGATTAATTCAAATGTAAGTGATGAAATTTTGGATAAATTTTGCACGGATAATTTGATTGATTTAGCACAAATGGAATTTCTAAAAAAGCTTTTTCAAGAAGCGAGAGAGAATAAATTTACTATTATTTTAGAACACGCAGAAACAGCGAAATGAAATCACCTCTTCTACAATCTCTTTTTGATGAAGAGGAAAACCGTCCTTTAACCGTTTCGGAGCTTAACGAAAAAGTTAAAAATGCGCTCGAAAGAAATTTTGCGTCCGTTTGGATTGAGGGCGAGATTGTCAATTTTGTCGCGGCAAATTCCGGTCATTGGTATTTCACGTTGCACGATGGCGATTCGCAATTAAAAGCGGCTTGTTATGTTAGAAATAATTTGCGAATTCGTTTTCAACCTTTCGACGGTTTGCAAGTTCGCGTGCGCGGAAAATTAAGCGTTTACCAACCAAAAGGCGAATATCAGATTTTAGTTGAATCTTTGCAGCCGGTTGGCGAAGGCGCGTTAAAAGTTGCGTTTGAACAAATCAAAACAAAACTCGCGCGTGAAGGTCTATTTGATGAAGAGCTAAAAAGAGAATTACCGTTTTTTCCGCGTCGTGTCGGCGTTGTAACAAGCCCGAACGGTGCGGCATTTCACGATATTTTGCACGTGTTGTCGCGCCGAACGCGCACCGTTCACGTCGTTTTGATTCCGACCAGAGTTCAGGGTGAAACGGCAGGCGAAGAAATCGAAGCGGCGATAAAATTAGCCAACCGACACAATGAAAACGTAGATGAGAAAATTGATGTTTTGATTGTCGGGCGCGGCGGCGGCTCGTCAGAAGATTTATGGGTGTTTAATGAAGAACGGGTTGCGAGAGCCATAAGAAATTCTGAGATTCCCGTAATTTCCGCCGTCGGTCACGAGATTGATTTTACGATTGCGGATTTTGTTGCCGATAGGCGCGCGCCGACGCCGAGCGCGGCAGCCGAAATTGTCGCCGAAAGCGAAGACAGTATCGCCGCTTTTTTATTTCAGAGAAGACAAGATTTATTTCAATTAATCAATTATAAACTTTTGCATTTGCGCTCTGATTGGCAGGAACTTGCGCTCGCTCCGGTTTTTACCGAGTTCCCCCAGCAAATTAAAGATTGGCATTACGAAATCGAAGATTTTGACGAACAGATGCGCGATGCTTTGACGGAAAAGTTAAAAATTAACGAGCAACGCCTGGAAACTTTAACCAATCGAATCTCACCGTTGAAACTGGCTTCAAAGCTAAACGAAAAGAAAACACGTCTTGCGCTTTTGCGGCAAAAGCAAGTTTCGACCATTAAAGATGTAGTTGACGCAAAGGACGAAAAATTGAAAATCTCGATGGCGTCACTCGACGCGCTTTCGCCTTTGTCGGTGTTAAAACGCGGTTTTTCAATCGTCGAAACCGAAACAGGCGAAATTTTGCGTGACGCGCGACAAACAAAGGCGAATGATAAATTAAAAATTCGTCTGGCAAATGGGAAACTTGAAGCAGAAGTTTTGAAAATAAGTTTGAATGCTGAACGCTGAATGAAAATCAAAACTTCTCAATTACAGCTTTAATTTAGCGTTTAGCATTCAGCGTTATCATAAAACAATGTCGAGAATTGTCGTAGATTTAATCGAACCGAAAAAAAGTGAAACGATGGAAACGAGACAAGCGGGCACGCCGGATTTTGGCGAGTATCAAAAGCCGAAAAAGCAAAGCGTTTTCGTAAAAGCTCTCGCTGTTTCAGCAATTTTGCTCATTGCCGTTCTGCTTATCGGAGTGGTTAGCGGTTATTTTTACTGGCAGAATTTAAAGACTAAGCCGCAGTATTCGCTGGCACTTCTTGTTGATGCGGCAAGGCGCGATGACGAACAGGCAATTGACGAATTTGTTGATACGGATGCCATTGTTGATGATTTTATGCCGCAAATTACCGGTAAAGCCGTCGAATTGTACGGACGTGGTTTACCGCCTTCGACAATCCAAAAAGTAGCGCAAGCCGCCACGCCTTTTTTGCCCGCCGTTAAACAACGCGCCAGAGCGGAAATCTCGAATCTGATTCGTGAAAAAACCGAAAAATTTGCCAACATTCCTTTTTGGGCAATTGCTGTGGGTGCGGAAAGATATTTGGACATCACACAGGAAAGCGATAAGGCATTTGTCAAAAGCAAATTGCAAGAGCGTCCACTGGAAGTAGAATTAAAACGCAGCGGAAACCGCTGGCAAGTGGTCGGTGTGAAAGACGAAGAATTAGCCAAACGAATAGCTGAAAAAATCGGACAAGAGTTAATTACGGTGGCGAAAAAAGGCGGAATTAAAAAAGCGGGCGAGCGATTGGGCGTTTCAAATTTGGAAGACGTTTTAAAAAACGCCGAAGGAATTTTCAAGTGATTTTGGATTTTTAATTTTGGATTTTGCTCGCAAAATGTTGAAATTAAATAAATCTAAAATTGAAGCAAATTATGAACGGGAAAAACCAAACATTTGAAACGTCTCTGAAAGAACTTGAAAAAATCGTTCGTCGGTTAGAAAACGGCGATTTGCCTTTGGAAGAAAGCCTTAAACTTTTTGAAGACGGTGTAAGGCTGTCGCGCCAATGTCAGGAAAGATTAAACCAGGCAGAGCGACGAATTGAAGTTTTGCTCAAAGACGAAGACGGAAATCCGTCTTTGCAGCCGATTGATAAAGAAGATTTAAGCGCGGAAACCGAGCCAAAAGTTAAACGCCGGATAGTTTTTAAGGATGAAGACGCGGATGAAACACCTTTTTAGAATCTTGTTTCAACCTTCAAATTTTAGAGACACTTACAAATAGCTTAACTTACAAGCCATTTTTCTTTTAGAAAATTTCGCGGCAATTAAAATAAAACTAAGGCATTGCAAATTTTTTTGTAACAACGCCTTTTAGAAAATCGTAAAAAAGGCGGATTATTTACCGCCTTTTTTATTGGACGAACCGGAGCCTTTCGAGCCGGACGAAGAACTTTTTCCGCTTGCGGCTTTTGCTCCCGCATCAACCGCGCCGACAATTGCCCCCGTCGCCGCTCCTGTAACTGCTCCGGTTAAAACATCAGCGATAACACCAACCGCTTTGGCGGCAATTCCTCTAGACGATTTGGAAGAGCCGGAAGATTTTTTCGACGAACCCGACGATTTCGAAGAAGATTTAGACGAACCACCGGATTTAGAAGAACCCGAAGACTTAGACGAGCCGCCTTTTCCACTACTGCCGCCCGATTTACTTCCGCCTGATTTGCTTCCACTCGATTTGCTTCTACTTCCACCACCGGATTTGCTTCCGCCCGATTTTGATGCGCCTGATTTAGAACTGCTTGATTTTGACGCGCCGGATCTGCTGCCGCCTGACGAACCTTTGCTCGAACTGCTCGAAGAACTCTTTCCTTTAGCAGCTGAAGACGAAGATTTGCTTGAGCCTTTGCTGGCGGTTGATTTGCCGGATGAACCCGATTTTGAAGAAGACGATTTTGAAGCGCCGCCCTTCGACGAAGAACCGGAAGATTTGGAAGCGCCTGATTTTGCTCCCGAACTTTTACTGCTCGACGAGCTTGAACCCGATTTGCTTGAGCCTGACTTGCTTGCGCTTGACTTGCTCGAACCGGATTTGCTCGATGAACTTGATGATTTTGAACCCGATTTTTTTGATGCTGGCATTTTTTTTCTCCTAGTTGATTTAGATTTTAAAAGCCTTAAAGTGTTTCGTAATAAATCGTCTCGTAACCGTGTATCTTGCTTTATGTTACAAGTCTATTACGATTAAAACTTTTACGCGAAACTTGCGTGCGTGTCAAGAAAATTTTTTACTAAACACGTATAAAAAGCCGATTTAATAAAATTTTTGCAAAAAAATGCTTCCGAAGTTGATTTTCGGAAGCATTTTTTTCGTTTTGCGATTTGTGTTTTGAGCGTTAAAAATTACCAAGAAAAACTAATCTCTTGAACTAAAAATACTCAAGATATACCAGAACAGCAACGCGATTGCCGCAAACAAAGTCAGCGAAGCCGCGACGTGCTGCGTGGTGTGATAGCGATGCAGAACGTTTGAGGTTTCATACAAAATCGCCGAACCAGCAAACGCGACCATTACGAATGCGAACAAACTTCCCAGACTGAATCCGAACAAAATGCTGGCGACGATAAAGCCGAGCGCGACGAAACCACCGATTGCCAGTATAGGACCCAAAAACGAAAAATCTTTTCTGGTCAAAAAAACGACCGACGTGATTCCTAAAAACAAACCGAGCGTGACGATGCCCGCCTTGGGAATCACATCGCTGCTGCTGAAATTCGCCGCGATGAATAACAGCGGCACAAAAATAATCGCTTCTGCCACGACGTATAGCGCGAGTCCGACATACTGCATCGCCTTCGACGTTTGCGAGTTTGCCCAACTGCTTGCTAGCCACGAAACGCCCATAAACGCGCCCAGCACGATAAGCCAGGACATTGAGCCGCCGATGCGAAGTACTGACATAATCGAATAAGCCGCGCCCGACGCAAACAAAAAGCCTTCCAGCACGATAAACGCTAGAATAGCCGCTGCCAGATGAAGGTAAGTTTTGCGGATAAATCTTGCGCGTTCTTCCGGCAAGGCTTGAGCCGCCGAATAGTCATTTCCAAAATTGTCGTAAGTTGTGTTCATTTCTTTACCTCAAAAAATTTATAAAATACTGCTGACGGTAAATTTCCGTTTTGCAGTTTTAGATGCAAATTATTTGCTTTTCGTTTTATACGCTTTCGCTTGCGGCGCGAGCGGAACTTCTATTCCGAAAAATGAGTGAATCAAGACTCAAAAGACCCGAACCGCGCGAGGCGATATAAAGAAATGCGAAACAGTAAAGCACCGCCAGTTCGCCGCGATTAACGAGTGGCAATATACCGCCTGAGGCGTGCGCCATAAAATAAGCGACCGCCATCATACCGCTTGCCAGAAAAGCGACAAAACCGGTAAACAAACCGAGCATAATTAACAGCCCGCCGCCGAATTCGATAATCCCGCCGACCGTCATTAGTGCGTTTAACCCACCGCCCGGTTGGTTGCTAGGCGGAAACCCGAAAAGTTTCTGCGTTCCGTGCCACATAAATAAAAAACCGGCAACGATTCTAAAAATGGCATAGATGTATGGCTCAAACTTTCCTAAATATCGTTCCATTGTTGTAACTCCTTTCTTTAAAGATTTGAAAATACAGAATACTATAATTAACCAAAATTTTCGACGCTAGAACTTGCCGAAATTCTCGTTGTAAATCACACGGTCTCTACCCTCAGTAAAAAACTTTGTTAATTAATAATTTTATATTTTATATTTTAGCTTTTAGTTATATGAACAAAAATTTTCAGTTCGATTAAAGCAAAAAGGCGATTCAATTAGAATCGCCTTTCGTTATTTTGTCGGCTCGGTTCGATAATTACAGCCAAAGAAACTGAAAACGATGATTAGAGCATTGCTGCTTTTCGCCACCACCATCTTCCTTGTTGTCAACGCCTTATTACCAACCCGCGTCCGAATTTTTTTAACCTATCCGAACATTGTTCCGGTTCGCCGGTTCGGGCTTACCGGCTGTTACTGTCCGGTGGTGTTTCGATTGAATTTTTTATCATAAATCTATCACCTCCGAGTTATAGATTACGCGAACGCAAACACAGTTGTCAAATTTTTCGCCGTCAATTAAAAAATTGTTTCCGTCGGAATTTTGCGCTTGAGTTTTGATTAAAATTATAAAAATTTAATTTTGTGTTTATTCATGTCTGTATCTGATTATCAAAATTGTATGCGAGTGACAAAATTAAGTGAAGCAATTAATTTTATAAGATACAAAAGGCGACTCGTTTGAATCGCCTTTTGTAAAGAATCTACAACAAAACTGTTGCGTGGGCGAATTTGTTGCGTAAAGGCAAAATTAAATTTCGTTCAGATTTTCGAGGATTTGATTTTCCAATTTTTCACCTAACCAAAATCCTGCTTGGTGTTTCAAATCCGATAAAATTTCATGTACTTCTTTGATAATTCTGTTTTCCTTTGCCTTTATTAAAACGCCGACCAAACCGATAGTTTGCAATCCTTCTTGGCGAGCGATATTTGTTCCGATTCTTTCGTCTATCAAAAGCAAATCGCAGTTTATTTCCAAAGCTAAAACGATTGCTTGCGCTTCGCCTTCGTCGAGTTTGGCTTGAAGCGTTTGGACTTTTTGCAGATTTGTCGGTTGGTAAACTTTAATCCATTCGGCATTTTCGTATTCGCCCAAATCTTTGCCGAATTGTTTGAGCGCACGAACTTCCGCATCAACGGCAGGCGGAACAATAATTTCGTAAAAAAGTTTTTGCAGGATGTCGAGACGCTGAATCAAAATCAGATTGGAAACGGGCGAAGTGTCGGAAACAATAATCATTTGATTAAACCGATAGTTTGCAAATCGCGGTGATAATCTTCTTCGCCGTAATGAACGGGAATGTTTCTCGCGGCTAATTCTTTTTGAAATTCGTATTGATGCAAGCCCGCTAATTTGCTTGCTTGTCCGAGCGTGAGTTTTTCTTCTTGAAACAAAACGAGCGCGACTTTCAGCAGAATTTCTTTGGCGGAAAGTCCCGATTGATTGATGATTTGGTCTGGAATTTCGACTATCATAGCGGATTCATTGTAACAGATTTTTTGATTTATCTTCGCTTCAATCTTTTATAAACTTGCCTGCGGTCTTCGACCATTAAAACTTTTACTTCTTGCTGTGAATCGTTAATTTCGTAAATAACTCGATAACTTCCGACACGCAATTTATATGCTTCACGCGCCGTTAATTTCTCCGCACCGAACATTCTCGGATTCGCTTCGAGTTGCCGCAGATGTTCGACTATTCTATCGTGCGTTTTCGGCGAAAGACTTTCGAGTTCTTTGACGGCGGATTTTACGAGGACGATTTTGTAAGGCATTATTTTTTCGCCGAACGCTTTGCCAGATAATCGTCAAGCGAAACGGTCGGCTCTGTCTTTCGCTTTTCGATAACGACGGCGTAGCGCAAATCTTCGGCGAGTTTTTCGTCTTCGAGAAGTTTATTGATAAACGCTTCGCGCTCGCTCTTTTTCAAGGCTTGAAACGCGGTGTAGAAAACTTCGGCGACGGCTTGCGATTGTGTCATAGCGAGAGAATTATAGCATCAGAGAGAAATGAACTCATAACAAATTTTCGCCCCATAAATTTTACGGGTTACGTATAGCTTTTTCGACGCGGTTGGCTAACAAACTGAGTAAGCCAATAAATTCCAGTGCATCTTCAGGTGAGTCGGTAAGAAAAGAATGTCCTCTTGGATTTCTCACGCCAAGCACTGCGCCCATAAATAGGTGCATCATTCCTTGTTGCTCATCAATATCAGATTGGTCGTTGAGAGAATTAAAAGCCAAGATAGGATTGTCTTTTTTGAAGACCATTGTCATTAAACCAACACCGTCAAGGTCGTATCTTCCTGATTTTTCCTTAACAAAATTAACAAGTGCCTTTGATGCATCAAAAACAGCTTGTGAGTAATGACCGTTACGATATAAATCACTACAAACAGCAGCTATTCGCGGATGAAGGTTTAACCCTTCAAATACAATCTGTGCCTGCGCCGTCGGGTTTATTGCAAGGTCAATACGTTTTTCTTCAAGTCTGGCGATTAATCCGTTGAGGGATTTCACCATTTGCCTAATTCCTTCGGCGAATTTACGCTGATGTTGAGGGTTTTCACCAAAACCAGCTCTTCGACCATCTAAAACGTAAAGGGAAGGATTTCCAAAATCCATCGCCTCTCGTGATTGTTGACCAAAAACATCTCGAACTGTATCTCTAATGTTATGCTTCGCTGTTTCGACCGCCGCATCATTGTATGGAATTCGCTGCGGGTCTAAAGCCTCAACTTCAGTAATCCGTTGTTTTAATTTCTCAATTCCACGATTAATTTCTTCTGCTGTAAAAACTTTATCCACAATTTGCGGAGTTTGGTAAACACTTTTCTTTGGCATACAAACCTCCAATAAAGATTGGGCGAGGACAAGCCTCGCCCCTACAATTATAATTTGTGTTGAAACTATTCCGCTCTCGACGCGGCTTTCACCGTTTCGTTTTCCGTTTTGTCCGGCACAGCGCGAAAGGCTTCTTTCACTCTCGTTTCCTCAAAAGTTTTATCAGCCGCATCGGGGCGCGGTGCAGCTAAACCTAATTCGGGCGAGCGCCACAGATTTGAAACAAGAAGCTCGCGGATGAATGTCATTTCTTTTGGCAGGCGGTCGTAGAGTTTGAAAAATAACTCGTCGTGCGAGGCGATTTCCTTTATCCACAAATCGCGGTCGAGACTCATTACTCGTTCAAAATCTTCGCGCGTGAAATCTTCCATTCCGCGCCAGTCCATATCTTCGTAGCGCGGCATCCAGCCCAAAGGCGTTTCGACGCCGATTGATTTGCCGCGAGCGCGTTCGACGACCCATTTTAAGACGCGCATATTTTCGCCGAAGCCCGCCCAGAGGAATTTGCCGTTTTCGTCTTTTCTAAACCAGTTAACCGAGAAGATGCGAGGCGGTTCGGGGATTTGCCGCCCGAAATCGAGCCAGTGCGCGAAATAATCGCCCATATGGTAGCCGCAGAAGGGAAGCATAGCGAACGGGTCGCGGCGGACTTCGCCGATGTTGCCGAAAGCGGCGGCTGTCATTTCCGAACCCATCGTGGCGGCTTGATAGACACCGAAAGCCCAATTGAATGATTGCTGAATCAATGGCACGACGGAATTTCTCCTGCCGCCGAAAATGAATGCTGAAATGGGAACGCCTTTCGGATTGTCGAAGTTTTCGTCAATTACCGGACACTGAATAGAAGGCGCGGTAAAACGCGAATTCGGATGCGCGGCTTTTTTGTCCGAGTCCGGCGTCCAATCGTTGCCTTGCCAGTCAATCGCGTGCGCGGGCGCGTCGCCGTCCATTCCTTCCCACCAAACGTCGCCGTCGTCGGTCAGCGCGACGTTTGTAAAAATCGTGTTTTCCTTTATCGTTTCCATCGCGTTCGGATTTGTTGCGTAATTCGTTCCGGGCGCGACGCCGAAAAATCCGGCTTCCGGGTTGATAGCGTGAAGTTTTCCGTGTTCGTCCGGCTTAATCCAGGCGATGTCGTCGCCGACGGTCGTAACTTCCCAACCTTCTTCCTGAAAGGCTCGCGGCGGAATGAGCATTGCGAAATTCGTCTTTCCGCAAGCCGATGGAAACGCGGCGCAGACATAATCTTTTTGACCGTCGGGTGATTTGACGCCGACGATTAACATATGTTCGGCAAGCCAGCCTTGCTCGTGTCCGAGCGTGGAAGCAATTCTTAACGCCAGACATTTTTTACCTAAAAGCGCATTGCCGCCATAGCCGGAACCGTAGCTCCAAATCAATCTTTCTTCGGGAAAATGAACGATGTATTTATCTTTCGGGTCAGGCGAGCAAGCCCACGCGACATCTTTTTCTCCTTCTGCTAGAGGCATTCCGACAGAGTGCAGGCAGTGAACAAATTCGCCGTCGCCCAATGCTTCTAAAGCCTGATTTCCCATTCTCGTCATCAGTTTCATATTGACGACAACATACGGCGAATCGGTTAATTGAACTCCAAACTGAGAAATCGGCGAGCCAATCGGTCCCATACAAAACGGAATGACATACATCTTTCGCCCGCGCATCGAACCGTCAAAACGCGGCGCTAAAGTCGCTTTCATTTCCTGCGGATGCATCCAGTTGTTTGTCGGTCCCGCGTTGCCCTTGCTGCGTGAACAGATATAAGTTCGGTCTTCAACGCGAGCAACATCTGAAGGGTGTGAACGCGCTAAAAACGAATTCGGACGCTTTTCTGGATTTAAACGAATAAACGTTCCCGTTTCAACCATTTCTTCACAAAGTCGGTCATATTCTTTTTGCGAGCCATCGCACAAAACTACCTTTTCCGGCTTACACAATTCCGCCATTACCTCAACCCAACGGCGCAATTCCGGGTTGATAATTTCCGACGGAACAGTTGTTTGATTTGATTCTTTTTGTAGATTCGCTTCCATTAAATTTCTCCAATAAATTTTTTAATTATAAACGCTCAATAACTTTACGTTGTTGGTTAGATTCGATTAGTTTATCAATACGATAACAAAAAGGGAAGAAGTGGTAAGTGGTAAGTATTTAGTTTTTTTACTTACCACTTACCACTTTTAACGTTTAGCACTAATTTTGTTTTGTATTATTGTGTGAAAGATTATTGCCGCGATAATGATAATGCCACCTAAAATTGCCCAGATGCTCGGACGTTCGCCGACGAACAAAAAAACCCAGATCGGATTTAATAAAGGCTCGATAAAACCTATGATGCTCGCGTCCAAAGAACGAACGCCGCCCGCGATGCCGTGAGTAAATAAAACGTATGCGACGCCAATTTGAAAAATGCCAAGAAAAAGAATTGCCAGAATATCCTTCGAGCCGATTTGCGCCGGCGGATTATTGAGAACAATCGGAAGCATTAGCAAAACGATTAAGATATTGCCGTAGAAAACCGAAAGCGCGGGATTTTTTTGCAAAGATTTCGGGTGGCGCAAAAGTATAAAATAAAGTCCGAAGAAAACGCCCGAAACAAGCGCGGCGACATTTCCCCAAAAGACGTTTGTCGCAAGTTTATTGGCGTCGTTTTGCGGTTCGAGAAAAAACAAGCTCATCCCGCCGAGACACACGATAACCGTTATCAAATCGGAAGCTCGGAATTTTTCCTTCAAGATAAATGGCGCGAGAATTAAAATATAAACCGGCGCGGTATATTGCAGAAAAATCGCGTTGGCGGCAGTCGTCGTTTTGTTCGCGTAAACGAAACAAGTCAAAGTTCCGGCGTAAAGAAACGAACTCAAAATCGTAAACTTATCAATCCGCAAGCCTTTTTTGTAGGTAAAAATAGCAACCGTTATTGCGGCAAGAAGCGAGCGTCCCGCGTTGACCGTGAAAGCGTCGAGCGTCGTGAGCTTGATGAAAAGTCCGCCCGTGCTCCAAAGTAAAACCGCCAAGACTATAAAAGCCGTTGGCGGAAAATTTAGATTTTTATTTTTAGTTATCAATGCCGCAACTCGCGCTTTACTTTTTCTTTAATCCTAATTCTTCTGCAATTACGTCAAAGGAACGACCTTTTTGATTGCGCGGGTCGGCTTTTGCCCGACGAAGAGCAAGCAAATCGTAGAAATCTTCTAATTCTTCCTGCATCCGAACAAAATCTTTGTAAGGAATAACCGCGAATTCTTTTTTGCCACGCTTTTCTATTATTTGTGCTTTCATTTATCTATACGCATCTTTTCGGTTTAAAATCCGGAAAACGATTACTTTGCTTTTGGATATTTCAAAAAGTATCCGCCAATTTCCGACTCGTAAACGATATTCGGGAGAAAAATTGGTCAACTTTTTTATATCACCAACTAATCCGTTCTCCAATGCGAAAATTGCGTCGGCGATATTTTGAGCATCAGATTTTGAAATCGCAGACAAATTCTTTTTCAGCGCGTTTGCGAATTTCAATTTCATATTTCATTTTTTATTACTCAGTTTTTATTGCTCCAGCAATTGTTTCGCGCAATTTCACGGCGGAAGTCGTCGCTGGTTCAAGTTCAACGTCTTCTACATTGCCGTAAATTTTCTTGCCGAAAACTCCATTCCAAGGCGGAATGACCAGAGAAATAGCGCCGTGCGCTCTTGCCTGACAAGCTAGACGCAGAAAGGGTTTTGCGTCTTCAGGTTGTTTGTAACCAAAGATTTTCATCTGTTTTCTTTCGCGTACGGAAACTTCGGTTAATTTTTCAGCGCCGCCTAAAAGTCCAACCCAGCAAGTTCCGCACGCGGCAGAGCGACATTCGACGGGAATCACGCCTTCGCCGCAACGCTCATCCATTTCGCGCCAATTTTTTGACTGGTCACGAGCTGACGCCGAAGCGATTTCTTCGTCGTGAACCAATTTAAACCGTGCGTCGGAAGCGGTTTCGTCGTAAGTAACAGTCCACTTTTTATCAATTGTTTTTAAAAATCCAAACAAACCCTGTGAATCGTCTTTGGCGCGCGCGGCTAAAATTTTTTCGGGCGAATTTTTCATTAAACCTTCGGGTTTTGAAACTTCGCCTTTCGCGTTTTTGAAATTCTCCAAACCGGTTTGCAATAAAGTCATCAATCCGACTGCCGCGATGCCGACGATTAAAGATTCGTCAACTTTTAATTTTTCGGTGACCGTTTTAGAAATTTGTTTGATTTCGTTTGCTAAATCCGCCGTTTCATCCGAAAAGTTTTCGGCGCGTTTTTCAATCGCTTCTTTTACTTCTTTCCAGTAGCGATGCCCGTAAAGAAATTTGTGCGAAACGTCAATTTGATTTTTTAATTCATAATTGCCCTGCATTAGAAAGTTTTGAATTAATTCATCTCGGTTTTCCGCCGTTTGCAGAGCGCGAAAAAGCTCCAAAGGATAAAAGCGAAACCAGATTTGCGTCGCGTTTCGGTCAACCGCGTGAATGTCAGGAAGCAGATTTGTTAGAACTGAAAACCAATCATTTTCGTTAAAGTTGTTTAAATACGCTTCTAATTTATTACTCATAAAGTTTCAAAAGATTTTATAAATTTATATTTGAAATATAGTTTGCTAATCGAAAAAGGAAAATTTTACTAGTTAAGAGAGGATTGCGCAAAGGCTCGCTTGACAAACTTCTTTCCAATTCGTATAGTCTGAAGTTTCGGACTTTTCGTCTGCGTCAAACAATGCAATATATTGTTTGTTTTGAAAAAGAAAAGCGTTTGAAAAATTCAGACGCGAGAAACATTTATTGTGGCGTAAAACCAAACGTCAGCCTATTTAATAAAGCTCCAGCGTTTGGGATAAATAATAAGAGATTTAGGAAACTAGAATCTCAAATCTGAAATCGAAAGGTCACGCCACAGAAAAGTTAAAAGGAAAGTTTTTAGATTAAAAAACTTTCCCAAGAAGTTTAATCAATTATTTTAGTTTGCAAGTAACCGCTTGCGCTGACTGCCGAACAAGTTTTGGCAAGAGGCAGGTTAGAGGTTACTTTCGTTTTTAATTAGAAAAACTCGTTTGGAGTTTTAAAAGTAAAAAGGAAAGAAAAAAGTGCCGACAATAAATCAATTAGTTCGCAAAGGTCGCCAAGCCATAAAATACAAAACAGCAAGCCCTGCGCTGCAATCCAGCCCGCAGAAACGCGGCGTTTGCACGCGCGTTTATACGCAAACGCCGAAGAAACCGAATTCGGCTCTGCGAAAGGTTGCTCGCGTTCGGCTTACGAACGCCATCGAAGTTACGACCTATATTCCGGGCATTGGACATAATTTGCAGGAACACTCGATTGTTTTGATTCGCGGCGGGCGCGTTAAAGATTTACCGGGCGTTCGTTATCACGTAATTCGCGGAACGCTTGATTCATCAGGCGTGGCAAACCGCAATCAAGGGCGTTCAAAATACGGCGCGAAACGACCGAAAGGCGCGGCGCCGGGGAAAGGAAAATAAACATTTATCATTGAACATTTATCATATATCAATCTATTAAATGTTCAATGATAAATGATAAATGTAAAAAATATGCCAAGAAGAAGAGTTGCAGGAAAAAGAGAAGTTTTACCCGACCCGATTTACAACAGCATAATGGTGACAAAGTTCATCAACGGCGTAATGTGGGGAGGAAAAAAATCGGTTGCCGAAAACATTTTCTACGGCGCGATGCAAAGAGTTGCGGATAAAACTGGCGACGAGCCTTTGAAAATATTTAAGAAAGCAATTGAAAATGTCGCTCCGGCTTTGGAAGTAAAATCGCGGCGCATCGGCGGCGCAACTTACCAGGTGCCGCTTGAAGTCAGCCGCGACCGCCGCAATACGTTGGCGATTCGCTGGATTGTGACGAACGCGCGCAAACGCGGCGAGAAAACAATGACTGACAAACTTGTCGGCGAATTGCTTGACGCAACTAATAATCGCGGCAACGCGGTGAAAAAGAAAGACGACGTTCACCGTATGGCGGATGCGAACAAAGCGTTCGCGCATTATAGATTTTAATAATTCGGTTTTTGGTTTTTGGGATTTGGTCTTCGCAAGAAATTGGCAAAGACCGAAAACCGAAAACTAAAGATTTATGGCAAACATAAGTTTAGACAAATTTAGAAACATCGGCATTATGGCGCACATCGACGCGGGTAAAACCACGACGACTGAGCGCGTGCTTTATTATACCGGTGTTTCGCATAAAATCGGTGAAGTTCACGAAGGAACGGCGACGATGGACTGGATGGAACAGGAACAAGAGCGCGGAATTACTATTACTTCTGCTGCCACGACCTGTTTCTGGACGCGCAATGACGTTGAGCATCGCATCAACATTATTGATACGCCCGGTCACGTTGATTTTACGATGGAAGTTGAACGCTCGCTTCGTGTTCTCGACGGAGCTGTTGCTGTATTTGACGGTGTTGCGGGCGTCGAACCGCAATCGGAAACGGTTTGGCGGCAAGCTGACAAATACAAAGTTCCGCGTATTTGTTTTATCAACAAATTAGATCGCTCAGGCGCATCATTCGACCGTTCATTTCAATCAATTTTAGACAGACTTGGCGCGAATGCTGTCGCTCTGCAAATTCCAATCGGTTTGGAAGACAAACTCAAAGGTGTCGTTGATTTAATCACGATGAAAGGTTTGATTTGGAACGACGAAACCAAAGGCGCGGAGTATCAAGTAACAGACATTCCCGCCGACCTCGTTGACGCGGCGAAAGAAGCCCGCGAAAAATTGGTCGAAGCCGTCTCGTCAATTGATGACGATTTGATGGAGAAATATTTGGAAGGCACCGAAGTTTCGGAAGCCGAAATTCGTAAAGCTCTCCGCAAAGGAACGCTCGAAATGAAGATTGTTCCGGTCGTCACCGGCTCGGCGTTCAAAAATAAAGGCGTTCAAACCTTGCTTGACGCGGTAGTGGATTTTCTGCCGAGTCCGCTCGATGTTCCACCAATCGAAGGCATTAATCCGAAAACTCAAGAAACCGAACCGCGTGAAGCGAGCGCAAGCGCACCATTTTCGGGTTTAGTATTCAAATTAATGGCGGATAAACATTTAGGACAGCTTTCATTCGTCCGCATTTATAGCGGAACAGTAACCGCCGGTTCTTACGTCTATAACACAATAAAAAATCAGAAAGAGCGCGTTGGTCGTTTAATGTTAATGCACGCCAACAAGCGCGAAGATATTGAGTCGGCATCGGCAGGGGAAATCGTCGCCATCGGCGGAATGAAAAACGTTACGACGGGCGACACGATTTCCGACGAAAATAAACACATCATTCTCGAATCGATGGAATTTCCCGACCCGGTTGTCCGCGTTGCCGTCGAGCCGAAAACTCGACAAGACCAAGACAAAATGGGCATCGCGCTTAATCGTTTGGCTCAGGAAGACCCGAGTTTTCGAGTTAATACCGATCATGAAACAGGACAGACGATTATCGCCGGAATGGGCGAGCTTCACCTTGAAATTATCGTTGACCGAATGAAGCGCGAATTCGGAGTTGAAGCAAACGTCGGCAAACCGCAAGTCGCTTACCGTGAAACCATTACGGGAACCGCGCCAGGTAAAGAAATCTATAAGAAACAATCGGGCGGTCGCGGAAAATTCGGTCACGTCGAATTGGAGATCGAACCAGCTCCGGGCGAAGGATTTGTCTTTGAAGATAAAATTACGGGCGGCTCGATTCCGCGTCAGTTTATTAAACCGACGATGGAAGGCGTTAGAGATGCAATGCAACGCGGTTATCTCGCCGGTTACGAATTGGTAGATATTCGGGTCAGATTGCTTTTTGGTTCGTATCACGAAGTTGACTCGGACGAAATTTCATTCCATCTGGCTGGTTCATTTGCCTTCCAAGACGCGGTAAAAAAAGCGAAACCGGTTTTGCTTGAGCCGATTATGAAAATTGAAGTTGTCACGCCTGAAGAATATATGGGAGCGGTCAACGGCGACTTAAACCGTCGGCGCGGACAAATCGAAAAAATGGAGCCGCGCCCCGGTCACGTGCAAGTCGTTACGGCTTATGTTCCGCTTTCAGAAATGTTTGGATATACGACGGATTTACGAAGCGCGACACAGGGACGCGCAACTTCGACGATGCACTTTGAGCGTTATGACCAAGCGCCGCGCAATGTCGCAGAAGAAGTTATTGCGAAAGTGAAAGGCGCTTCAAGTTAGTTTTATGATGAGTGTTTCGTCAAAGATGACTTTAGTTTATTGGAAGTCTGACAAATTTTGGTTAGGAAAATTGTTGGAACACCCGGAAATAATGACGCAGGGTGAGACGCTTGAAGAATTGGAAGAAAATATAAAGGACGCTTTTCTTCTGATGGCAATGGATGAAGTTCCGCAGGAATATCAGATGAAAGAAATCTTGATATGAAGCGGAAGGATTTGATAAAGCAATTAACAAAAGCAGAATGCGTTTTGTTGCGACACGGTTCAAGACACGATATTTACTTGAATCCTTCAAATGGAAGAAAGCAACCTATTCCGAGACATTCGGAAGTTGACGAACAACTTGCTAAACATATCAAGAAGTATTTAGGAGTTGAATAAAAGTAATAAGAGGCATCAGAAATTATGAGCAAAGAGAAGTTTGACCGCAGTAAGCCGCACGTCAATATCGGAACAATCGGACACGTCGATCACGGCAAGACGACCTTGACCGCCGCTATTACAAAAGTCTTAGCCAAACATAATCCG